>ENA-OQJH01000948-OQJH01000948.1-human-gut-metagenome-genome-assembly--contig:-NODE-948-length-13727-cov-4.728456_pt1 | contig 13727 bp, 16 predicted proteins | sample MGYA00242597_ERZ504763 | MGnify/ENA primary metagenome ERZ504763 (study PRJEB26092, sample SAMD00036359) | human gut metagenome | host: Homo sapiens | study: EMG produced TPA metagenomics assembly of... | reverse complement strand
GTCTCAATGTTAGATTACTACACCGAAAGGTGTGTTACTTGTTAAGTTGATTGAACCGCCGTGTACCGAACGGTACGCACGGTGGTGTGAGAGGTCGGAAATCACTCAGATTTCCCTCCTACTCGATCATATTTAATAAGATTTTCTTCTTCGTGTAATATTAAATGTGTCGGCTGTAAAATTAACAAAAATCTAATTGGATTTTCATTGACACATATAACACCTTACAATATAATAAAAGCAAATATATAGCTTATAAAGGAAGTTCCTTAATGACAAAAAAATAACCGCAATATTCTTGGCATTGTGCATGGCAATTTCCGTTTTGCCGATGACCATTCAGGCGGCATCAAAGCCCGATATTAAAGTTGGCGACTATGTTAAAATGGGCGCGTATAACAATGCCTCAATTCTTTGGCGATGTGTAAGCATTGACAATAACGGACCGCTTATGCTTGCAGACAAAATTGTTGACACCCTTGCATATGATGCCAAAACAAATGACAACAGCAATTCAAAATCACACAGCAGAAGCTATAAGCGTGATGATTACGGTTCTAACTATTGGAAAGACAGCAATATGCGTTCTTGGTTAAATTCGACCGCAGCTGAAGGCAAAGTCGATTGGCTTTGCGGCAACCCTCCGAAAGACGGATATGTAAGCGGTGTGGGAGCGTACAACGAAAAAGCGGGTTTTCTCAACGCTTTTTCAAAATCTGAAATTGCGGCAATGAAAACCGTTACCCAGCGTTCTCTCGTTTCTCATCCCGAATACAACAAGGCATAGTTGATGGAGACGCAAATTCGGATTTGTTATACTACACCGATATTTCGGAAGCGGTGGCAAACTACGACAGTTCATATTTTGAAACTACAACCGAAAAGGTTTTTCTTCTTGATGTAAAGCAGGCTAATGCCGTGTGGAAAAATCTCAAAGGTTATTATGTTGCGTATAATAATGACGGTATGGCTTGGCCTTATTGGCTTCGCACTCCTGTTACCGATTGCAATCATGATATGCGTTATATCAGTTCATCGGGTCAGGTCGGTCGTTATGCTCCGTGGTATTCCGATTTGGGCGTAAGACCTGCATTTTATCTCGATTCCGAATATTTTGTTACAACTTCCGGCAGCGGCTCACAAAGCAGTCCTTATATCGGCTCTGCTCCAAATAAGCAAGAGGATGATTATACAATTTCGGAACCTGCCGAGGACGCAAATCCCGATTGGAATGTCAGCACCGAGCAAAGCATTCAGCTCACCCTCGGCCCGTGGTATTCAAATGACGGAAAATATTCTAATCCTACCATCCCTGTTTATACCATCCAAAAAACACGCAGCGACACGGAAAATATGGTTGTTGTCGTTTGCGGCGAGGGATACACAAAAAGTCAGCAGGGCAAATTCATCAATGATGTCAAACGACTTTGGCAGGACGCTATGAAATATGAACCGTATCGCAGTTATGCCGACAGATTCAATGTTTACGCTCTTTGCACAGCTTCCGAATCGACTTTTGACAATGGTGGAAGCACCTTCTTTGATGTTATAGTCGACAAATATAATTCGCCTGTTATTTCTAATAATCTCCACGGAAGTCAGTGGAAAAATCATATTTTTGAGAGATGTATCGGTCCTGAATTTATCGAGAAAATTCACGATGCTCATATCAAAAAAGTGTGATCCAAACACAATTCCGTCCGGTTCGGAATATGAGCCTTATTATTATGTTCACGATTATATTGCTCAGTTCGCTATGGTTGTAAACACAAAATCAGATTTCGGCGGTGCTTATAATAACCGTGAATACGGCTTCCATTATTTCATTTCGCCATCAGACAGTTATCGTGCGTCAAAAACTTTTGCACACGAGTTTGGACACGGTTTGCTCGGTCTCGGTGATGAATACAGTGACGGATATTTGCTTGACGATAAGGAACTTAAATCACTCAATCTTTCCTCGGTTGAAGACCCGGAAAAGATAAAATGGCGACAGCTTTTAGGTTTTAGAAACACATATACCTGCCGCAATGCTTACGGCTCAAAAATGCTTGTTTCAAGTTATGAGTGCATAATGAGAGACACAAACTATCAATTCTGTGAGGTTTGCCGTTTGCAGGGCTTCAAGCGAATGTCTCAGCTTGTTAAGGATGTAGACCTTTATGTTGCAACTCCCGAGGTTAAGGAATATACGGGCGCTTATTCAAAGCCGTCTGATTTTACCGACCTTGAAACAAGTTCATATTATAATTACACATATAATCGCAATGACCGACTTTTGAGCGGCAACAGCAAAAGCAGATTTAATACTAATATGAACGGTAAAAAAATCGAGCTTAGAACTGTTATTCAAAACATTTCAGATAAAAATGCACGACAATTAAAATTCAAAATGTGGATTAAGCACTCCGACGGAAGCGTTGCGACCGATTCATCGGGGAATCCGCTTCAAACAGTACAAACCTTTGACATTCCTGTTTGGAATGATAAGGCAAATTTCTGGCCGCTCGGTGCTTTGGATCACATCAAAAGCGACTTTAATTCAGGCTTAAAGAGTTGCTCGCTTATTTATCAAATTCCGTCTGATGCACAGCTTAAGAGCGGCGATACCGTGGCATTTCAGGTGCTCGATGAAAACGGAAATGTGCTTGCAGACGACAATACGGAAACACAGCGCTACACAACCGTTTCAATTCAGTATAAATTTGAGGACGGCTCTGAAATTCCAAACACTGCCGGCGGAACATTTACCGTGCCATACGGCACAAAGCTTGATTTAACACCGGCAAAAACACTTTATGATTATGAATTTATAAAGGTTGACGGCTTGAATAAGCCTATTGTTTCGGACGGAACGGTTGTTACATATTATTACAAAAATAAAAACGAAGAACACACTCACAATCTGACTTTGGTTGCTGCGAAAGCTGCCACCTGCACTACTGCGGGCAATTCCGCATACTACACCTGCGATGGCTGTGACAAGTGGTTCGCAGATGCAACAGGATCGGTAGAAATTACCGATAAAACCAGTGTGAAGATTCCGGCTCCCGGACATACCGCAGGCACAGAATGGAAGTCTGATGATACTAACCACTGGCATGAATGTTCTCGTTGCCACGACAAAAAGGACGAAGCGGCTCACGATTACGGTTCTGACAATGTTTGCGACACCTGCGGATATTACAAAACTGTACCGCACACTCACAATCTGACTTTGGTTGCTGCGAAAGCTGCCACCTGCACAGAGAGCGGTAAGGAAGCATACTACAAGTGCGAAGGTTGTGGAAAGTTCTATGAAGATGTACTCGGTACAAAGGAAATAACCGACCTTGCATCTTGGGGCAATATTGCTAAGATTGCCCACACCACAAAGCAAACCGTAACAAAGGCATCAAGCATAAAGCTTAAAGCAACATCATTAACATATAACGGAAAGGTTAGAACACCTAAGGTTATTGTTAAGGACAGAACAGGAAAGACACTTGTTAAGAATACTGACTATACTGTGTCTTATGCAAAAGGCAGAAGTATGTTGGCAAGTACGCAGTAAAGATTACCTTTAAGGGTAAATACAGCGGAACAAAGACGCTTTATTTCACAATCAAGCCAAAGGCAACAAGTATTTCCTCACTTAAAGCAGGTTCAAAGAAGTTTACAGTAAAGTGGAAGAAGCAGGCTACACAGACAACAGGCTATCAGGTACAGTACAGTGCCTCAAGTAAATTCAGCAAGGCTAAGACCGTAACAGTAGGCAAGAATACAACAGTATCAAAGAAAATTTCAAAGCTTTCGGGCAAGAAAAAGTATTATGTAAGAGTTCGCACCTATAAGACAGTTAAGATTAACGGCAAATCCATAAGGATTTATTCAGGCTGGTCAAAAGCTAAGACTGTTACAACAAAGAAATAAAAACTATACCGTAACCTTTGATTCTGCCGGTGGCTCTGCAGTAACGACTCAGACTATCGAAGAAGGTCAGAAGGCAACCAAACCTGCCGCTCCTACCAAGTCTGACGATACCACCAAGCCTTCGGATGATGTTCAGAATCCGCAGACCGGCGACAACAGTATGAGTGGCTGTGGATCGCTCTGCTGTTCGTCAGCGGCTTCGGAGTTGTGACAACTACTGTTTATACTAAAAAAGAAAATCTGTGAAATAACAGATAGCTAACCATTTAAGGATGGCGGTAGCGGAGCTTCCGCTGCCGCCTTTTCCTTACGAAAAGGATTTCTTCGGAAGTCCCTTTCGAAAGGCGGCAAAAAAGCGCTTTGCCGATTTTCGGAAAGAAATCGAACAAGGAGAAATCAAATGGACGAACAAGAAAAAGAAATTGAAGAAATACTCAGAACATTTGACAAAGCACCTTCGCCTTCGTCAGAGAATAGTGTTCAAAATCAAGCATAGCAAAACAATAAGCACCTCGCAAATTTCCCAAAAACCAACTGACACCGAACGGATTGCCCGCACATCAAATCAAACAGAATACAAAAGACAAGCTCAGTCAAGCAAAGGCAGGTATCTCTCCCCTACACGCAAAACCGCAATAAAGCGAAGAAAAAGGCAAAGAGCTGTGATTGTTTCGTTATTAGCACTCCTTTTTGTTGTTCTGATTATTGTGCTGATTTGTAAAGGCTGCTCTGGCAGAATAGATGCGCTTGCCGGCAAATGGGATTTTGATGGGACTACTGCCTATGAATTTGACGGCAAAGGCAGCGGTGCAATGCTCCTCACCCTTGCAGATTATGATTTTACCTATGAAATCAAGGACAATCAGCTATATATCGACTTTGTGAACGAATCGGCACATGACGCAACCTATGAGTTTAGTGTCAAAGGCGATACCCTCATCCTCATCGGCGGCGAAGGAACAATCGGCGGCACTTATGAGCTGACTAAGGTGCAATGATAAAAAAGCAGACAAATAAGGACGGTGTTACGCTATAAAAAAGGTATGGAAAATCCTGATTTTATCTGTATGTATAACTGTTTTTTCTTTATCTGCATATCACATTTATGATTATTGGAAAGAAACACAGGACAGTCAAAGACAGAATGATGTGCTGATTGATAAAGCGGTAGAAACCGCACCACAAACACAGCAAACGGAGAATGGACAAACAGAATCTGCGATAAAGCCTGTTTCTGAAACTGCACCAATTACGGTAGACTTTGAGCGTTTGCAGGAAGAAAACAAGGACATTATTGCTTGGCTCTATTGCCCGGATACCGAAATCAACTATCCGGTAGTACAGAGCAAGGATAACGAGTATTATCTTCGCCGACTGCTTGACGGTACTTGGAATATAGCGGGAACGCTTTTATGGATTACCGAAACGCCGCCGATTGTTCTGATCTGCATACCATTATCTACGGTCATAATATGAAAAACAACACGATGTTCGGCTCTCTGCTAAATACAGTAAGCAGGAATATTACGAAGAACATTCTGTTTTGTATCTGCTCACACCAAAGCAGAATTATAAAGTGAAGCTGATCGCCGGATATGTTACACCGTCAGATTCAAAGGTGTATGAATTTGAGAAAACGAAAGAGGAACGCAGCGGACTGCTGAAAACAGCGCTGGATAATTCCTTGTTTACCTCCGGGACAACTGTATCCGATGAGGACAGACTGCTTACACTGTCTACCTGTTCCTATGAATATGACAATGCTCGTTTTGTACTGATGGGTATTTTAAAAGAAATCGGGTGAAATTTACTGTAATTTGCGGTGAGTCTGTTCGAGAAAGGATAAATGTATGGAAGCAAAACCAAGAATACTATATCTACTGAAAATCTTGTTGGAGCGTACTGATGAAGAACACCCGCTTTCTACAACGCAGCTCATCGGGATTTTGAATGAGGAATATGGGATTTCTGCTCACAGGACAACCATAACGAAGGATATAGCAGCTCTTGTGGAATATGGACTGGATATTGTAACCATTCATTCGACGCAAAGCAAGTATTTTGTAGCCAGCCGAAAGTTTGAACTGCCGGAGCTGAAACTGCTGATAGATGAAGTAGAGTCATCGAAGTTCATTACAAAGAAGAAAAGCGAAACGCTGATTGAGAAGATACATACGATGACCAGTCCGGGGCAGGTGGCAAAGTTGAAGCGTAATAATTATGTGGTCAATCGAATTAAGCCAGATAATGAGCAGATATATTACATCATCGACGCTATAAATGAAGCCATTAACGCAGGTAAACAGATTTCTTTTCAGTATTATGATTATACCGGATTAAAGAAAAAGGTTCTGAAGAATAAGGGCGAGATTTATAAGCTGAACCCGTATAAACTTCTCTGGTGTGGGGACTATTATTATGTTCTCGGATACTCTGAGAAGAAAAGCAAGGTTATCAATTTCAGGGTAGACCGTATTGCTTCCAAGCCGGAGATACTGGATAAGGATATTATTCCTATGCCTGATGATTTTGATATTGAGAATTACACAAAAGAAGTATTCTTTATGTTCTCAGGCGAGAAAGTCCTTGTGGATTTACGATGTGATAACAGTCTGATGAAAACAATGGTTGACCGTTTCGGAGAAGATGTGACAACCCTTGCGTATGATATGACTTCTTTCAGGGTACAGACCGAAGTATCAGCCAGTCCAACCTTTTTTGGTTGGGTATTTGGTTTTAATGGCAAGGTACAGATACTTGCACCGGAAAGTGTAAAAGAACAGTACAGACAGATGATTGCACAAGCCGATGAGGATATGCAGGAAAGCGAATAGTGCAGATTTGAATTTGTGCAGACGGTCTGCATAAAGCGTAAAGTCAATATTAAAGAATGGAGAGCTTCCTGTATAATTCAAAGTGTAGAGAGTAAATGATTTTACAAAAATAGATACCTAAGTTAAACTGTCATTGCTGACCGGCCAGTTAGCAAATGAGCAGAATAAGGAAGGTATCTACAAATGAATTCTACACAAAACAAGAAGATTGAGCAAGTAAAAGAAACAACAATGATTGTTGGTATTGATGTTGGCAGTGAAAAGCATTATTTCAGAGCTTTTAACTGGAGAGGCATTGAGCTTACCAGAAAGCCTGTAGCGTTTTCAAACTCTATGGAGGGATTCAATAGCTTTTACAATACGATTGTGGAGCTGATGCAGAAAAGTGAACTTGAAGAGGCACTGGTAGGAATTGAACCAACCGGTCATTACTGGTTTGATCTTGGGCAGTTCATGGGCGAAAAGAGTATAAAGTTTGTGATGGTAAATCCGCACCATGTGCATAAGACCAAAGAGTTAGATGACAACAGTCCATCTAAAAATGACAGAAAAGATCCGCGTGTTATTGCAGGGCTTGTAAGGGATGGACGGTATTTTTATTCCTATATGCCGACAGGTGTATATGCAGAACTGCGGAATGCGTCAAACCGCCGGTTTGTGCTTGTAGAAGAACAGACCAGGCGAAGAACCGTCTGCAGAAATGGATTGCGGTGTATTTTCCGGAATATAAGGGAATTTATACACACATAGATGCCAAGGAGGTCTGCTGGTATTAAAACAGGCACCGATCCCGAGGAGATAGTAAAGCTTGGAGAAGAAGGCATCATAAAGATATGGAAAGATGCCAAACTCCGGAGAAATGGGAATAAAAAGGCACTGAAGATCCTGAATGCGGCAATGAGAAGCATAGGATTAAGAACAGGTCTTACAGAAGCCCGGATGGAGATACAGGATCTGATAGAGGATTATGAACTCCAGACAAAACGCCTTGAACGGGTCAATGATCTGATCAAAGAACTGTGCCAGCAGATCAGGTATGCGGATAAGCTGCTTGAAATAAAGGGCATAGGAATAACAACAGTAGCTGGTTTCATAGCAGAAGTTGGTGATATCACGCGCTTCGATAGCACGAAAGAACTTCAGAAACTGGCAGGATTAGAACTGGTGGCAGATAGTTCCGGTAAGCACAACGGAAAGACAAAGATAAGCAAAAGAGGGCGCAAGCGTCTCAGATATCTTCTTTTCGAGGCGGCGATATCGGTGGTGGGAAAGAATGAAGAATTCAAAGAAATCCACAGGTATTACACCACCAGGGAAAAGAATCCATTAAAAAAGATGCAGTCGTTGATAGCAGTAGCATGTAAGCTGATAAGAGTATTCCATGTGATCCTTACCAAGGGAGTTAGCTATGATGCATCAAAGATGTTGGAAGGCATCCGACATCCGGGAGAGCAGCTAAAGGCTGCGTAAAAGAGTAATAAAGAACAACCATAATGATTACAGGAAGCGTCCACCGAAAGGTGCTGTAATCGGAGTGTTAGATCAGTAATGAAAGTACAAAGAATGAGCTGGTAGCCGGCAGGAATTTTCTCCGGAGGGCAAGACCCTGATGAATAGCTAAGCTGGCACCCTGGTTATGGACAGGCAGAACGAAGGAAGTGAGGACCCGCCGTAAGGAGGATGATCCTGTTGGACATGAGAGGTGAGCTGCCATATAGGGATGGGTACAGATCGAGGCCATTTAGAACGGATAGTGATGACGTTTTATTTGGTGCACCCATTATTACTATATATCTGCCCTGTATGAGGTAAAGATCACTCCATAACCTTAGTTTCATTTAACAACAGGTATCAAAAAGTATTGAATTTATTGAAAAAAGCACTTGATTATATGGAGAGGATTATTGCAATAAAGAAACAGCTTGGAGTGTTGTTTAAGCATGGAAAAGATGAACTCCTAACAGAATATGATATAGATGTTATAGATGATATATTAAGTGTATATGATGGTCAGGGAAAGAGTTTTCATTATGATAAAAACAATGTATTATCTCAGTTGGTGCAAGAAACACTGTTCAATGAAAAAAGAACTATTATTGAAAACTGTTTATTTGGCGTAGATTTAAACTCAAAAGCAGTTGCTATATGTCAACTTCGTCTATGGATTGAGCTATTAAAAAATGCATACTATAAAAATGAAGTAATGGAAACTTTACCGAATATTGATATAAATATTAAAAGTGGAAATTCTTTGATAAATAAATTAAATTTTGCTATTGGTAGTAAGATAGGACAAGGTGGTGTAGAACTAGAAAAAAATACTCAAAAATTAATTAATCAGTATAAGAAACTAGTAGCAGCTTATAGAGGAGTATCAGATAAAAGTGTAAAAGCAGAAATACGAAAAAATATAGAAAGTATTAAAGCGAATCTACATAGCATATATAATCAAATCTCATTTTCTGTGAATAAGAATATGGAGATCGTATTTGACTATGGTAGTGATTCATCTATATATAGAGATGCTTTTGAATGGGCTATAGAATTTCCAGAATTATTGGATGAAAAAGGTGTATTTACAGGATTTGATTGTATCATAGGAAATCCTCCATATGGATTGCTTAATAAGAAACAAAATCAAAATACAAGTATTTCGGTTGCACCAGAATTATTAGATTATTACAAGACGAGTAAGGTATATGAATGGGCAAAAGGCGGTGTTTTAAATATATACCGAATGTTTATATGCCGGTGCTTTTCGTTGTTGAAGAATGATGGTCATTGCTGTTTGATTTTTCCATTAGCATTTATGGGAGATGCTACGAATTCAAAAATTCGTCAATTCGTTATGGAAAATACACAAGTGGATTTTATAGAAGCATTTCCTGAAAGAGATATTGAAAGTAAGAGAGTGTTTAAGGAAGTCAAGATGTCAGTATGCATTTTGGGAGCAACTAAAAGGAAGGTGCCTTCTTCATATAAATTTAGCGTGCGGATACATCGTGACAAATATGTAGACGATAATAACGAAGCTATGTTTATTTCGTATGACGAAATAAAGGCAATTGATAATAAGTATTTGTCTATTCCATTGATCAGACAACATGAATTATCAATCTTTTTAAAGATGACAAATGAATGTAAGAGAATGTCGGAGATAAGTAAATGCTACACTGGAGAAATAGACATATCACTTCATAGTGAATTTATAACAAATTCAAGTAGTGATCATTCCATGTTGAGAGGGGCACAAGTGCAGAAATATTACATTACAAACGACATTAGCCAAGGAGATATTCTTTTCTTAAAGGCAGATGGTTATTTAGATAAAAATAAGGGCGAGAAAAGCCAACATCATAATAGACGTCGGATAGTAATGCAAGGGATTACCGGAGTTAATGAAAAGTGGAGACTAAAAATGACGATGGCGCAGCACCTTATTTTTGTGCAAATTCTGTAAATTATTTAATACCAGATATGACAGATGATTTTGATTATTTCATACTTGGAATACTGAACTCGAAGTTATTAAATTGGTATTTTGCCAAATTGAGTACAAACAGCAATGTTAATGGGTATGAAATTGATGGATTGCCAATTAAGATGGGAACCGTTGAGCAAAGAAATGAAATTATTCAATTGGTTGGTGAATTACTTCAATCTTATGACGAAATTAAAGTCAAAGAGATTGATGATATTGTATATCAGATATATGGAATTACTGAGTATGAGAAACCTATAATTGAGGGATAGAAATAAGTAAACAATTTATCTATTTGTATTTAAGATAAATTAATCAAATTTAAGCAATATGGCATAAAATATTTATGTGTTGTTTTGTCGCTTTTCATGCGACCAGCTCTGTTACTTTTGCAGATACAATGTGATTAGAAACTTATTGATAGGAGGATTACATCATGGAACGAGTAGCACAATTTTTAAAAGAAGCAGAGACATATTATTTGGCAACAGTAGAAGGTGACCAGCCAAGAGTTAGACCTTTTGGTACAGCACACATTTTGAAGGAAAGCTGTATATTCAAACTGGCAAGGTAAAGGATGTTTCAAAGCAGATTCACACAAACCCGAAGGTAGAAATCTGTGCATTTAAAAATGGCGAGTGGCTTCGTGTAGCCGGAGAACTTGTAGAAGATGACAGAAGAGAAGCAAGACAGTCTATGCTCGATGCTTATCCATCTTTACAGAATATGTACTCAGCAGATGATGAAAATACAGAGGTGTTCTATTTTAAAAATGCGACAGCTACATTTTCATCATTTACACATGAGCCGGAAGTAGTGAAGTTTTAATGACTAAGGATGAATGGTACAGGCAGTTATTTGAGCGGTTGGATAATTCCAAGTTCCGAAGTAGTTTTCACTTGAAACAGAAAGATATTGATTACATAAATGAGAAGGGACTTGATACCATCAGACAACACGCTGCGGACTTTATTGCAAAGAGGGAAGCTCCGGCATATATAGCAAATGATGGCAAACAGACACCAATGCGTGGACATCCAGTATTTATTGCCCAGCACGCAACAGCAACATGCTGCAGGGAGTGCATCCGAAAGTGGCATAAAATGCAGCCGGGCAAGGAACTAAGTCAGGTGCAGCAGGATTATCTTGTAGATGTAATTATGACATGGATTCAAAAAGAAATGGAGAGGCAGGAACATAAAATATGAGTTTGAAAAATGTATTGATTATTGTTGATAACATTGACGAATCAATTGATTTTTATGAAGAACTGTTTGGGCTGCGTGTGATTACAAGGCTGGAAGGTAATGTAATAATGTCTGAGGGGCTTGTGTTGCAGGATGTAGATGTATGGTATGATAGTACAAAAATACATACAACTCCACATAATAATATGACCGAACTATATTTTGAAGATAATGATATAGAAGGTATTATTGAAAAACTGGAGTCTGGCAAGTATGTAGTAAGTTATGTTACGGATTTAATGGAACTTGAATGTGGACAGAAGCTTGTAAGATTTTATGATCCATCAGGAAATCTTATAGAAGTACGAACACCAGTTAGTTACAACTGAAGAAAGCGGATTTGAGGAAAAATGCAGATATTTGTAGATGCGGATGCGTGTCCGGTAGTGGACATTGTCGAGACAATAGCAGAGAAATACAATATTTCCACCACATTGCTGTGTGATACGTATCATATTTTGTATTCTGATTACAGCGAGGTGATTGTGGTAAGTGCAGGAGCAGATGCAGTGGATTATAAACTGATCAGCATTTGTCATAAAGGGGATGTAGTAGTATCGCAGGATTATGGTGTCGCTGCTATGGCACTTGGGAAAGGTGCATATGCTATTCACCAATCCGGTAAGTGGTACACAAATGAGAACATAGATCAGATGCTTATGGAGCGACATCTTAATAAGAAGGTAAGGCGCAGCTCTCATAAGAATCATATGAAAGGACCGAGAAAGCGTACAGAAGAAGATGATGTACGCTTTGCACAGTCCTTTGAAAAACTTATACTGATGGCAAAATCAAAAGAAGGTGCTCAGAGTGGGACTATTTAAGAAAAATATAGTTACAAAGACATATGATAAAGAAAATAAGAAACCAGTAATCAAGGCGAGCATATGTAATGGCGAGCAGGTTGCCGGATTTAAGAATATTCATACAGGTAAGATAGACGAGGTTATGTTGATTAAGAATCATGCAGACCTTGATGCATTCAAGAAAATGTATGGAATAGATGGTGAGATAGAGAAGGAATATTGAACAATGTATTTGATTAAGACGATAAAAGGTGACATAACAAAAGTAACAGATGTGCAGGCAATCGTGAATGCAGCAAACAATTCCCTTCTTGGCGGAGGTGGTGTAGATGGTGCGATTCACAGAGCAGCAGGACCGGAGCTTCTGGCAGAGTGCAGGACACTTCACGGATGTGAGACTGGCGAAGCAAAGATTACAAAAGCATATAATCTGCCTTGTGATTATGTAATACATACAGTTGGACCGATATGGTATGGAGGTAGGGATAAGGAAGAGGAACTTTTGGCAAGCTGTTATTTTAATTCGATGAAACTTGCATTAGAGAATGGAATCAGAAAAAATTGCATTTCCATCTATATCAACTGGTGTGTATGCATTTCCTGTAGAACTGGCAGCAAAGGTTGCAGTAAAGATAGTTAATAGATTCCTGCAAGATAATCCGGACAGCTTTGATTTAGTCGAGTGGGTGTTGTTTGATGCTCATACTGAATCGGTGTATGAATCTGAGGTGGATAAGATATATGAATAATAGAAACGAAATGTCTAGTATATCTGTTGATGATTTTGTTTTTGTCGATATAATATATTGTGAGAAATGAAGAAAAGGAGATTAACCAAATGGATAACAATGAAGTAGTAGTAGCAGAAGAAGTGGCAGCAGTTGCTGAAAATAATACAGGTATTGAAATTGAGCCTTTATTTGAAGAGCAGGTTGATTTTGATACATTTTCAAAGTCAGATTTTCGTGTTGTAAAGGTGAAGAATTGTGAAGCAGTTCCAAAGAGCAAGAAGCTTCTTAGATTTACACTTGATGATGGAACTGAGAATGAGAGAACGATTCTTTCAGGAGTACATGCTTTTTATGAGCCAGAGGAACTTGTTGGAAAGACATTATTGGCAATCGTAAATCTTCCACCACGTTCTATGATGGGAATAGATTCATGTGGTATGCTTCTTTCTGCAATTCACAATGTAAATGGAGAAGAAAAACTGAATCTGGTAATGTTAGATGATGCAATTCCAGCAGGTGCAAAATTGTATTAAGAGTATAAATGTCACATGGGTGTTAATAACTGTGTGGCATTTTATCGTTGTTGTTGATAAGAATGTGAAAAGCAGGAGGAACTACGGAGAGAGGTAAAACATATAAGGTTATTATGTGACTTTGATGATAAAGTAGCATATATCATTGGTTATGTTACATACAAATGAGGTTGCAGATATTAG
>ENA-OQJH01000947-OQJH01000947.1-human-gut-metagenome-genome-assembly--contig:-NODE-947-length-13739-cov-2.420805_pt1 | contig 13739 bp, 20 predicted proteins | sample MGYA00242597_ERZ504763 | MGnify/ENA primary metagenome ERZ504763 (study PRJEB26092, sample SAMD00036359) | human gut metagenome | host: Homo sapiens | study: EMG produced TPA metagenomics assembly of... | reverse complement strand
AGCCCATGAGGTTTATTTGTTGTGCCAAGAAATGAACGATTTTCACTTCCTATCCCAAGAATCCTGCATGACAGGAGCCTTCGCCTGTTTTCAGTCAGGATTGCGGACTTGTTTCGCAATTACCTATGAGGTCATATTAACTCTGAATTGGTAAGTTATCAACTATAAAGATAGCATTACCGAATATTAAAAAGTTACCCCCTTTTGCTGTCGGGTGGTGTACCAAAGGTGTACTAAGTGTGTACTGCCCGGTGTACTGACATGGAGCATTTTTCGTGATATAGTGTAGGCGTGAAAGATTAGATGCGGACTGAACCCTATATGGTTTGGTCTTTTTTTCTGTCTTTCACTTGGCATGGGTAAGGGCTTTATCCTTTCACCGTACCCGTTACATAAGAAAGGAGCGTGGTGCTATGCCAAGAAAACCAAAGAAACCGTGTAAGCATCCCGGCTGTCCAAAGCTGGTGGACGGAATGTATTGTGAAGAACACGCTTCTCTGCATGGGCAGGAACGTGGGGATTCAGCAGTGCGAGGGTATGACAGTAAGTGGAGGAAGGCAAGAGAAAGGTTTCTTAAATGCCATCCTCTTTGCGTTCAGTGTCAGAGGGAGGGAAGGCTTGTGAAAGCGACTGTGGTTGACCACATCAAACCGCATCGGGGTGATCCGATTTTGTTTTGGGATGAGAGTAACTGGCAGCCGCTTTGCAAGCACCACCATGACGTGAAGACAATGACCGAGGACAGGTATCAGGAATATAAATATTGATTGTGTATCATACACAAGGGTGGGGGTATTAAATCTCCACAATCCTGTGCAGGATTGACCGCCGCCCCCTCAAACGTGAATTTTCGCAGAATTAAGCAGGGGGGATAGTCCGGCGGTGTGATATTTTTCGCAGAATGTGTTTAAATGCAAGGGAAATCCGTCAGAGAGTTTCGATAAAAAGTATAGAAAAACCGTGTTTTAATGGGTAAAAGGCGCAAAAAGAGGTGCTTTTTTACCCATTTTTTTATGCCCGTTTGAATGGAAGGATGTGAAAGGATATGACGGAGCAGCAGGCAAAGCAGATAAGGGAAATGAGGGAGCAGGGGATTGGTTACCGTTCCATTGCTCTTACGGTAGGGCTGTCCCGTGATATCGTGAGGAACTTCTGTAAAAGCAGAGGGCTTTCCGGGTATGGTTCGGCACTGACAAAAAACATACGGGAACAGGTCATGCTTGGGAAAGCGTGTCTGTACTGCGGTAAGGAAATGAAACAGCCGGATACCGGAAGACCAAAGAAGTTCTGCTCAGATAAATGCAGACGGGAATGGTGGAAAGGACACCCGGAACGAATCAACAGAAAAGAGAGTGCCATGTACCCTGCGGTGTGTGTGCGTTGCGGTAAAGAGTTCTTAAGCTACGGTAACAGGAAAAGGAAGTATTGCAGTCATGACTGCTACATCAAAGCAAGATTTTGGGAGGTAGAAGATGAAGACAGCGAAGCTATCAGTTCTGCCGATTAAGGACTTAAATCCGGCAGAGTACAATCCCCGTAAAAAATTAAAGCCGGGGGACAAGGAGTATGAAAAGATTAAGCATTCCATTGAAGAATTTGGATTTGCTGACCCTGTAGTGGTTAATTCCGATATGACAATTATCGGAGGTCACCAGAGGGTAACAGTAGCAGCTGCCCTTGGTTATACGGAAGTACCGTGTGCGATTGTGGAAGTCAGCAAAACTCAGGAAAAGGCACTCAACATTGCGTTGAATAAGATTTCAGGCGAATGGAATCAGGAACTGTTGGCAGATTTGATTCAGGACTTGCAGGATTCAGATTTTGATGTTGGGTTTACAGGCTTTGAACCGCCGGAGATTGAACAGCTATTTTCAAAGGTGCATGACAAAAAGGTAAAAGAAGATGATTCGATGTAGAAGCGGAATTGAAAAACCAACAGTGGCACAGACAGGTGATGTGTGGCTCCTGGGCAAACACCGTGTTATCTGTGGCGATTCTATTTTGCCGGAAACATACAACATCCTTATGGATGGCAGGAAAGCAAATCTGGTTCTGACAGATCCACCGTACAATGTAGATGTGGAGGAGACTGCCGGAAAGATTAAGAATGACAATATGGCAGATGAGGATTTTTACAGATTCCTTTTTGCTGCCTTTGTGAATATGGAACAGAACATGGAGGACGATGCTTCTATCTATGTATTCCATGCGGATACCGAGGGATTGAATTTCAGAAAGGCGTTTGCGGATGCCGGGTTCAAGTTATCGGGATGCTGTATTTGGAAAAAGAATGCACTGGTGCTTGGACGCAGTCCTTATCAGTGGCAGCACGAACCGTGTCTGTTCGGATGGAAGAAAGGCGGTAAGCATCAGTGGTATTCCGACAGGAAGCAGACCACCATTTGGGAATATGACCGTCCGAAGGCATCCAAAGACCATCCGACTATGAAGCCGATTGCTCTGATGGCATACCCGGTACAGAATTCTTCCATGATGGGATGTGTGGTTCTGAACCCGTTTCTTGGTTCCGGTTCGACACTTATGGCTTGTGAACAGACAGGGCGTATTTGCTATGGTGTGGAGCTGGAAGAGAAGTTTGTGGATGTCATCGTCAACCGTTATATGGAGATGAAAGGCTCTGCCGATGATGTTTTCGTTATTAGAATAATGTGAAAATTTCATATCGGGATTTAGGGAAGGAAGGTGAAGCCAATGCAACAGCTGACCTTCCTTGATTTATGTTCAGGCATAGGCGGTTTCAGACTTGGTCTGGAATCTGCCGGCCATAGGTGTATCGGTTATTGTGAATATGACAGATTTGCGAGGGCTTCTTATGAAGCAATGTACGACACGGAAGGAGAGTGGAAAGCAGATGATGTCACAAAACTTAAATCAGAAGATGTCCCCTATGCAGACATCTGGTGTTTCGGATTCCCATGCCAGGACATCTCCGTTGCAGGAAAACAGCGGGGACTTGTCGGAGAGCGAAGTGGGATATATTACAACATTATTGACCTCATCAAAGGCAAAGAAGAAAGTGATAAGCCCACATACCTTCTTGTTGAGAACGTTAAGAACCTGTTATCAATTAATTCAGGCTTCGACTTTGCCAGCGTTCTGTCTGAAATGGACGAAGCGGGGTATGACTGTCGGTGGCAGGTGCTTAATTCAAAAGACTTCGGAGTCCCCCAAAACAGGGAACGTGTGTTCATTATCGCAAATCTTAGAAGCCGAGGTGGACGAGAAATATTACCTCTCTGCGGAGAAAACGCAGCAACTCTTAACCAACTTGTAGGTGGGATGCAGGGATACCGTGTATATGGCACGGATGGCATATCAGCTACCCTCGTTGGAAATGCCGGAGGTGTAGGAGCCAAGACAGGCTTGTATCTTATGGGCAATCTGAATCCGAGTGGTCATGGGCAGGGTGGAAATGTTTATCATGAAGACGGAATTGCACCAACGGTTACTGTAAACAAAGGCTGTGGCACGAGGATATTTATTGATCAGAGCAACCATGCACCAAAGCTGACGGAAAATGCCAGATGCATAACTGCAAGGTATACTTCCGGGATGGTAAATCATACTGCAATGAATTCTGCAGTTATGGAAGTGCATCCGGTTCTGACACCGGAACGTATGGAGAAAAGGCAGAATGGCAGACGGATGAAAGAAGATGGAGAGCCGATGTTCACGCTTACCTCACAGGACAGACATGGTGTGTTTGTGTGTGAGAAAGTGCAACAGAATGAGGAAACCATGCTCCGTGTCAGAAATGGTACAAAACAGGGGTATGACGAAGCACACGTTGGTGATGGTATTAGCCTTGCATATCCCGAGAGCGATACCAGAAGGGGAAGGGTTGGAAAAGGCTGTTCCCAGACATTGGATTGCTCCGGGCAAATGGGGACTCTTATGAAGTGCGGAAGAATCCGCAGGCTCACTCCGAGAGAGTGTTTCCGTCTGCAAGGTTTCCCGGATGTTTTATTTGATAAAGCGGCATCTGTTAATTCGGATGCACAGCTTTACAAACAGGCAGGGAATGCGGTGACCGCTACTGTGGCATTTGCGGTGGCAATGTCACTGCCGGAATCACGGGAAAATTAGTGAATAAATAACTTGCTATTTCCTCCATTCAGAGTGATATATGTAGTACCAAATTGAATGGAGGAAAAGCAAATGAAGGTAAAAACAACAGCAGAAAACAGAAAAGACGTTGTAAAAGCGATGGAGGAAATCCTTAATGTAAAAGCAAAATATCAGGGACACCATCCTTTGGATACAAGGTCGGGGAGTATACAGTGGATCGTGATGGCAACGTGGAACACGAATCCGAGGAGGCAGCACTTACCATGCAGAATGAATTAGTAGCGAGAGGTCTTGCTGAAGGCGAAGCAGACAGACTTAACATTGGGATTCCGATAGAGGGATTCACAGCAGAGGGTATTAAAAATCTTATTTACATGATTCACAGCAAACAGTACCTTTTGGAAAAAGCAGTCGGAAAAGAGGTATTCAGAATTTCCGATAAGCTGGTAGAGAGATTGGATGCGGAAGAAAACATACCGCTTGAGAAGTGATACAGATTGCGGAAGAAGAAGTATAGAGGGGCTTGCCTTTGGGGAGGACAGAATATTTTTCTGCGGATTTCCGCTGAACGAGGATGAAGCGAGAGCCTATGCTGAATTGGCAGCTTGCATGGCAAAGACGGCAAAGGAAGCAAAGAGAGTAAGTCCAAAGGCTACCATCGAAGAAAATGAAAAATATTACATGAGAGTCTGGCTTGTCAGAATCGGTCTTGGAGGTAAGGACGGAAAGGAAACAAGAAAGGTATTTCTTTCCAGACTGAAAGGGCATACCGCATTCCGAACCGAGGAAGATAAGGAAAAATGGAAAGAACGAAACAGTAAGAAATCCACCGAATCTGCTGAATAGCAGAGGGGTGGATTTTGCTATAAAATACACAATTTCATATGGATATGAGCAGTAAATATTTGTGTACATTATGCCTCCGAATTAACTGGATAATATGTGCTTTTAGAGCGAATATGTACCTACCGAAAGGGAAAACAAACAGCCGAAAGGAAGGTACATAGAATGAACGAAAAAACAAGAATTCAGATTGAGGAAATGAAAAAGCAGACCATTGGGGTTGAGGTTGAGATGTACAACATCACAAGGGAAAAGGCAGCGAGAACGATTGCAGAGTATTTTCATACCGAAGGAACGGTAAAGTACATTGGAGGAAGCTACAGCGCATGGGCATGCAAGGACAATAAGGAAGAGAATGGAAAATCACAAGAGATTCAAGCATTCAGGCAGCTTCCGATGACGAGAAGGCAGAACTTGGAACACCGATTCTTACCTACGAGGACATTCCAGATTTGCAGGAGATTTTAAGACAGCTAAGACATAAGGGAGCAAAAAGCGACCCTGCCACATGTGCGGAGTACACATTCACATCGGATTGAATGGCCACACTCCAAAGAGCCTCAGAAACCTTGCGAACATCATGCAAGCCACGAAAGCCTTTTGATTTCCGCAATGAGACTTGACCGAAACCGAATCAACAGATACTGCAGAACGGTTGACCCTTCCTTCCTTGAAAGGCTGAACAGAAGAAAGCCAAAGACAATGGAACAGCTTGCAGACATTTGGTACGAAGGAGTATGGGGCAGCAGAAATCAGCATTACAACGATTCAAGATACAGAATGCTGAATTACCACGCTTGCTTCACACATAAAACCATCGAGTTCAGATGTTTCCAATTTGCCAACGCTGGCAACGGAAGAAAGGGCGGTTTACACGCAGGAGACTTAAGAGTTACATACAGCTTTGCCTCGCACTCAGCCAGATGGCGAAAACGGTAGCGAGTGCCAGCCCGAAACAGCCACAGGTTGAAAATCCAAAATACGCAATGAGAACATGGCTTTTGAGACTCGGCTTCATCGGAGATGAATTTGCAACAGCAAGAGACATCCTTACCAAAACCTTGAAGGGGATACAGCCTTCAGACACGGCAGGGCAGCTTGAAGGATTCAGCTTTGAGGCCCACCGACCGCTTCGGCGGTCTTAAGGTGGTAGAAGGGAAGAACCCTTCAGAAAGGATGGATGAATATGAATAAATATTATTTAGCCTATGGCAGCAACCTGTCAATGGCACAAATGGCACAGAGATGTCCCGATGCAGTATATGTGGGGACCGCAGAACTTAAGGATTATCAGCTTCTTTTCAAAGGAAGCCAGTCAGGAAGTTATCTGACGGTTGAGCCAAAGAAGGGAAGTATGGTTCCGGTTCTGGTTTGGCGGATTAGTGAAAGGGATGAACATTATCTTGACCGTTACGAAGGTTATCCATCGTTTTATTACAAGAAAACGATGGAAGTGGAAGTGCAATCCTTTATTGGCGAGAAAACAGATGATGTAACAGAAGCCATTATCTACATCATGCATGAGGACAGACCGCTCGGATGCCCGACAAAGCATTATTATGATATTTGCCTTGAGGGGTACTGCCGATTTGGATTTAAACAGACGGTTCTTGAACAGGCTCTTTACGACAGCGTTGGAAAAGAGTCGAACAGCATCTATTGAAGGAGGTCGGATATTATTATGAGTAGCATGAGATTTCCAAGCAGAGAAGAAGTGGAGAAGGTACGGAATGAGTATCCTAAAGGATGCCGTGTGGTTCTTGAGCGGATGGATGATATGCAAGCACCGCCAATTGGAACGGAAGGAACAGTAAGGGGTGTGGATGACACAGGTTCCATAATGGTTAAATGGGATAACGGCAGCAGTCTTCATGTAGTTTATGGGGAAGACCGATGCAGAAAAATCTAGGAGGCAGATATGGAGCAGATAACAACCATTTGCTACGGGAAAAAGGATACATGGCAGTCAAGGGAGGAGGCACAAGCCTTCTTCCTGAAAGCGATGGCAGGTTCGGAAGGAAACGAGCAGGAGAGATATGCCACCATATATACACAGCTTTGTCTGGGAATGACTGAGTGCAGGGATGAGGTGGACTGATGACAGAAAAAATAAAGGAGCAGATACTTGCTGTCAGGCTACGGGGCGAACCAATATGTTTGACACGAATATGGTTCAGGTAATTGCCGATGAGATGAAGTTTTATGAACTTGTGGTTTTTATTGAGGAACACAAGGGAGATTATGCAAAATTTATACTGACAGGCGAGTGCTAATATACACAATATCCGATCTTATTGTTTGGTACATTTACAGGCAGATAAGACTGGATATATCTGACTTTTAGAGCGAATATGTACCTAACCAAAAGAAAACAAGGAGGCATTAGCCATGACAGAATTTACAACGATGGAAAAGTTACAGATGAAGGTTGGACCAAGCGGAGCGGTTTTGAAATATGGGGAAAAGGTTCTTGTAACCTGCGAAACCTACTACGGATTTACCGCAGAAGTTTACGAGTTTGTTGAGACTCCAGAGGAAACTGGACTTGGATATATCGAATGCAGACTTAGCCTTATTGAAAAGGCAGAGAAGCATTTTGAAGATGGCGGACACGCATTGCATGGTGCATCAGCAGGGATTAGGAGGGAAGAATAATGAGTGAGATTATTTTTTCCTACAACCACACAAGATGCCACGCACTCAAAGTCAAGGGCTTATTGGGTGGCGAGGTGTACATCGGAGAAATGGATGGATTTGAAATATATATCAGATTGATCCGCATGCATTATTCGACCAATTTGGATTTGTGGCGGTTAAGAAATAATTGAATTATATGGATGAGAGCTTCTTCGGAGGCTCTTTTTTGATGCTATGAAACGGAGGTGAGGACAGTGGCACAGAGAGGACGTAAGCCAAAGCCTACGGCAGTAAAGGTGTTGGAGGCAATCCGGGCAAGAGAAGCCTTAATACGGCCGAACCGAAGCCTGAAAAGAAAGCACCACGCTGTCCGTCATGGCTTGAGGATGAAGCGAAAAAAGAATGGAAGAGGATGAGCAAGCAGCTGGAGCAGTTGGGGATTCTCACGGAGATTGATATGGCTGCCTTTGCCGGATACTGTCAGGCATATGCGAGGTGGAAAGAAGCAGAGGAATTTATCACGCAGCATGGAACGATTGTGAAGACTCCGAGTGGCTATTGGCAGCAGGTGCCACAGGTATCCATTGCACAGACCTATCTTAAGATTATGAATAAATTTTGTGAGCAGTTTGGGCTTACTCCTTCTGCGAGAAGCAGAATTGTTGCAGATACAGCTGAGGATAAAGAAAGTGATGAGATGGAACTTCTCTTGATTAAGGGAGGTGGCAGTTAATGTATGATGTGACAAAAGCGGATCATGCGGTCAACTTTATCAATTGTCTGAAGCACACCAAAGGAAAATGGAGGGGAGTTCCGTTTGAACTTCTCTCCTGGCAGGATGAGATTATCCGCACATTATTCGGTACGGTTAAGGAAAATGGCTACAGGCAGTACAATACCTGCTACTGTGAGATTCCGAAGAAAAATGGGAAGTCGGAACTGGCGGCTGCCATTGCATTATATATGACCTGCGGTGACGGGGAATGGGGAGCAGAAGTGTATGGCTGTGCTTCCGACCGCCAACAGGCATCTATTGTATTTGATGTGGCTGTGGATATGGTGGATCAGTGTCCTGCTCTGAAAAAGAGAATTAAACCAGTGATGTCGGTTAAGAGGCTTGTGTATAAACCGACCAACAGCTTCTATCAGGTGTTATCAGCTGAAGCATATACCAAGCATGGTCTGAACGTACACGCTGTTATTTTTGATGAACTTCATGCACAGCCGAACAGAGAACTTTTTGACGTTATGACAAAAGGCTCCGGTGATGCCAGAACACAGCCGTTATATTTTCTGATTACTACAGCCGGAACAGACAGAAATTCGATTTGCTTTGAACAGCACCAAAAAGCTGTTGACATTATAGAGGGCAGAAAAATTGACCCGACATTCTATCCCGTGATTTATGGTGCATCCGATGAGGATGACTGGACGAGCGAAGCCACATGGTATAAAGCCAATCCTTCCCTTGGAGAAACCATCGATATTGAAAAGGTTCGAAATGCTTACATCAGTGCAAGGGAAAATGCTGCAGAAGAGAATATCTTCCGGCAACTTCGATTAAACCAATGGGTAAAACAGTCTACCCGTTGGATGCAGATGGATAAATGGGATGCGTGTGCATTCCCCGTAAATGAGGAGGAACTTATCGGAAGAACCTGCTATGGCGGTTTAGACCTTTCGAGTACATCGGATATCACGGCATTTGTACTTGTGTTTCCACCAAGAAATGATGAAGAAAAATACATCATTTTACCATACTGCTGGATACCGGAAGATAACATGAGACTCCGTGTCAGAAGGGATCATGTTCCTTATGATGTGTGGGCGGCAGAAGGGAGTCTGGAAACCACAGAAGGAAATGTCATTCATTATGGTTTTATAGAGAAATTTATAGAGGAACTTGGTACGAAGTACCACATAAAAGAAATTGCATTTGACCGTTGGGGTGCAACGCAGATGGTGCAGGATTTGGAAGGTATGGGATTTACTGTTGTTCCTTTCGGGCAGGGGTATAAGGATATGAGTCCGCCAACGAAGGAACTTATGAAGCTGACACTTGAGGAGCGAATTGCCCACGGTGGGCATAAGGTTCTCCGTTGGATGATGGATAACGTGTATGTCAGACAAGACCCTGCCGGAAATATCAAAATGGATAAAGAAAAATCCACAGAGAAAATTGATGCTGCAGTCGCAACCGTCATGGCACTTGACCGTGCAATCCGTAATCAGGGAAGTGATGGCAGTGTGTACGATGCCAGAGGAATTCTGGTGTTTTAGGAGGATGACATGATTTTGGTCAGCATATTAGGCTTCTTTCTCATAAGGGAAGCAATCAATCAGGCATTGGAGGGATAGCAGATGGGAATAAAAAGTTTGTTTGGTTTCGGTCAGGCGAGGGATAAGCCTGTACGGAATTACAGCAATGGTGAGTATACATTCAATTTCGGACGAAGCACCAGCGGAAAGAGCGTCAATGAAATGACAGCCATGCAGACTACTGCAGTTTATGCATGTGTGAGGATTTTGTCAGAAGCAATCGCATCGCTTCCAATTCATGTATATCGATACAAAGACGGTGGGAAGGAAATTGTTTGTGACCACCCGCTTTATACGCTGCTCCATGATGAGCCAAACCCGGAGATGACTTCATTTGTGTTCAGAGAAACGCTGATGAGTCATCTTTTAATTTGGGGAAATGCATATGCACAGATCATACGAAATGGGAAAGGCGAGGTGCTTTCTCTGTATCCGCTACTTCCAAACAAGATGAGTGTGGAGAGGGACAGTAATGGAGTGCTGTATTATGTGTATTCCCGTTATACAGATGAGAATCCCAACATGAAAAAGATGGGAGATATCATCTTAAGGCAGGAGGATGTGCTTCATATTCCCGGACTTGGATTTGATGGTCTTATCGGTTACTCACCTATTGCAATGGCAAGGAATGCTGTCGGTATGACGATGGCCTGTGAGGAATATGGTGCCAGTTTTTTTGCTAATGGTGCAAATCCCGGTGGTGTGTTGGAGCATCCGGGTGTGTTGAAAGACCCGGCAAAGGTAAGGGATTCTTGGAATGCAGTGTATCGTGGAACGACCAATGCCCACAAGATTGCCGTACTTGAGGAAGGGATGAAATATCAGCAGATAGGTATCCCACCGGAGGAGGCGCAGTTCCTGGAAACAAGAAAGTTTCAGATTAACGAAATTGCAAGGCTGTTTCGGATACCGCCACATATGGTCGGTGATTTGGAAAAGAGCAGTTTTTCTAATATTGAGCAGCAGTCTTTGGAGTTTGTGAAATACACACTTGACCCGTGGGTAATCCGATGGGAACAGGCACTTAAAAAATCCCTTTTTCTGCCGGAAGAGAAAAAAGAGTTTTTTATAAAGTTGAATGTGGACGGTCTGCTCCGTGGGGATTATCAGAGCAGAATGAATGGTTACGCCATCGGCAGACAGAATGGTTGGCTGTCAACCAACGATATCCGTGAAATGGAAGATATGAATCCATTACCGGAAGAGGAAGGTGGCAATCTGTACCTTGTGAACGGTGCGATGACGAAGCTGAAGGATGCAGGAGCATTTGCCAAAGAGAGAACGGAAAGCACGTCAGAGGAAACCGAACCGCAGCAACCACCAGACAATAGAAACAGAGGAGGTCTACGATGAAACGAAAGTTTTGGAACTGGGTCAGAAATGAGGGGGAAAGAACCCTCTTTTTAAATGGAGAAATCTCAGATGAAACATGGTACGGGGATGAGGTTACCCCTAAGTTATTTAAAGACGAACTGTTATCCGGCGAAGGGGACATTACCGTATGGATAAACAGTCCGGGCGGTGATGTGTTTGCAGCTGCCCAAATCTACAACATGCTGATGGATTATAAAGGCAACGTGACTGTGAAGATTGACGGTCTTGCCGCTTCGGCAGCTTCCGTGATTGCAATGGCAGGAACGAAGGTGCTGATGAGTCCGGTGGCAATGATGATGATCCACAACCCGGCTACGATAGCCATTGGAGATACAGCAGAGATGAAAAAGGCAATCGAGATGCTTGACGAAGTCAAAGAATCCATTATGAATGCCTATGAAATCAAAACCGGATTGAACCGCACGAAAATCTCACATCTGATGGATGCAGAGTCCTGGTTCAATGCAAAGAAAGCTGTAGAACTAGGGTTTGCGGATGAAATTCTCTTTGATAAGGAAAAAGAGGAAAATCCGGAAGAAAAGAAAGAAGAGAAGGAAGAGGAATTGGAAGCCATCCTGTTTTCAAGGTCGGCTGTTACAAATTCCTTTTTTAATAAGCTGATTCCGGGAAAGCCGGAGAAAAAGGTAAACATTAGCGAGCTTGAAAAGAGGCTCAGTCTGTTAAAGCCATAAGGAGGGCAATGAATATGAGTACAGTATTGGAATTAATGGAAAAGAGAAAGAAAGCATGGGAAACTGCCAAGGCATTTTTTGGATTCCAGAAGGGGCAGTGATGGTCTGATTTCTGCAGAGGACAATGCGACTTACGAAAGAATGGAAGCGGATGTGGTGGCACTTGGTAAGGAAATAGAGAGATTGCAGAGACAGGCTGCTATTGATGCGGAACTGACAAAGGCTACTTCCGAACCAATCAAGGATAAGCCGGGCATGAAGCCGGGGGATAATGCTCATGTGTGGTAAAGTAGCAACTAAGAATTTGATAGACAGCAGCTGACTATTCCGTTTTTAACTTTTGGTTAATTTTGTAAATCATCAATTAACAATAGCTCTATTGTTCCTTAAAGCCTACTCTGCTATCATAAAGGCATAAACACAAAGGAGGTTTGCTTATGAAAATCAATCAAATTATCCGAGAAAAACGGAAGGAATTGTCATTAACACAAGAACAAATCGCCGAGCTTTTGGGAGTATCCACCCCGGCTGTAAATAAGTGGGAAAAAGGCAGCACATATCCAGATATAACTCTTTTACCGGCTCTTGCCCGCCTGTTAAAAATTGATTTGAATACGCTTTTATCATTCAATGAAGATTTAACAGATATAGAAATTGAAAATTTTGTAAATGAACTTGATGAGATTGTTCAAGAGCAAAACTATATGTCAGCTTTTCAAATGGCAATCGACAAAATACATGAATATCCTACTTGTGATAAACTGCTATACTCCGCTACGCTGTATTTAGACGGCGCATTATTCCTTTATAGTGTACCAGAGCCAGAACAATACCGGGAAACTTTTGAAACTTTTTATAAAAGGCTGTCTGTAAATGAAATTCCCGAAATTAGAGATACAGCAATTAGTATGCTGATTTCCTATGCAAGAAACAGGGGCGAATATTCAAAAGCAGAAGAACTAATCAATATGTTACCGTTCTCAACGATAGATAGAGAAGAACAGCTTGCAATTCTTTATCATAAGCAAAAAAAATATGAGGACGCAGAAAAAATATGGGAGCACAGAGTGCTTAAAGGCGTTACAGATATACAAACCGCCTTAATAAATATGCTTGAAATAGCTTTGCTTGAAAAATGCAACGACAACGCAGAATTTTTTGCGGATATGTACAAAACTATTACCCGTCAATTTTGTTCCCAGAGTGGATGCGTTACAATGCCCATTTGCTGCTTGCCATAGATAAGAAAAACAAAGACGAGTGTTTATCCATTCTCAAAAAAATGTTGCCTGCTATGAAAAAAGAGTGGAATGTACAGGATTGTCAGCTATACCGCAATGCAAAAGATAGTGAATCTACGCTTTTTCAAGTAGACTGGCAGATACACTTTGTGACGAATTAGCCACCAAAGAAGAATACGCATTTGTTCGTGACTGCATAGAATTTAGAGAACTCATGGCAGAGATGCGCAGCTAAAATGTATAGCAAACCCAAACGAGCCAGTCAACAGTAAAATGAATGGCTGCGCCCACCGTTGACAGCCCCGCCTGTCCTTGCTGGTGGGTAATCAAGGGGCGACAGCAGAAAATGCTGCCGCCCTTTCCCATAATCGAAGAAAGGGGGATTTTCCATGACTGAATGCGAAGCCTATCAAGAACATATCCGCTATACCCATGATACCTATTGCCGGATTGTTATTCGCCATGCGTCCTTTGACGCTGCCCGTATGCTGGCGGCGAGGTGGAAACGGGAATCTCCCTTGAATACTTGATTGAAGAAATTTGT
>ENA-OQJH01000946-OQJH01000946.1-human-gut-metagenome-genome-assembly--contig:-NODE-946-length-13764-cov-1.266994_pt1 | contig 13764 bp, 17 predicted proteins | sample MGYA00242597_ERZ504763 | MGnify/ENA primary metagenome ERZ504763 (study PRJEB26092, sample SAMD00036359) | human gut metagenome | host: Homo sapiens | study: EMG produced TPA metagenomics assembly of... | reverse complement strand
ATTTTTTTGATGATGAACAACAGATTAAAAAAATACAAAATATATACTGTGATATGTTCGATAAAGCAGAGATCGAGCAATATATCAGACATTGCGAAGAAGATAAAGCAGTTTCTTATCTGTTTCAAGTAACCGCAGGATTAGAATCTATGGTACTAGGAGAAGATCAGATTCTTGGACAGGTAAAAGATGCCTTGGATTTTCAAGAACCATGGGATTTAGCAAGAAAGAACTAAATAAAGTCGTAAGAGATGCTATTACTTGTGCAAAAAAGGTAAAAACAACGTTAGAATAAGTGAGAAACCAGTATCTGTTGGATATATCGGAATCTGTGAATTACAGAAAATATGTGATATCAAAGACAAAATGGTCTTGGTGATCGGAAGCGGAGATACTGCAGTTCTTGCACTTCGTTATCTGCAGGAATATGAAGCAGGCAAGATTTATTTATGCAGCAGAACACTGGCACATGCAGGAAATGTTCAGAAAGAGTTTCAAGAGATTGAGATCATTTCTTACGAACAAAGATATGAGATCATGAAACAATGTGATATTGTAGTATCTGCAACATCAGCACCACATGTGGTTGTAAAACAAGAATATTATACGCCAGAAAAACAAGTTACATTTTAGATCTTGCAACACCAAGAGATATTGATCCAAAACTTTCAGATGACGCAAAGGTAAATCTGATCAATTTAGATACGATCAAAGAGATTTCTAAAGCAAATCAGTCAGAACGTGAAGAACTTTGCAGACAAAGCAATACGATGATCAGCAAAGCAAAAGAAGAAACGATGCAGTGGCTGTTTCAGGCACCAATGGAAGAAACAATTCGCTCCTTGCAGGAAAAATGTACAGAGATCGTGGAAGATAGTTATTCATATTTATCAAGAAAAATAGATTTTGGAACAAGAGAGCAGAAACTTCTAAAGAAGGTGTTAAATGCATCCTTGCAGCGCATGATCAAAGAACCGATTCAGGAATTAAAACATTTAGAAACAAGACAGGAACAAGCAGATTATAAGAAGATGGTAGAACAGCTTTTGGGATAGAAGACAAAGAAAGGAAAATGACCTATGAAATATATCATCGGATCAAGAGGATCACGCCTTGCACTGATCCAGACAAAATATGTTCAGGAAAGATTAGTGAAAGCTTATCCAGAACACACTTTTTGAAATCCAGATCATTAAAACAAAAGGTGATAAGATTCAGAATAAACCATTGGATAAAATTGGTGGAAAAGGTCTGTTTGTCAAAGAGATTGAAGAAAAGATCATTCTGGGGAAATCCATATGGGAGTTCACAGCATGAAAGACATGCCGTCAACCCCGCAAAGGCCTTGTTTTTACAAAAGTATGGAAAAGGGAAGATCCAAGAGATGTGTTGATCCTTCGAACAGCGAAACATCTGTCTGAATTACGAGAAGATGCTGTGATAGCAACAGGAAGCAAAAGAAGAGCATTTCAGTTATTAAAGTTAAGACCAGATCTTCAGATTATAAATATTCGAGGGAATGTTGATACGAGACTTCGAAAAATGGAGGAACAACAATTAGATGGAATCGTTCTTGCGGCAGCAGGTCTTAAAAGACTAGGAATGGAAGATGTGATCACGCAATATCTGGCGCCAGAAGACATGATCTCAGCACCAGCACAGGGTGCTCTGGCTTTGGAAGTAAGAGAAGATCAGAAAGAATTGCAAAAGATGTTGGATGTATTTTGTGATGAAGAAACAATGAACGAAGTATGTGCAGAACGAAATTTCTTAGAACAAATGGGAGGCAGTTGTCATACTCCGGCAGGTGCCAGATGTCAAAAGACAGATCAAGGGTACGAACTATATGCTATGTTTGGAAATGAAGATGGAAGTAAACAGGCATATACGAAAGTTTATGGAACATGCCCTGAGATCTTAGCACAAACGGCAGTAAAAAATATCAAAAAACAGCTGGCAGGAATCGTATATTTAATTGGTGCAGGACCGGGAGATCCAGGACTTATCACGGTTAAAGGAAAAGAAATCTTAAAAAAAGCGGATTGTGTCATTTATGACAGATTGATTCCACAAGAATTATTAGATGAAACAAAAGAAGGATGCGAACATATCTATGTTGGAAAAGAAAATCATCATCATACGATGAAACAAGAACAGATCAATGAATTATTAGCACAAAAAGCGTTACAATATGATATCGTAGTGCGTTTAAAAGGTGGGGATCCATTTGTCTTTGGAAGAGGTGGAGAAGAAGCCATATATTTAGCCGATCATGGAATTTATTGTGAAGTTGTTCCAGGAATCAGCTCCTGTATCGCAGCTGCGGAACTTGCGGGGATTCCTGTAACTCATCGAGGAATCTCCAAAGGATTCCGTGTTGTGACAGCACATGATCGAAGAAATCAGTTATCTGATCTTAATTTTGCATCTATGGCAAAGTCTGAAGAAACCTTAGTGTTCTTAATGGGACTTTCGAAACTAGAAGAGATTACAATGAATCTATTAAAAAATGGAATGGATGCCAATACACCTGTTGCAGTTGTTTCTAGTGCAGCATCTACAAAGCAGCAAACATGTGAAGCAACATTAAATACGATTCATGAAAAGTAAAGCAAGAAAAACTTTCATCACCAGCAGTCATTGTTGTAGGAGACGTTGTGAAACTTCAAAAACAGATTCAAAAACCAGAAGATACGACCTGTCATTTAGTTACCAAAATAGGAGATCAGCCATCAAAGTTAGCGCAGATATTAAAAGATCATGGATGTAAGGTCAAGGAACTTCAGACAGGAGAGATTTCTTATAGATATGACCGGATTTCCAAAGAGGAATTAGCGAAAGTGACCTATCTGATTTTTACAAGCAGATATGGAGTTCATGGTTTTATGAAACAGATGAAATCTTCGAATCTGGATCTTCGAGATCTCTTCGATAAAAAATTGTCGTTGTAGGTAAAAAGACAAAAGATGTCTTGATGCAATATGGGATTATAGCAGATCTTATGCCAGAAGAAGCAGGAGAGATCAATCTTTCCGAACTTATGAAACAGGAAGTAGATGCAAAGGATGTGGTCTGGTACTGTAAAGGCATATCTGGTGGAGAAAAATTAAAAAAGCCCTTACACCGATCTGTCAGGTAACAGAAAAGGTCATGTATGAAAATAATAGAAAGATTTTAAGTGAAATTCCAGAAATGAAAGATATCCGAAGTGTTTCTTTTACCTGTGCATCATCAGCTCGAAGATTTTTTTGATCAGATAGGAGAAGAAAAGCAACAATGGATAGAGAATATTCCGTGTATCAGTATTGGAGAAAAGACAACGAAGCAGCTTCGAGAAATAGGAGTACGGCATATTTTAGAATCTAAGGATACAACCTATGTATCAATGTTTTATAAAATCAAAGAATCAATGTTATAATAGAAAAAGAAAGGCAGAGTAAAGATCATTATGGGATTGAATTTCAGATTTTAGACAAACTTCAAACGATCCATACTCCATTATTAGACAGATTTATGGTAGCTATTACGAAACTGGGAGATGCAGGGATCGTATGGATCATTTTAACAGTCATTTTATTACTGATACCAAAAACAAGAAAATCAGGAGTATACATGGCAGTTGCATTAATTGCAGATTTGATCATTTGTAATGTGATCTTAAAACCGATCGTGGCAAGAATAAGACCATATAGCATTAATCAGACGGTCCAGCTGTTGGTCACACCATTGAAGGATTATTCTTTTCCATCGGGCATACAGCTGCATCATTTGCATCGGTCAGTGCACTGTATTTTGCGGGAAGAAAGAGAATGGCAGCAGGAGCTTTGATAGTATCTGTTTTAATCGCGTTTTCAAGAATGTATTTATACGTTCATTATCCAACGGACGTTTAGGAGGTTTGATCATTGGGCTCTTATGTGGATGGATCGCAGATATGATCATCCAAAAAGTTATGGAAAAAGATCAAGGAAAAGTAGATAGATTTTGTACTAAATCAGATTCAAGTTGAATAAATTGGAAGAAAAGACTATAATATGAATTATAAATCGTATGTAGAATACAATGTACGCATACAAGAATCTAATAATAATCACATCAAGAGTTGACATAAAGAGTAGATGATCAAGAAGAAGGAGAGTAGTATGAAAACAAAAATCGAAGTACAGTTTCAGGAACGCAACATAGATGTAAAAGACACAGAGAAACTTGTTAAAGAAAATTTAAAAGCAGCTGGTGTTAAAATGAACACGATCGTAAATTTAGATATCTATTATCAGCCAGAAGAAGGCGATATCTACTATGTTGCAACAACAAAAGATGGCAAAGAGCTCAGCAATGAAGAAGCATTAAAAATCGAAGAATAAACTATATATCTATAAATGCCAAAAAATTAAATTCTAATTATAAAGGTAAAGACCATTTAATAAATATCGCAATGATGAATCTGCAGATGATTTTATTAAGTGGTTTTTATTTCTTTATAGGAAAGTTCGCCTTTGGCTCCTTTCCAAAAGAAAAATAGCCCACATAAAAGTGGGCAGAGCAAACAGATGATCATGTTTAGAAAATATAAAAACCTTCTTCACCAAAATCATCACCAAACACATCTTCATTTAGAAAATAATCCATATCCAGCAGGTCATCCTCGCTCATATGGCGAATGTCCTCGGATGTCATACCTTCTGGGGGATTTGAAATATATTTTTCGCGTAGCTCTTTGATATTCTTTTTCATGGTAGGGTTCCTCCTTTATATGAGGATTATAGCATAAAAAGAAGTGGTCATGCAGAAGAACGCTTTCCACGGGAGCGGGACATTGTTTTCTCGTATAATTCTTCAAGAGGTACGCGGCGATGGTTTTGATATATTTCTAGGATCACCATCTGTTGTTTACAATGAGGACAGATCAGAGGATCATAGCCAAAAGAAGAAAGGATCGCAGTACGCCACCGGTTAAAACAACGGAAAGTATGCCGTTTTTCTTTCGAAATAGCGAGATGGAGTTTTTTATCAATGGAACGATGTCTGGCATAAAGGCCGCCATAACGGATCATCTTGAAATGTTTTTCAGGGATGTGCCGGATAAGGCGTTTGATAAAATCCATGACAGGAATGGTTTCTTGAACGTATTGATCATCTTCGTGACGATTGTAATGGAAAGAGACAAGATCACCGGTATAAGAATCGATCCTGGAAGTGGCAATGACAGGCGACCAAGATACCGGCCAATATATTTGGTAACAATCTTAGGGTCACAACGGTTGGGCTTGGCATAAACATAGAAGCCGTGTTCATGTTCCAGATAACAACGGGCAGAAACTTTTTTAAAAGAAGGACCGATGCGAAGCAACATTTCCTTGAGGAGAGCAGTACGGAAAGCATTGCGAAGGAAAGTATAGTTGAAATGAGAGACATTACGCCAGAAAGCATCATCACTGTAACCGCCTTCAGAGATGAGACAATGGATATGAGGATTCCATTTAAGATCCCTGCCGAAAGTATGCAGGACCATGATAAACCAGGGGTAAAGTTTTTGTGTTTGTTCATTTTAGAGAATAAGCGAAGGACAACACTGGAGACGGAATGAAAGAGACAGTTAAGGAGAGAGCGATCCTGCAGGAAAAAATCACGGAGGGAGGCATCAATGGTAAAAACGCAATGACGGTGTCTGACATTAACGAGCTTAAAGGACATAGAGGTAGTGCGATCCATGGAATATTTATTACCGCAGGTAGGGCAGAAACGGCTGTGACAACGGAAAGGAACAAACTTGAGATTTCCGCAGTGGATACAGCCATACATGGCACCACCATAAGAAGGATCACCACAGTTGATCATCTTATCGATATTTTCCATCTCAGCAGGTCTGGATGAAGAGTATATTTGATTTCTTCATAATGATCTGTAAAGATCTCTTGTAGGATATTCATGATTCTATTATGAAGGAAAAAGACAAAAAAAAGAAACCCACCCCTCAAGAATGAGGGGCAGGGGATGTAGTGTCGAAGACACTTTTTGCATTTTAGAAATGAAAATAAGATCAGAGAGGAGAGATAGTATATGTTAAGTAAGATCATATCTGATGTGGATGCTTTTGTATGGGGACCAGTGATGCTAGTGCTTCTCGTGGGAACAGGAATCCTTTTAACAATTCGATGCAATTTCCTAACCTGGAGAAACCTTCCTTGGGCGATTAAAAAGACACTAAGTAAAGAATCCAGAACAAAAAACAGAGGAGAGGGTGATGTATCACCATTTTCAGCATTGACAACAGCACTGGCGGCAACGATCGGAACTGGAAATATCGTAGGAGTAGCGACAGCAATGGTTTCAGGAGGTGCTGGAGCATTGGTGTGGATGTGGATTTCTGCATGTTTTGGATTATCATCTAAATTTTCAGAATGTATGTTGGCGATCAAATACAGAGAAGTTAATGAAAAGGGCGAGATGTCCGGTGGACCAATGTATACAATGAAAAAGGCACTGAAGAACAAAAAGCTTGGAGCCGTACTTGGATGGCTGTTTGCTTTATTTGCCGTGATCGCATCCTTCGGAATTGGAAATATGACACAGGGAAATTCAATTTCAACAGCAGTTCATGAGACATTTGGAGTATCGGTTAGTACTGTTGGAGCAGTGATCACTATTTTAGCCTTACTGATCATCATCGGTGGAATAAAAACGATATCAAAAGTATCTTCTGTCGTAGTTCCAGTGATGGCAATCTTTTATGTGATCGCAGGAGTCATCGTCATTCTTGGGAATATCAGTAATCTTCCAGCAGGACTTTCTATGATCTTTCATATGGCATTTAGTGTGAAAGCAGTAGGTGGGGCTCTTTGTGGAAATATCGTCGCATCTATGATGAATGCAGCACGTTACGGAGTTGCCAGAGGATGTTTTTCAAATGAAGCTGGAATGGGATCAGCAGCGATCACAGCGGCAGCAGCAACAACAGATCATCCGGTTCGGCAGGCATATATCAATATGACAGGAACTTTCTGGGATACGATCGTTGTCTGTACGATCACAGGTCTTGCGATCGCAAGCTCCGGAGTGCTCGGACAGATCGATCCGGCAACAGGAGAGATGTACATAGGTTCTGCATTAACGATTGCGGCATTTTCCACAGTTCTTGGAAAAGTTGGAGGATATCTGGTAACGATCGGAATTGCACTTTTCGCATTTTCAACAATCCTTGGATGGGAGTATCATGGAGAAAAGGCGTTTGAGTATCTGATGGGAACTCATAAGTTTAACATGATCTACCGAATTATCTTTCTCTGGTAGCCTATGTCGGGGCAACACAGACATTGGAACTTGTATGGAACTTCTCAGATATTGCAAATGCATTGATGGCGATCCCAAACCTGATCTGCATGCTGTTATTAAGCGGTGAGATCGCAAAAGATGTGAAAGAATTTCAGAAGACCATAGAAGAAGAGAAAGCTGGAAAATAGAAAATAAAGAAAAAGAAAGAGAACATCCCGATAAAAGAAAAAGAAGGATGCTCTCTTTTTTGCTTTTTGCATGTTTAAAAAATAGAACAATTTCTCTTTTATTAGATGACAAAATGGATTATGATATGATTAAGAACTTAATAGAGAAAGAGGAAAATACACCAAGCAAAGAAGAATAAAATACAAAGAGTTGGAGGATGTAGAAAATGTCATATGAAATGAAGCTGGAACAAGGCTTATCGCAGCAATTAAATCAGTTTCAGATGCAATCATTAAATATTTTATCATTTGATAATTATGAATTAGAGAAGTTTTTACAAGATGAATATGTAGAAAATCCATTGATGGAACATAAGGAATCTGGAAAGGAATTCTTTACACTGCGTGGAAATGCAGGCGGATATCAGGATATTGAACAGAGTGATATTGAAGATAAGAAAATCGAAGATCCCGAAGCTTTCTTTATGGAACAGTTAAATGCAAAAGATTATACAAAGAAAGAGTGGAATGTCATAAAATACATGGCACAATGCCTGGAGGAATCCGGGCTTTTGCTCATTTCCGCAAAAGAGATCAGTTACAAGTTTGGAATTGAAGAAAAAGACTGTGAAAGGCTTTTAGATGATCTCAAACAATTAGAACCAGCAGGTGTATTTGCAGAAAGTGTATCGGAATGTCTCCTTCTTCAGCTTGAAAGAGAAGGAATATTAAATGATGACCTGCGATATATCGTAGAAAATCACCTGGAAGATATCGCAATGGGACATTTATCGACTGTTTCAAGAGCACTTGATATTAAGACATCACAGGTAAGAAAGTATATTTTTAAAATTCAAGAATTAAATCCAAGACCGTTAAGTGGATATATAGGAGGGATCGATCAGTATATCGTCCCAGATATTTTAATGGAAAAAGATGGAGAAGACCTAAAGATTCGTTTAAATGATGATTGGATCGGGGATTATTCGATCAATGACTATTATGTCAAAATGATGGAACAGGCAGAAGACTCTGAGCTAAAAGAATATTTCAGAAAGAAATATGAGAGATGTCGTTTTTATCATTACATGCATTGAACAAAGAAGAGAGACAATGCTTAAGATTTCAAAGGCAATTCTTGATCATCAGAGAGAATATTTTATGAATCATAAGCAGTTGAAACCAATGACCATGCAAAACATAGCAGATGATATTGAAATGCATGTGTCAACGATCAGTCGTGCGATCAAAGGAAAATATATACAGTACCCAGGTGGAACGATCGGAATGAGAGATATCTTTAACAGTGCACAGACATTTGGAGATCAAGATTCAACGAAAGAAGAGATTAAGGAAGAGATTAAACGGCTCGTGAAAGAAGAAGATAAGAAAAAACCATTAAGTGACAGTAAGATCGTAAGTTTGTTAGAAGAAAAGAATATGAAGATCTCAAGAAGAACTGTAGCAAAATATCGTGCACAGCTTGGAATTGCAGGAACGACACAGCGAAAAGAAGCATGATAAATAAAGAAGAAAAACAAACATTCTTGCCAAGTCATTGTAACAGGAACTTAACACCAGGAGCAATTGCAAGAAAAAATTAATAAAATTTTAACAATTGAAACACTTGATTAACAAACTCCTCTCTGTTATAATCAGTAACTGATGTATTATGTCAAAAGCAGAAGTTATCTGGAGGGTACTATGAGATTGAACAAGATGACTGGCAGAGTGATCGCAACGATGGGGATCGCAGCAATGATGATGACACAAACAGCAGGGGTTATGGCTACAGAGCAAACAGAGAACAAGCAATTAAAAGTTGTTTATTATAATCAGGCAGATTATCCAGGGAAGAAGATTGGCGGAAGTACGATTCAGGCAGCAGGATGCGGGCCAACCGCAGTTGCCGTATGTTACAGTTCTTTAACTGGAAAGAAAGCTGATGTTCCAAAGATGTGCAAACAGGCATATAAACATGGATGGTATTATACAGGACAGGGATGTTCTCACAGCGTAGTTCCAGGATTATCCAAATTATATGGAATGCAGTGTAAGGGTCTTGGAATGGATAAAGATGCTGTAGAGAAAGCATTAAGAGCAGGACATCCAGTCGTGGCACTTATGGGGCCTGGAGATTTCACAAAGAATGGACATTTTGTTGTATTAACAAGAATGGTCGGCAAAGATAAAGTAAAGATTGCCGATGTAGGAAGCAGAGCCAGAACAGCTGAGACGTGGTCGCTTAAGAAAGTGATCCGACAAGGCAAAGAAGGTGCCAATGCAGGGGGACCATTCTGGGAGATCAGTGTGAAAGAAGAGAAGCAGGAAGAACCAGATTATAAACAAAAGATGTTAGATGGTCACAAAAACATAGATGCTGTGACAAATGCGATCGATAAGATTGCGGATTAGAATTAAAAATAAAAAGAACATTTCATAAATGAGATATTTGTGGAATGTTCTTTTTTTGTTGTTATGGAAATTGCATAATGATCAACAAGCGAACGGAAATATGCAATAGGAATAATGATATTGTGTAGTGTATACAAAAAATAAAAACGTAAAAATTATAGAAAAATAAAGACAAAAATAACAGCGACAAAATGTATCAAAAATCGTGTAAATGTGCATTTTTTTTATAAGAAAAAGATAAGGAAAAAGAAAAAATTAATGAAAAATACAACAAAAAAGTTTTGCAAAATTAGAATTTTGTGGCACAATAAGTTCAATGACATATGAATGTGACATAACTTAATTTTAGGAGGTATTGACATGGCAACAAAATGGGTCTACAAATTTAGCGAAGGAAATGCCGAGATGACGTAACCTTCTTGGAGGAAAGGTGCAAACTTAGCAGAGATGACAGGACTTAATTTACCAATTCCTCAGGGATTCACAGTTACAACAGAAGCGTGCACAAACTATTATGACTGCGGTGGAAAGATCAGTGATGAAGTAGCATCACAAGTGATCGAAGCAATGAAAGACTTAGAAGAGATTCAGGGAAAGAAGTTCGGAGACCTTGAAGATCCTCTATTAGTATCAGTAAGATCAGGAGCAAGAGTATCCATGCCGGGTATGATGGATACAATCCTTAACTTAGGATTGAATGATGAAGCTGTCGAAGGATTTGCGAAGAAGACAGGCAATCCTCGTTTTGCATATGATTCTTATCGTCGTTTTATCCAGATGTTTTCAGACGTTGTAAAAGAAGTGGATAAAGCGAAATTCGAAGATGTCTTAGATGACATCAAAGCAGAGAAAGGTGTGAAGTTTGATACAGACTTAGATGCCGATGATCTGAAGGAAGTGATCAAGAGATACAAAGGTATCTATCGCAAAGCTTTGAATGAAGAATTCCCTCAGGATCCAAAGGACCAGTTATTTGAAGCGATCAAAGCGGTATTCCGCTCTTGGGACAACCCACGTGCTATCTATTATCGTCGAATGAACGATATTCCAGGAGACTGGGGAACAGCTGTTAACGTTCAGACAATGGTATTTGGTAACATGGGAGATACATCAGGAACAGGTGTAGCATTTACAAGAAACCCATCTACAGGTGAGAAACAGATCTACGGAGAATACCTGATCAATGCACAGGGTGAAGACGTAGTAGCTGGTGTTCGTACACCACAGCCAATTACTAAACTGGCAGAAGACTTACCAGATTGTTATAAACAGTTTATGGACATTGCTCATACACTGGAAGAACATTATCGTGATATGCAGGATATGGAATTTACGATTCAGGAAGGAAAACTGTACTTCTTACAGACAAGAAATGGTAAGAGAACAGCCCCAGCTGCACTTCGTATCGCCTGCGATTGGTAGATAGAAGGAAGACACAAAAGAAGAAGCAGTTTCAAGAATCGATGCGAAAGCATTAGATCAGTTACTGCATCCAAACTTTGACCAGGCAGCATTGAAAGCCGCTCTTCCAATTGGAGAAGCACTTCCAGCATCTCCAGGAGCTGCTGCTGGTAAAGTATATTTTGACGCTGAGATGGCGAAACTGCATCATGAAGCAGGACTGAAAGTTATCTTAGTTCGTTTAGAAACATCACCAGAAGATATCGAAGGAATGCATGCAGCAGAAGGTATCTTAACAGCTCGTGGTGGTATGACATCTCACGCTGCCGTTGTAGCACGTGGTATGGGAACAGCGTGTGTAGCAGGATGCGGAGATATCAAGTTTGCTGAAGATGGCAAATCTTTCACATTAGGTGGAAAGACAGTACAGGAAGGAGATTATATTTCCTTAGATGGATCCACAGGTAAGATTTATCTAGGTGAGATTCGTACAGTACCTGCAAGTATCAGTGGTAATTTCGATCGTATCATGACATGGGCCGATGAAATCCGTACATTACAGGTAAGAACAAATGCAGATACACCTGCCGATGCATTGAATGCAGTGAAATTTGGAGCACAGGTATTGGACTTTGCCGTACAGAGCATATGTTCTTTGATGCAGAGAGAATTCCAAAGATCCGTCGTATGATTCTCTCTACAACAAAAGAAGCAAGAGAAATCGCATTAAATCAGTTAATTCCTTATCAGAAGAAAGACTTTAAAGACTTATATGAGGTTATGGAAGGAAGACCGGTCACAATCCGTTTCTTAGATCCACCTCTTCATGAGTTCCTTCCAAATACAATGGAAGAGATCACAGCTCTTGCCAAAGATATGGGAGTTACAGTAGAAGAGATCAATATGAGACGTGCAGCTCTTCATGAATTTAACCCTATGATGGGACATCGTGGATGCCGTCTGGCAGTTACTTATCCAGAGATTGCCAAGATGCAGACAAGAGCCGTTATGGAAGCAGCGATCGAAGTAAAACAGGAAAAAGGATATGATATCGTTCCTGAGATCATGATTCCATTAGTAGGAGAGAAGAAAGAGTTAGCATATGTTAAAGAAGTTGTTGTACAGACAGCTGAGAAAGTAAAAGCTTACTATGAATCAGACATTAAGTATAAAGTTGGTACAATGATCGAGATTCCTCGTGCAGCATTATTGGCAGATGAGATTGCCGAAGAAGCAGAATTCTTCTCCTTCGGAACAAATGACTTAACACAGATGACATTTGGATTCTCTCGTGATGATGCAGGTAAGTTCTTAGAGTCTTACTATGAGAACAAGATTTACGAATCTGATCCATTTGCTAAATTAGATCAGAAAGGTGTTGGACAGCTGATCGAGATGGCAGCTAAGAAAGGAAAAGCAACTCGTCCAGATATCCACTTAGGAATCTGTGGAGAACATGGTGGAGATCCATCATCTGTAGAATTCTGCTACAGAGCCGGATTAGACTATGTATCCTGCTCACCATTCCGTGTACCAATTGCAAGATTAGCAGCAGCTCAGGCAGTATTGAAAGACAAATAAGTCGATCATTATTCATATAATCTATAACAATTCATTCTAACGAAAGAGATTCATCAATTATGGTGAATCTCTTTTTGAATATATGTGCAAGCACAAACGCAATTTATACTTTTGACACTTACATCATGTTATAATATCACTATTACATTAAAAAGGGAGATTGATTTATGATCGATACATTATTATTTGATTTAGACAATACATTACTGGATTTTGATAAAGCAGAAGCCAATGCAATTACAAGGGCATTAGGTGATGTAGGAATTTCTGTGACGAATGAGATGCGTGATTGCTATCATAAGATTAATCTTGCTCAATGGAAATTGTTGGAACAAGAGAAAATGACAAGAGAAGAAGTAAAAATGCGCAGATTTAAGCTTTTATTTCAAGAATTTGATATAAAAGCATCACCACAGGAAGTGGCAAAACATTATCAGGACTATTTAGGACAGGGACACTATTTTATCGAAGGAGCCGAAGAAGTTTTACAGGAATTATCAAAGAGATTTCGTATCTATCTTGTAACGAATGGAACATTGTCTGTACAAAGAGGAAGATTAAAAAGTTCAGGAATTGAGAAGTATCTGCAAGGTGTTTTTATTTCCGAGGAAATTGGATATAACAAACCAAGCATTGAATATTTTGAGAAATGTTTTTCTAAGATTCCAGATTTTAAGAAGGAGAACACAGCGATCATTGGAGACAGCTTGAGTTCTGATATTCAAGGCGGGATCAATGCAGGGATCAAGACAATCTGGTTTCACAGAGCACAAGATCTGACAGAAGATCCACAACCAAAACCCGATTATGAAATCAATAGTTTAAAATCTTTATTAAAGATGTTAAAATTAAAGACAGTAAAATATTTAATCTAATTAAAATAAGGAATTTAGAACAAATGAAAAATTAAAAATAAGCAGGAATCGTT
>ENA-OQJH01000945-OQJH01000945.1-human-gut-metagenome-genome-assembly--contig:-NODE-945-length-13791-cov-2.577283_pt1 | contig 13791 bp, 15 predicted proteins | sample MGYA00242597_ERZ504763 | MGnify/ENA primary metagenome ERZ504763 (study PRJEB26092, sample SAMD00036359) | human gut metagenome | host: Homo sapiens | study: EMG produced TPA metagenomics assembly of... | reverse complement strand
AAGAAAAACAAAAAAACAGACAAAAATAAAAAAATGTAAGAAAAGGAGATAAAAAAGATGCCGACAGTTTAGCCGACATCTTTCTGATAACCTATCTTTCAATATTCGGGATTTTGATTAGCCGAAGTATCTCTTAAGAATCCTTCAAATGCTTTTCCGTGACGAGCTTCGTCTCTTGCCATCTCATGAACTGTATCGTGGATTGCATCGAGGTTAGCGGCTTTTGCACGTTTTGCAAGGTCGAATTTACCTGCTGTAGCGCCGTTCTCTGCATCTACACGCATCTCAAGGTTTTTCTTTGTGCTGTCTGTAACAACTTCGCCGAGAAGTTCAGCAAATTTAGAAGCGTGCTCAGCCTCTTCCCAAGCTGCTTTTTCCCAGTAAAGACCGATTTCCGGATATCCTTCTCTGTGTGCAACTCTAGCCATAGCAAGGTACATACCAACTTCTGTACATTCGCCTTCAAAGTTTGCTCTCAGATCTGCAAGGATGTCTTCGCTAACGCCTGAGCAACACCGATAACGTGTTCTGCAGCCCATTCTCTTTCGCCTGTCTGCTCTTTGAATTTATCTGCGCCTGCGTGGCAAACCGGACATTCTGCCGGAGCTGCTTCTCCCTCAAAAACATAACCACATACTGTACATACAAATTTTTTCATAATTTTGATCTCCTTTTTTGAAAATAATATTGTTTATTTGTTATGACTTTTTAATGCAGTCACCGCATTTACCGAAAAACAAAGTGGAACTGGAAGTGATCGCTCCGTCAAAATTCTTACCGGCAAGGCAGTTGACTTCTTCGATACTCTTCATATCCAGATCCAGATCCAGTAACCGTCCACACTCTTCACAAAGAAAATGATTATGCGGTTCAATCCGTCCATCAAATCGATCTCCTCCGTCGGGAGTAGATATTTTTATGCTTCGCCGATATCGGTCAGCAGATTTAAATTTCTGTAAACCGTGCCAAGACTGATGTTCGGAAATTCTTTCTTCACATGCATATAAACTGTGTCGCGGTCGGATGCTCTTTGGTTGTCATAAGGTAATGCTTGATGGATTCTCGTTGTCTACTATATTTTAAAGCTGCCAATGGGAATCCCCCTTTCATAACTAACTAAGAACCGTTATTTAATAAATAATAGTAACGATTACTGTAATTAGAATATAATACAAAGAAAGATGTTTGTCAATCATTATTTTGAAAAAATTATTTTTGGCTGTTAAAATTGAATATTTACGATAAAATGTTACAAAATAATTAATGAAACAAATGGAAAGAAGAAGAAAAAAGAATAATATAGAAACTTGCTGTCGAGAGATGTCAATGAAAAATCAGTAAGAGAAGTTGACAAACAAATAGCGAGTTGATATAATGTGAATGTAACAAATTTAACAAATGTGTAACATTTAAAGCTTCCTACAAAAGATAAATGTAATGCGGTAAATGACCGAAATATAGAGGAGGTTTATATGAAGAAACCACACACAAAAGCGAGAGGCATTCTGTTTGCGGCAGCGGGAATGTTTCTGATCCCGGGGAGCGTGTCTGAAGTATCGGCGGCCGAAAGGAAAGACGAGCAGCCATTTATACAGGCATCGGGGATTGAATCGGTACTGGAGAAATGTTACGAGACAGAAGTAAAAGATAATATTAATCTCTATCTTGTACCAACAGAAGAGGGTGAGTATTTGAATATGGCGTTTTCTGATACGAAGGAGTTTACCTATATCAGAAACGCACCGGATGATTCCGGCGACTGGGTCGGGAAACTTTATAAAGATTCGGCGGCTCAGGTGCTGGAATATCTGGATGGCTGGACGAAGATCAGATCGGGTTCGGCTGAAGGATATGTGCCGGAAGATGCGCTTTTTACAGGCGAGGAGGCGCAGGCGCGTGCACAGGAGTATGAGAAGGATACAGTGACGGTTACGGCATATGTGCTTAATGTTCGGGAAGGCTGCGGAACGGACAGTAAGATTTTGACACAGATAAAAAAAGGCGAAGTTTATGAGACTGTGGGAGAAGCGACCGGCGGATGGTATCCGGTAAAAGTAGGAGATAAAAGCGGTTGGGTCTCAGGCGACTACGTGATTGCAGAAACTTCTTATTCTTATGGGGAGACAAAAGAAGAGGAAGAAAAGCGGATCGCAGAAGAAGAAGCGCAAGAAAAAATGGCAGCATCTGTCGTTTGCGGTGCTGACGGCAGACCGGGAACACGGCCTGTAGGCGCTGTTTCGCAGGGAGAGTGAATACGCCTTCGCAAGCTCCGGGAACTCCGGGGCAGGCTGTTATTGATTATGCTTGTCAGTTTATCGGAAATCCATATGTTTGGGGAGGTACAAGCCTGACAAACGGAGCGGATTGTTCGGGTTTTGTACAGTCGGTTTATGCACATTTCGGAGTAAGTCTTCCACGGACGACATATGATATGGTGAATTCAGGATACGCCGTCAGTTACGAGGAAGCTCTTCCCGGAGACTTGATTTTGTATGACGGTCACGTCGGGCTTTATATGGGGGACGGAACGATCGTGAATGCAATGAACGAAGCAGATGGAATCGGAATATGCAGCGCTACCTATACTGATATTATTGCAGTAAGAAGAGTTCTGTAACACAAATTTTTTGAAATGGGGAATTTGTATTTTTGATGAGAGAAATACAGATTTCCCGTTTTCGACATAAAAAGACAAAATGCACAAATTTGTGTTTATTTGTAAAAAAATGTCGAAATTGAAAAACGTGGAGTTTTCAACTTATCCACACTGAAAACAACGAAAAAGGTGGAAAAAGTCGGTTTTCCCACAAAGTTATCCACATTATCCACATAAAAACATATGTTTTCGGTGGATTACTTTATAATAAAAAAAGAACGGATGTTTTGGTGAGTTATGATAAAAATGCAAATATGTCGAAAAAACTCGGATAAATTATTGACTTTTGAGTATTCAAAAAAACAAAAATAAAGGCAGGATATATCTGACAATTTAATGCGATGTAGATTTATGAAGTGTACAGAGAAGAAAGAGGATGCAGAAACAGTCATACGGTTAAAAAAGCAAGGGGGAATTCAGAGGGAATAATTCGGAGGGTGCTAGCGGAAAAAGGTGAATCAGGAAAACTGTTGATAATTTGCAGAACAAGGCTTATAATAGCCTCATAAATTCAAGGAGGAAGAGAAAATGGCAGAATTTCAAAAGATACAAAAATCGGAGACTTATTGATCAATTTCCGGAGAGCGCGCCGATTCTCATGGAGATCGGAATGCATTGTCTCGGATGCCCGGCGTCTCAGATGGAGACATTAGAGGAAGCGGCAATGGTTCATGGAATTGATTGTGGACTTCTTGTAGAAAAAATCAATGCTGCTGCAAAGGCAATGGTAAATAAGAATTGCGTAAAAGGGTCGGCGCTTTGCGATTTGATTGATCGTTAAAGCGCGACCCTTTTCTTTTGAGATCCGTTGTCCGCATACAAGTTTATAATGCGGATAATTTACATACTGCATCTGCCGATATGAGAATCGTGCAATGTTCTTCAAGAAATGCAAGCACGGAAGCGTCGGCTTTTTCCGGCGATCCGTATTCGGAAAGCATATTGCAGATCTTGTTAAATTCATTTAATTTATTTTCCACCGGTGCAAGGGCAAGAATAAATGTCTCAGCGCTTTCATCCTTATATAATGTATTTGCGCCGTGATAAGCGGGAGCAATTAATTTCGCGGCTTCGATTACTCCGTCCAGTGAAGAAAAAGAAAACAACCGGATCGAGAACGAATCCGTCTGCCGGGGCTCTTCAACAGGAGCTGATGTCGCCGCTGCCGCTTCTTTGACCTTGTTCAGGAGATTGAGAAACTCCTCTGCCCCCTGGAGTTTTTCCAGTGTCTCGGAATTCAGAGGGTCTGAATTGTCAGCCGGTGTGAATTTTGAGAACCGGGTATCTAATTCTTCGGGATCCTCGACTTTAGTTATAATAAGGACAATAGAATCAGCAGATGAAGGGATTGCCTCTATCATCAGCGGAATATTTTCTGCTTCAAATCCGAAATCGAATGACGCCTGCTGCATCATGTCGCGAAATAAAGATTTAGCCTTTTCTGTGCCGTAAGCAAGCTCGCTTAGCTTCAGATGGCGCGCTGCCAGATCAGCATGTGTCAATGTACAACGAATCTGATTTTCATTAAGTTTTTCAATCTTCATACAATCACATCCTTTATACTATATAAGATAATATGCATCGGGAATAAAAATAGATACATATCCTCAAGATAAGTATAAACAAAAAAGAAAAGGATGTAAAGACTTATCAACAAATCCCATGCGGTTATGAACAAAAAACACATTGAAAACATAAAATGCGGACAATATAATGGCACTTACAAAAGATAGTATTCACTGATAAGTAAATAAAATGAAAGGAGGGAATGCTGTTTAAACTCTTATTTCCGTATCGGCTGTCTTTTGCCCTGCCTGAAAATCCGGATGTATGTCACAAACCTCCGTACGATACATAATGAAAGGGCAGGAAAACTATATTTATCACGGTTTGCATGGAAAGGAGTATTGCGGGAGATGAAATGGATGAAACGGAATATACAGAATTATATATGGAGCTGGAAAAGTATGAGAAGCGTGGGATTGATATGCTGCTTGACGGATATCAGGCAAGTCCGCTTCAGATCGTGACGGCACATATGGTAAAAGAAGCGGGAACATATATGCGCGATTATACGATGAGTGGGGATGGCAATATAGAAACTCTTAGATTTACTGATATTAATGAACACTTTCGGGCAGAAATTACCCCTTAATGCCGGACAAAGTGGAGGTTGTGTGAAAAAAGATGTCTAAAATCTGCTGAAAGAGGCAAATTATTAACGACGCGTGTTAAAAGTGTGATATAATGTACGCGTATAATTGCTAGTAGGAGGTACGGCATGGACGAAAGAGAAAAACGGGATGTGCGGGAATGGAGTCAGACATCAGATACCCGCAGACGACGCCCTGAAAACAATGCCCGGAAACCGGTAAACCGTTCGGGACAAAGCAGACAAAGAATGTCGGAAGCGGGACCTGGACGGAATAGAAGACCTGCGAGACAAAGCAGCAGAGCAAGGAGAAGAAGGCGGAATGCGTTATACGGTGGTTTCTGTTTTTTGTGTTGATCATAATTGCAATAGGCGGATTTGTTATTTGGAAAAGATACGGTTCAACGAATGAGAAGGCCGATTTGAAACAATATTATGGAGTGGAGTCAGAAACAGATCCTGCGCTTGTAATTGACGATCAGGTTGTGAAACAGTCTCAGAATGCAGAAGAAGGAAATACGCCGGATCCGGTGAAAGTTTATGACGGGCAGTATTATGTCGAATATTCTGTTGCTCATAATCGGATCAATAAGCGGTTTTATTGGGATTCTAATGAGAACGTTCTTCTTTATACACTTCCGGGAGGCAGTGTTTCGGCAGCGGTAGGCAGTAAAGAATATACAGACATAACAGAGAAAAAGAGTGAAGATTATGTGATCCTGAAAACAGAAGGAAAGATTGCATATATTGCCCTTCCGTTTATCCAGCAATACACGAATATGGAATACGAAGTGTATGATGATCCGACCGCGTAGTGATTACAACTGAGTGGGGAGAGAAGAAAGTGGCTTCCATCAAAAGGGATACGCAGGTAGCTATCAGGGCGGTGTGAAAAGTCCGGTTTTGACAGAAGTAAAGAAATCGGATAAGGTAACTGTTCTTGAAGATGAGAATGACTGGATGAAAGTGGCTACAAAAGACGGGTTTATCGGATATGTGAAAACAAATGCGCTCAACAGTGTTGAAAAAGAGCTGGTATCCCGGGATTATGAAGAACCGGAATATACGAATATTTCGGAAAACTATACGATCAATATGGCGTGGCATAATGTTTCTAACGCCGATGCTAATAGTTATATATTGGAAACGATTGCGTCGACAAAAGGCTGAATACGATTGCGCCGACATGGTTCAGTCTTGCGGATACAGAAGGTAATATTACATCGCTTGCAGATGCGGATTATGTAAATTACGCACATCAGTCTAATTTGGAAGTATGGGCAGTGCTGAGGGATTTTCATGGAGGAATCAATTCTTATGAAGAAACATATCAAGTGCTGAGCTATACGTCGAAGCGGGCAAAACTGATCAATCAAGTTATATCAAAAGCGCTGGAGACTGACGTGGATGGAATTAACCTTGATTTTGAACTTGTATCCGATGAGTGCGGACCGCATTATGTGCAGTTCGTGCGTGAACTTTCGGTGAAGTGCCGTCAGAATGGACTTGTTTTTTCTGTAGATAATTATGTTCCGCAGCCTTATAATGCACATTATGACATTGAAGAACAGGCGGCAGTGGCGGACTATGTTGTTGTTATGGGATATGATGAACATACAGAAGGATCGTATGAAGCAGGTTCGGTTGCGTCGATCGGGTATCTGAAAAACGGAATATCAGAGGCCCTTAAGTCAGTACCGGCGGATAAATTGATCGCAGGAGTACCGTTTTATACCCGGCTTTGGTTTGAACGGCCAAAGACTGACGAAGAATTTGCGGCAGATGAGGGAACGGAAGCCGAAAATTATCCGAATAAAGTAAAGAGTTCCGCTTATGGAATGGATGATGCGGCAGAACTTATCTCATCAATGGGAGCACAGACGGAATGGGATGATAAGACGAAGCAGAATTATGCCCAGTGGGAAGGCGACGGAGGCGTTTATAAAATTTGGTTAGAAGATACTCAGTCGCTGGAAGAGAAGCTGAAAGTTATTAAAGAAAACCAGCTTGCGGGTGTTGCGGAGTGGAGTCTTGGAATGGAAGGTTCCGGCGTGTGGGATCTCATCCTGCAATATGTAAATTAAAATGTGAACTAAAACATGAAATAAAATATCTGAAAAGGACATCCTCTTTTTGCATATATATTTATATGGAAAAGGAGGGTGTTTTTATATGCGGAAAAAAATAGTTTTCGGAATGGCGATTATTTCTCTTGTGGCAATCATTGTTTTGTGTCAAAAAGCAGGGGTGAGGCTTAAGGAGACGTTTAGGGAAAGTGAAGAAACTAATTCGGGGGCGGTTATAGGGATGAAAGAAAAGGAGAATGAGAAATCGGATAAAAAGGAGCGCGGGGAAAAACAAGGGGAAGCGCATAAGAAGAGAACGGTTGTAGTGGATGCCGGACACGGCGGTCCTGACGGCGGAAAAACGGGAGTCAACGGGAAGCTTGAGAAAGAGCTGAACTTAATAATCGCAGAGAAAGTGAAAAAGCTTCTTGAAGAGGAAGGGATTGCAGTGATCATGACACGTGAAGAGGACGGATGGCTTGCGGAAACCAGGATCGGAGATTTGAAAGAGCGGGTTCGCATTATGAATGAATCAAAGGCAGATCTTGCTGTAAGTATACATCAAAACAGTTATCATGAAGAAAGTGTTTTTGGAGCGCAGGTGTTTTATTATACGACGTCCGGGGAAGGGAAAGCGGCGGCGGAAATTTTGCAGAATGAACTTCTGGAAATTGATCCGGAAAATAAAAAGCGTGAAAAAGCAAATAATACTTATTATATATTGAAGAAAACAGAAGTGCCGACAGTAATTGTGGAATGTGGTTTTTTGAGTAATCACAAAGAAGCGGAAAAACTTTCTGATGAAGCGTATCAAGGAAAAATAGCAGAGGCTGTAGTAAAAGGAATTAAGAGTTTTTTTTGAAATAAATAATGCTATAATATAGGGCATGGAAACAAAAATAGAAAAGATCGATAAAAACAAAATAAATGAAGAGATTATAGAAGAAGCGGGAATGATTCTGAAAAACGGCGGTTTGGTTGCTTTTCCGACCGAGACGGTATATGGGCTCGGAGCGGATGCGCTCAAAGAGGAGGCGGCGATGAAGACGTATGCGGCAAAAGGGCGACCGTCGGATAATCCTCTGATCGTGCATATTGCAGAATATGAAGATTTGAGGAAGATTGCTGTTAATATCCCGGCTGAAACAGATGCCCTTGCAGCTCACTTCTGGCCGGGACCGCTTACTATGATCTTTGAAAAGAGCGAGGTTGTTCCTTATGGTACGACGGGAGGTCTTGATACAGTGGCGGTTCGTATGCCTACAGATGAAGTGGCGAGAGCGCTTATACGGGCAGCGGCGGATTCGTTTCTGCCCCGAGCGCAAATACTTCGGGAAGACCAAGTCCGACGTTGGCGGAACATGTTGCGGAAGATTTGGGCGGAAAGATCGATATGATCTTAGACGGAGGAGCAGTTGAGATCGGACTAGAGTCTACGATACTTGATATGACGGTGACGCCGCCTATGATCTTGAGACCGGGAGCGATTACTGCGGAAATGTTTGAAGAAGTGATCGGAAAAGTAGATGTTGATGAGACGCTTCTTGTGGCGGAGAGTGAGAAAGCTCCGAAAGCTCCGGGGATGAAGTACAGACATTACGCTCCGAAAGCAAAACTGATGATTGTAGAAGGAGATCTGCGGGAGGAGATTTTTGCGATTCGCCAGCTTGCATACAAGGCTTATAAAGAAGGAAGAAAAGTGGGGGTTATTGCTACGACAGAGACACTTCCTTTTTATAAATACGGCGTAGTGAAAAATATTGGTACACGGGAAAATGAGAAAACGATCGCTCGAAATCTCTATAGAGTGCTCAGAGAATTTGATGAGGAAGATGTGGAAGAGATTTACAGTGAATCTTTTGCCGCGCAAGGAATCGGAAAAGCGATTATGAATCGTTTGGAAAAAGCGGCGGGGCATACGCCGTCTTTCGGCGGCGGAGATCGCAAAACGGCAGAAGTACCGAAGAATCATATTTATAAGCGGTACGGATTCTGCCCGGGCGCGATGGCGGCGGAGATGTTAAGGCATGAAGATCTGGCGCAGGAATATGTGATTGATTCACGGGGATTGGTCGTGCTGTTTCCCGAACCGGCGAATCAGAAAGCGGAGGCGATCATGAAGAGCGCCCAGATGACCCTTGAAAATCATGTTTCCAGACAGCTTGAACCGGAAACGCTGGTGGAGGATACTCTTGTCCTTACGATCGAGGAAGCCGAGAAAAACAAAATCTTGTCCGAATACGGAACAAAAGCTAACGTTTATACGTTGAATGAATTCGTGGGAAGCGACGGAGAAATCCCGAATCCATATGGGAAACCTTTGACAGCTTACGGAGAATGCTATGAGATATTGCGTGAATTAATAAAAGAACTTGCAGAAAAATTAAATTACATTGCGGAGGAAGAATAATGACAGGAAAAGTAATTGTGATGGATCACCCCTTGATCACACATAAGATCAATTATGTAAGACAGGAAAACGTAGGAACAAAAGAATTTCGTGAGGTGATCGGGGAAATTGCACAGTTGATGTGCTACGAGGCGACGAGAGATCTGAAAATGAGTGATGTTCAGATCAAAACACCTCTTATGGAGATGACAGGGAAAATGCTTTCAGGCAAAAAACTGGCTATCGTACCGATCCTTCGTGCGGGAATCGGAATGGTAGACGGAATGTTATCTCTGATTCCGGCGGCGAAGGTCGGACATATCGGTCTTTACAGAGATCCGGAGACATTAGAACCGGTAGAATATTATTGTAAACTTCCGGCAGATTGTGAAGAGAGAGAAGTGTTTGTAGTTGATCCTATGCTGGCTACGGGAGGTTCCAGTGTGGCGGCGATCAGAATGCTGAAAGAAAAAGGCGTAAAACATATCCGTTTCCTTTGTATCCTTGCAGCGCCGGAAGGAGTTAAGAAGATGCAGGAAGCGCATCCGGATGTAGACATTTATATAGGGGCGCTTGATGAGAAGCTCAATGATCATGGCTATATTGTTCCGGGACTTGGCGATGCCGGAGATCGTATTTTCGGAACAAAATAAAAAGCTTACAGAGAACAGAACAGAGATGAAAGGAGCGGAGTTGATGTCGGGGAAGAGAACAGATTATTTGACGTGGGATGAGTATTTTATGGGAGTAGCCATGCTTTCGGGGATGCGATCAAAAGACCCGAATACGCAGGTTGGCTGTTGTATTGTCAGTCAGGATAATAAAATCCTCTCTATGGGATATAATGGATTTCCGTTAGGGTGTTCGGATGATGAATTTCCGTGGGTAAGAGACGGCGAAGACCCGCTTGAGACAAAATATGTATATTCGACACATAGCGAGTTGAATGCAATTTTAAATTACAGCGGAGGAAGTTTGGCCGGAGCGAAGCTCTATGTTTCGCTCTTTCCCTGCAATGAATGTGCAAAAGCGATCATACAGGCGGGGATTAAAGAAGTAATCTATGATTGTGATAAATATGCCGATACTCCGAGCGTTATTGCGTCGAAAAGAATGATGGATGCGGCGGGAGTCAGATACCATCAATATCATCGTACAAACAGAAAGATTGAGATTGAATTATGATACGGACAGTACAGACAGAGATAATTACGGAAACAATAAAAAAGATGTGCATAGAGGCAAATTACTCGCTTTCTTCGGATATGGTGAAAGCGATGCGAAAAGCAGAGGAAAAAGAGGAGTCCGTGCTTGGAAAACAAATTCTGGCACAGCTTCAGGATAATCTTGAAATTGCCGCTTCGGATATGATACCGATCTGCAGGATACAGGAATGGCAGTTGTGTTTCTTGAGGTAGGACAAGATGTGCATTTTGAAGGCGGAAGTTTCGAAGATGCGGTAAACGAAGGGGTGCGCCGGGGCTATACGGAAGGTTTTTTGAGAAAGTCAGTCGTAGGAGACCCTATTTTGCGGGAAAACACAAAAGATAATACTCCTGCGGTTATTCATACGCGGATCGTGGAAGGTGATCGAGTGAAGATCACGGTAGCTCCGAAAGGTTTCGGAAGTGAGAATATGAGCCGTGTGTTTATGCTGAAACCGGCGGAAGGACTTGAAGGAGTAAAAAATGCGATTCTTACAGCTGTCAAAGACGCGGGACCAAATGCTTGCCCGCCGCTGGTAGTTGGGGTCGGAATCGGAGGAACATTTGAAAAATGCGCCTTAATGGCGAAGAAAGCGCTTACGCGAGAAGTGGGAAAACATTCGGATATTCCATATGTGAGAAAACTCGAAGAAGAAATGTTGGAGAAGATCAACTGTCTTGGCATCGGACCGGGCGGATTGGGTGGCACGGTGACGGCTTTGGCAGTAAATGTCAACACATATCCGACTCATATTGCGGGACTTCCGGTTGCGGTGAATATATGCTGCCATGTGAACAGGCATACAGTCTGTGTTTTGTAAAAACAGCGGATAAGATAGCAGCAGTGGAAAAAGGCAGAAGTGAAAGGAAACAGAAATGGATCGACATATTTCAGCGCCTGTCGGCAGAGAGACGGCAGAAGAACTAAGGGCAGGAGATTATGTATATATTACAGGCACGATATATACAGCGCGTGATGCTGCGCATAAGCGGATGTACGAAACGCTTCGTGAGGGAGGAGACTTACCTATTAATATAGAAGGCAGGCGATATATTACATGGGACCGTCTCCGGCACGGGAAGGACGCCCGATCGGATCGGCAGGTCCGACAACGGCAAGCCGTATGGATAAATATACTCCCGAATTATTGGATCTCGGAATGGGGGCAATGATTGGAAAGGGAAAAAGAAGTCAAGAAGTGATCGATGCTGTTGTTCGCAATAAAGCGGTTTATTTTGCAGCTGTAGGTGGCGCGGGCGCGCTGCTGTCAAATGTATTACATCATCGGAAATTGTTGCTTATGAAGATCTTGGTACAGAAGCGATTAGAAAACTTACAGTAGTAAATCTTCCGGTGATAGTGGTGATTGACTCTAAGGGAAATAATCTTTATGAAACAGCGGTAAAGGAGTATCGGAAAATATGAAAAGAATATTGATGATGGTGCTCCGAAATATAATTCTTGTTCCGTTTATGTGGTGCAAGCTTTGTTATCATGCGCATCACGTAGATAAGTATACGGAGGAAGAGCATTATAAGATGCTGAAGTTTATTGTCCGCAGAGCAAACAAAGGCGGAAATGTGACAATAGCGGCTGAAGGGCTGGATAACATACCGAAAGAAAATGGATTTATGTTTTCCCGAATCATCAGGGAATGTATGATGTTTTGGCTATTATGGATGTGTGTCCGGTTCCGATCTCGGTTGTTGCAAAAAAAGAAGTTGCAAATATTCAGTTTTTAAAGCAGGTGTTTGCTTGTACAAAAGCATATATGATTGACAGAGAAGATGTGCGGCAGGCAATGCAGGTCATTATGAATGTAGCAAAAGAAGTGAAGGCGGGAAGAAATTATATTATTTTCCCGGAAGGAACTCGTTCGAGAAACGGAAATAAAATCGGAACATTTAAAGGTGGAAGTTTTAAAGCGGCAACAAAGGCACGTTGTCCAATCGTTCCGGTGGCGCTGATTGATTCGTTTAAACCGTTTGATACGAAGTCTATCAGTAAAGTGACGGTTCAGGTTTGTTTTTTGCCTCCGCTTTATTATGATGAATACAAAGATATGAAAACGACGGAAATCGCAGCGATAGTTCAGGAAAGAATTAGGAAAACGATAGAGGAAAAGACGGAACTAGCCGTTTACTAAAACAGTTGCTGAAAAAGGGCGGAAAAAGGTTAAAAAAAACTAAATTAATGGTTGACATTATATAGAACGTTTAGTATAATAAATTTCGCATTATCAAGCAAGAATTGAAAAAAAGCTGTGTAAACAGTCGGATTCAGAATCAGGAGAAATACTCAAGAGGCTGAAGAGGCGCCCCTGCTAAGGGTGTAGGTCGGGAAACCGGCGCGAGGGTTCAAATCCCTCTTTCTCCGTTAAGTGTTATCTCAAAAAGTTTTCAGATTGAAGGAAGCTTTGTACGCTTTATGGTATTCTGCATAAGCGGGTGAGAAAACACGTAATATAATACCTGGAGGCTTGAAAAAAACAAGTCGAAAAAGTTTGAAAAAATTGTAAAAAACAGTTGACAAAGATGAAACGAAATGGTATTATAGATGAGCTGACTCGTTGAGAGAAAGCTCCACAAAAAAGAAAATGAAAAAAGTTAAAAAAGTTCTTGACAAACGATAAAGCTTTTGATAGAATATAAAAGCTGTCGCTTGAGACAGAACAGAGAAAGAACCTTGATAACTGAACAATAGACAACAACCCTTGAAAATTTCTTTAAAGAGAAAAATTTTTAAGAACTACATTGATACAAGATGAGGTTCGGCTTTCACACTAAATTCGTGAGAGACTCATTAAGTGTTCAATGCCAAAACAGTAAAGAGGGAAAGAATTGCTAGTAGTGATTCTTGACCAAGACAAACACTTTTAACGAGAGTTTGATCCTGGCTCAGGATGAACGCTGGCGGCGTGCCTAACACATGCAAGTCGAGCGAAGCACTTTGCTTAGATTCTTCGGATGAAGAGGATTGTGACTGAGCGGCGGACGGGTGAGTAACGCGTGGGTAACCTGCCTCATACAGGGGGATAACAGTTAGAAATGACTGCTAATACCGCATAAGACCACAGCACCGCATGGTGCAGGGGTAAAAACTCCGGTGGTATGAGATGGACCCGCGTCTGATTAGCTAGTTGGTAAGGTAACGGCTTACCAAGGCGACGATCAGTAGCCGACCTGAGAGGGTGACCGGCCACATTGGGACTGAGACACGGCCCAAACTCCTACGGGAGGCAGCAGTGGGGAATATTGCACAATGGGGGAAACCCTGATGCAGCGACGCCGCGTGAGCGAAGAAGTATTTCGGTATGTAAAGC
>ENA-OQJH01000944-OQJH01000944.1-human-gut-metagenome-genome-assembly--contig:-NODE-944-length-13793-cov-1.267745_pt1 | contig 13793 bp, 29 predicted proteins | sample MGYA00242597_ERZ504763 | MGnify/ENA primary metagenome ERZ504763 (study PRJEB26092, sample SAMD00036359) | human gut metagenome | host: Homo sapiens | study: EMG produced TPA metagenomics assembly of... | reverse complement strand
CTTAGTGTGCTTGGCAGTATGGCTGTGACTCTTTTATGAGAAAAGGGGGAACAGACAGCGACGATTGCAGATGCAGCTTTTTACAGGCGTAGGGAGGCGCTGCAAAAACACAGTTTACAGCCTGTATGGCATATGCTGCAGAATGTAGCCCTGTTTGTGCCGGTGGGACTGTTGTTTCCGCTGATCCATCCTGCCTTTGACCATCCGGGATATGCAGTGATGAACGGTCTCATGCTTTCGGTATGGATCGAGACCATACAGATGATCACAGCCTCCGGAACCTGTGATGTAAATGATATTCTGACCAATACCCTGGGAACTGCATGGGATATGGGACCTTTTGGATCGGCAGGGGGATGAGAAAATGAAGTTTTAATGGTAGACCAGTTCCTGCCAAACAGTGTGTATGTGGTAGAATTGTGCAGGGAATTGAGAAAATATGCGAAAATAACCATATTTTGTAAAAAGAACGCAGGAACGGATCTGGATGGGGTCATCTGGAAAGATAAGCTGTACGCAGGCGGAAAAGGAAAAATGGCTGCTGTATGGGAATATGGAAAAGGCCTGTTCCGTCTGCAAAAAGAGATCAAAAAGGGCAGCTATGATGTAGTCCACGTACAGTCCTTTAAAGACGCAAAATACGAGATCCCCCTGTACTGTAAAAATAAAAAATACATTCCCCGTCTGGTGCATACAGTACACAATCTCCTTCCCCACGAAGCCTCAGCGGGGGACAGGGAGCTGTACAGCCGTTTTTATAACTGCTGTGACCTGTTGGTGGTGCATAATGAATATTGCAGGCAGCTTTTGATGAAAGAGTATCAAATTCCGGAGGAAAGATCTGTATTACCCCTCATGGAAGCTATACCCAGATCAGAAAAGAGGAAAATACAGATTTTGGGCTTACAGACCGGAAGATACGGTTTTTGCAGTTTGGCATTTTAAGGCCATATAAGGGAGTGGATATCCTGCTAAAAGCGTTGGCACAGATCCCGGCTGAAAACGGGAAAAGATCCAGGTGATCATTGCCGGAGCCCAGCATCCCAAACTGGACCCCACGGATTATGGGGCAATGATCCGGGATCTGGGGCTGGAAGATACAGTGGACCTTTTAAAGAAGCACATTCCCGATGAAGAACTGGATGCCCTTTACCGTCAGGCGGATATCTGCCTGTTCCCGTACCGGGACATTTACGGAAGCGGCGCCCTTTTAATGGCTTACAGTTATGGGAAACCGGTGATTACCAGTGATATTCCTGCTTTCCGGGAAGAAACACAAAATGGAAAGACAGGTATCTTAACAGACGGTGAGGATCCTGAAAAGCTGAAAGAGGCTATTTTACAGGCTGCGGACTGGTCCAGGGAAGTTTATCTGGACTATCAGAAAGAAATAGAGAAACTCACAGAGGAAAAGTACAGCTGGAAGAACTCTGCAAAGTTCTGTGGGAGGCGTACAGGAAAAGATGAACAATCAGAAACAGGAAACAAGTATGAAGCGGGCCATTATGATGAATATGTTCTGGGCGCTGTTTTCCCTTTTGATCAATACCCTGATGAATTTTCTCATCACGCCTTATGTGACCAATAATATCGGCGTGGAAGCCTATGGCTTTGTAGCCTTGCAAATACCTTTATCAGCTATGTGGATGTGATCTCCGTTAGCCTGAACGCCTACGCAGGCCGTTTTATTTCCGTGGCATACCACAAAGGACAGAAAGAGGAGGCAAACCGGTATTTTTCCTCTACCATTGTGGCAGATGCCGTTCTCGGGGGAATGGTATTTTTGCTGGGGATCGCCATGATCTTAAAGATCACCTGGTTTTGTAAGATCCCACAGGAACTGGTGCCGGATGTAAAAAGATTGTTCTTTTTAGTCCTTCTGCGCTATATCATGGTGGTCATGCGGACTGCCTTTGAAACAGCCGCCTTTATCGCGGACCGCATCGATATAACAGAACGGCTGCAAAGCGGAGCCTATCTTTTGCAGGCAGGATCCTGCTTTTTGTATGCCTAAACTGGTTCCCGCACGTATGGTATGTGGGACTGGCATCTATGTCAGCGGCGCTGTTTTTACTGTTGGCAAATGTAGCTGTCAGCCGGAAACTTCTGCCGGATCTGCGCTTTGGGCGGGATAAATGGTCTCCCGGGGCTATCTGGGAGATCGTTTCTACAGGCATATGGACATCCATCAACAACCTGGGAAATGTGTTAAATAATGGTCTGGACCTGTGGATCACCAACCGGATGCTGGATGCAGTGGTCTTAGGTCAGATCTCAGTTGTAAAAACCATTGCGTTTTTAAGCAACAGCGTTATTATGAAGTCAGTTCTTCCTTTAAACCAAGGCTTTTAATGCTGTATGCGGAAAAAAGGATGTCCCAGCTGACAGAACTTCTGAAAAAAGCCATGCGCTGTACCGGCTTTTTTGAGGCAATGGTGATCGGCCTTTTTTCTGTCAGCGGCTATGATTTCTTTCGTATATGGCTGCCAGGGCAGAATACGAAATTTATTTTCTGGGGAGCCATGATCGTTCTGGCAAGCGATCTGGTACCGGGAACCGTCAATCCGCTGTATTATGTATACACATTGACCAAGCGCCTGAAAGTTCCAAGCATTGTAACTATTCTTATGGGAGTGGCAAATGTGATCTCCATGATCCTTTTATTAAAGTGGACGTCGGCAGGAGGGTATGCCGTTCTTTTGACCACACTGGTGATCAACGGAGTGCATTTTTTGATGCTCCTCTTTATGCCGCCCATTGCCTGGGACTTTCAAAGAAAGAATTTTATCCAACAATCATACGGAATGTGCTGTCTGCAGTGACCGTAACGGGGATCGGTCATTTCCTGCGCCTGCACTGGCCTTTTGTTTCAACATGGATGGGGTTATTTTTAAAAACATGTCTGGCAGGAGTGATATTGATGCCACTTTTGTGTGTGCTCCTGTTTCCGGCATCGGATCTGAAAGAATTTTATGGAAAATACAAGATAAACACAAAATATAAACATAGAGGGAAACACCGATGGAAAAACAAAGACTGCTGAATGTTTATGTAAATAACCTTACTATGATGGAGTCAGTAAACCGGATCCATGATATGATCCGTGAAAAACAGATTCCTACGTTGTAGAAGTAAACGTAGATGTTGTAATGAAAATGGAAAAAGATCCCTATTTAAAGAAGATCTCCGAAGAAGCGGATCTGACGCTGGTAGACGGCCAGCCCTTAGTCTGGATTTCCAAAATGAAAGGAAATACCCCTATCCGGGAAAAGATCTCCGGTTCCGATCTGGTACCGGAGCTGCTTGACGAACTTTCCAGGGAAAACAGAAGTGTATTTATCCTGGGAGGTCTGGGGGATACTGCGAAAAAAGCAGCAAAAACGTGAAAAAGCATTATCCGGGAATGAGCATTGCCGAACCTACGCCCCGCCGTTAGGCTTTGAAAAAGATGCCAAAGAAATAGAAAAGATCAACCATCTGGTAGCAAAGACCCATCCGGACCTGCTCCTTGCCTGCTTTGGATGTCCCAAACAGGAAAAAATGGATCTATGAAAATTATAAAAAATGCGGCGCCATTGTATCCGTATGTGCAGGGGCGACTGTAGATTTTCTGGCAGGAAATATCAAACGGGCGCAAGATGGATCAGCCAGTGTGGCCTGGAATGGTTTTACCGCTTCTTAAAAGAACCCCGCCGTCTTTTTAAACGATATTTCATTGACGATATGGGAATTGTAAAGCTGGTATGGAAATACCGGAGTTTATAAATGATTTCCGGAAGATGAGAAAGATGGGTGGAGGAAAACAGATGAAACTTGGAATTTTATGTACCATGATCAATGGATTTGGCAGAAGAGGATACTACAACAGCCAGGAGATCGGTTTAGGACGGGCGCTGGCACGAAAAGGCCATGAAGTGATGATCTATAAGGGGATCGACCCCTCAGAAAAAGAGGAAAAGGTCCAGGTGGAAAAAAATCTGACCATCTGGTATCTTCCCATGAAGCATCTGGGAGCGCACGGCTTTATGGACTGTAAATATCTGGACCCGCAGTTAAAAGCCTGTTCTGCTTCGGAGACCAGCAGATCTTCCTGCCTCATGTATACAGATGGTGCAGGCGCCGCCGCATTCCCTTTGTGGCCTATGTGGGAACTGCCCACAGCCTGGACTCCAATTTAAAAGCAAGGTGATGAATGCCCTTTGCAGCAGGTACCTTAAGAATCTATAAGAAAAATCCGGTCCTGGCAAAGACAAGCGCTGCAAAAGAGGAATTAAGGCAGCTGGGTGTCCCTCACGCAGTGATCGCACCGGTGGGACTGGATACCGCTGTTTTAAAGAAAAATATCCCGGCGGATGAGAAAATGCGCCTGAGAAAAGAACATGGATTTGAAGCAGATGACGTGATCTTATGCAATGTTTCCCGCTTATCCTGGGAAAAACGTCCTTTAGAGCTGATTGATCTGTTTTTGCAGGTAAAAGGTAAGAAGAAATTTAAGCTGATCATTGTGGGAAACGGTCCGCTGGAAGAAGAACTGAATGAAAAGATCCGCAAAAACGGTCTGGAAAAAGAAGTAAAGATCTATCCAATGTTCCTTATGAGAAGATGTGGGAGATCTATGAAATGTCCGATTATTATCTGAACATGAACAAAGGGGAGATCTTCGGTATGGCGATCATGGAGGCGGTTTATTATAAAACCTCTGTGGCTGCTATCCGCGCCTGGGACCTTCTGTAACATTAAAAGATATGAAGGGACACAAGCTCTGCGAAAATGATGATGAGATGGCAGAATGGATCACCGGCCCTATCCTTCGGAAAAGGATCTGCAGGAAAGCTCTGAAAAAATGGCGGCTACATTTACCTGGGACCGCTGCGCAGATGCCTTTTTACAGGCATCTTCTGAAAAAAGCAGCAGGTAAAAACCGGAACAGTATTTGCCAGTATGGGAAAAGCAGAGTATAATCAGTTTCAGAGATGTACTTGCATGGATTTAGAACAAATGAGAAAGGATAAAAGGAAGATATGCGTACAAAACGATTGGGCGATATGCTGATCGAACTGGGACTGCTTACCAATGACCAGTTAAAGCGGTAGTCCTAAAACTGATAAACCTGGAAACACTTATACCGAGTTTTCAACTATGGATGATGCAAAAATCTCTGGTAAAGTAGTGTATGATGATATCTGGGTAGGAATTACTACTTCCGCAGATGATGAAAAGGGTACAATTTCTAATGAGTCTGTAAAGATGTATGCGAAGTCTACTAAATCATCAACAACTGAGTCAAAATAATTTTTGAAAATCTTTCAAAAACACCAGAAACCACATACGTGGAGAAAATGGATGGGGTTTCCCCCATCCATTTTCTTGTATAAGAAACCGGGGAGAAAAAGTTGTACCAAGGCGGTGAAATTATGAATATGAAAAAGATCAAAGAGAAAAAAGGCTTTACACTGGCAGAACTTTTGGTAGTTGTAGCATTGTAGGTATTCTAGTAGCTATCAGTATTCCTGTTTTTACAGCCCAGAGGATGAAAGCGGTCATTGCAACAAATAAAGCGAACATCCGAGCCGCAAAAGCAGCAGCAACTGCAGAATTTTACAGCAATTCAGATCTTTTAGATGTACATAACGGCAATACCCTTACTACGGCAGCCTATTTTATTTATGATGTAAAAGAAGGAAAGCTGAGTGATGTAATTAAGGTGAATGATAAGAACTACAATGGAGCCCAGTACAATGGAAAAAGTTGCAACACCCTTGGAAAAGAGCTTAGTAATAAGGCTATAAATGGGGAAGTATTGGATCAGATCATTGTTTTCATAGGAAATGCAGAAAACGAAAATGATAAGTATCACAACAACCCTTCAGCAATTCAGACAGCTCCCTATTATACAGATGATAATGAAATTGGATACAAGGGTGGAAACGATAATCCATTTGGTCCAGACCATGGTTCATCTACTGCTGGTTGATCTATTGGTATAAACAGGAGATTTACAATATGCTTCACATCAGTTTCGGCATTACAGCCTATATTCTTTTCATTACATTTATCCTTGGCTGCTGCCTGGGAAGCTTTGCAGACTGTGCCGCAGTCCGCCTGGTATCCGGGCAGTCCGTCCTTTCCGGCCGCTCCCACTGTGACAGCTGCGGCCATGTTTTAGGTGTTCTGGATCTGTTCCCTGTTCTTTCCTGGCTACTTTTGAAGGGTAAATGCCGTTACTGCGGCGCAAAGATCCGCCGGAGTCCTTTATCACGGAGCTGATAGCAGGGATCGGCTGCTGTCTGGTGGTATACCGGTATGACCTGTCTGTTATGAGTCTACAGGGGATCCTTCTGGGATTGATCCTGCTGATCGTCAGTCTTACAGACCTGCACTCCTGGATCATTCCTGACCGTCTTCATGTGGCAGGTGTTCTTGTATTTTTAGCTACAACTGTTTTCATGCCGGATCCATTACACAATATCCTCAGGGGATTGCTGTTAGGAATTGCCTTAGGCGGCGGCATGCTTGTATTATCTCTCCTTTTTGACCGCCTCACAGGAAAAGAAAGCCTGGGCGGAGGAGATATTAAATTATTTTTTATGACCGGGTTGTACCTTGGGTCAGCCTGGGAAATTTTATTTTACCTTATTTTGAGCTGCCTTTTGGGACTTGGTTTTGCTGCTCTCAGAAAACCCAGAAACTTCCCTTTGGTCCGTCTATTGCGGCAGCATGTTTTATTATGATCGTATATGGAGACGTGATGACCCGGTGGTATACGGGGCTATTTTAAAGCGGAGTATAATATATGAAAAATTGTTTGGGTATTGAAATTGGACATTACCGTGTAAAAATCGCATATATGGAACATGGCGAACTGCAGACCTATGTTTCCGAGCGTCTGGAGACTGAAAATCAGACGGATATGAAAGTATACGCGGAGCTTATAAAGGACGTTTTAAAAGAAAATAATATTCGCTGCAAGAACGCAGTGTTCGTACTGCGCCAGGATGATACCTATGTAAAGCGGTGCAGCGTCCCTCTTATGACAGTGGATCAGTTAAAACTGAACCTGCCATTTGAATTCCACGATTATATTGGAGATGAGCTGGAACAGTACCAGTTTGATTATGGTGTGATCGAGAGGACAGAAGACCAGATGGACCTGATCGCTGCCTGCTGCAGAAAAACCTGTGTCAGCAGTTTTTGAAACTTGCAAAAATGGCAAAATTAAAGCTGGTTGGTCTGGTCCCCGGTGTGATCGGTCTGGAACGTATCCTGGAGCATATGAACGAGGGTGAAGAAAAGAAAGACTTTGCAGTCCTGGATCTGGGAACTAAGGCCCTGCGTATGCATTTCTTCCGCAAGGGAATCTATGATACCACCCGTACCATGGAGCCAGGCTGTGAAGAGATCGAGCAGATCCGACGGGGAGATAAGGAACAGCTGGTACAGTTAAATGTAGATGATGATGATACATTCTGGGGCGAAAAAGGTGAAAAAACACTGGATGAAGCTTTAAGTAACCGGTATCAGACCATTGCGGTACAGGCCATGCGTGTACTTAACTTCTACAGTTTCAACAACAGTGATAATACCATAGACAGTCTTTATTACTGCGGCGGCGGTGCCAGATACAAGGGACTGATCGATACTTTAAGTGATACAGTGGGAATTCCGGTTAAAAGTATTGGAGAAATACTTCCGGAATTAGACGCAAAGAAGATGCCGGAATGGATCGACAGTCCTCAGACAGTAGGAGTATTACTTGTATAAGGAGGAAGACCGTGATGGATTTAAAAAAGATCGCTAAAATGCAGATCGGTGGTCCGAAATATCCGGACAAAAAAAGGATCAATCTGTATCAGCGTGAAGTAAAAAAAGGTGCCGTTGCAGGCAGATTGTTACATTGGCGGCATTTTTAGTATCCTGTACGGTTTTTCCCAGGTGGGTATTGTAATGCCTATGGAAAGAGCGGACCGTGCGGAGGCTGCTTATCAGCGTATGGAAGCCCAGCTGGAAGTTATGAAGCAGGCCAACAGCATTATGCCAGAAGTAAAAACAGAATATGCCCACTATGGAAATTCCTGGAGAAATGATCAGGAAGCAGTGATGCCGGACCGTCTGGTAATGTTAGATGTACTGAAAAATACTATTTTCCCTATATGCAAAACCATTGAAACAGTCAGCGTTACGGATGATCAGATGGATCTTGAATGTACTGACGGGAACGGATTTAAAATGACCGTGATCAAGGAGATCGAAGAGGATGGTGCTGTGCGCTATGTAACAGCGTCTCTGGAAGAAACAGAGGATGAAGACCTGCTGGATATTTCTAAACGGCAGAAGATAAAGTGGTCCGGGCACAGGTGACTGTTTATTTTTATGCGCCGGGAGAGAGTGAGGACTTATCATGAAATCCTTAATGAGTTATGTTCTGACAAAAAAAGAAAAGGCAGCTATCGTTGTTTTGCTGCTGCTGATCCTGCTGACCGGCTGGTATGTGGGGATTTATTCTCCCATTCAGGAACGGATCGAAGCAGCGGATACCACAGATCTGGAAGATGCAATTGCAATGGAGCAGGTAAAGTCAGCAAGGATCAAATCCATGCAGGCTGAGATCCAGGAAAATAAGGATGCAGATGCTCCGGTGGTGCCTTCTTATAACAATTTTAAAGAAGAACTGGAAGAATTAAACCGGATCCACGGCCAGGCTTATGATTTCTTTTTTACATTTAATGAGCCGGAGGTAATGGAACCAATATCCGCCGAAGTGTTACCGTCAACTGTTCGGCAGAAGATTACGATGCTGCTGTGGAAATGATGAGGGAAATCTTACAGGGACCTTACCGCAGCCTGATCTACAACATCAGCATGGACAGTGTTTCTGCGGTGGATGCGGATTTTGAGCCAAATATCAAAGAGGGTCGTGTTGAACTGACCTTTAATATGAATTATTTTGAAACAACAGAAGGGGCTGAAAGCCTGGAAGGCCTGCAGGTAGAAGAGACACAGGCAGCTTCCGGCGGTGGTCTGGCAAATTCTGATATGTCAAATCTGCAGCGCTCTGACCTGGAAACAGCAGCAGAAGCAGCATTCGGGGAATAAACCATGGTAGTAACAGCAGGTAAACGGTTAAAAAGCGAAAATGGCGCCAGTCTGGTGGCAGCTCTCCTGTTTTTTGTGCTGTGCGGCGTAGCCGCGTCTATGATCCTTGCGGCAGCTTCCGCGTCTGCGGGCAAAATGCAGCAGGTACCTGTAACAGACCAGAAACGGTTTGCAGTGGAGTCCGGGGCAGCTTTTTTGCGGGATGAATTAAGTGACAGTAAGACCGCTGTGAAGATCACAGATGTAAGAGTGGTAGACAGCAGGAAGAAGAGCCGGATTATTCTGAGGAATATGTTTACACTGGCGGGGAAACTTTGGATGATGACAGTATTTTAGGCAGCTGTATTAAACAGGTATATACTTCTTTAGCGGAGGAAGATGGACAAAACGGATCCTTCTTTGAGCAGGTGGGAAATGCACAGAATGGCTTATCTCCTGAAACTGCAGAACAGGATTTTACCTTTTCTGTCCAGCTTACCCAGACAGATGGAACCCAGACCAATATAAAGGATCTGGACCAGCTTCAGACAGCGGCTCATCTGACTATGGATCCCCAGTACAATATTACAGTTGATATTTCTGATACACAGACCGGGGATGACCATCCGGAAAACCGGTGTGAACGGAAGCTGACTGTTGCAGCGAAAGTCCATGTAGATGAAATGGAAGAGGAAGAAGAACACGAAGAAACAAATGAGAACGGGGATGTGACTTCGGAGTGGACGATCACCACTACCACACGTATTACCCAGATTTACTGGGAGCGGGGAATGATAGAAAAAACACATCCGGATACCGGTGTGTCAGGAGGCTGATAGTAGGATGAAGGAGCATGTAGACAGACTGTTTGGAAAGCTGAGATCCTCTAAAGGTGAGACGCTGGCGGAACTTCTGGTATCTGTTCTTGTGATCGTTCTGGGACTTACCATGTTTGCTACGGCAATGATGAGTTCTAAAAAGATGCTGGTAAAAGGCGATGCTGTGATGCAGGCTTATTACACCCAGAGGAATATCCTGGAAGGGGAAGAGACGAAGGATGAACGCAACGGCAGGCTGATCCTGGAACAAAATGGTACAGGAACGGATTTGGGGCGTTCTGCCGGAAACGAGGGCGCAGGAAAGTACAGGATCGATCTGTATTCTGACCAGGAAGGTACAAAAACAGGACAGTATTTCCGCTATAGCAGGAAAATTAAGAAGTAATAAGAAGTATTTATTGGAGCAGGAACATGAAAAGGAATGGGAATATGATGAGGGCATACAGAAAAATAAAATGTCATCTGAGATCACAGGCCGGTATGACGCTGACAGAAATGTTAGCGGCTGTACTGATCCTTTCCATGACTGCTACAGCTATTGGCGGCGGTGTGGCTGTAGTAAAAGAAGCATATAAGAAGACTACACAGAAGGCAGAAGCCAGCAGGTCCTTGCTACTACGGCAGAACTGATCACTGATGTTTTATCCCAGGCACAGGAAGTGCGGACGGGCGGAACCAGTGGTCCGGAGTTTTTTAACGGGGAAAACGGGATCTGGATGCGCCTTGGGGCAGTGCCTTATCAGGAAGCCGACGGGACACAGGAAGAAAATACGAATAAAGCCGGGATCTGCAAGGTTTTATTGCCGATAACGGACAGGAAACTACGAGTGCCCCTTCTTTCAGACGGTGGCTATGGCAAAACGGTTTTATACGGATTTTAATGTAGACCAGTACAGCTATGAAGATGGCTGTTTTACAGTAAAAGATATTAATGTATATTATAAGGCAGATGCAAAGCGGTCAGACAAGGTGCCAATGGCGCACCTGGATCAGCTGACAGTACACGCTGTAAATCTGGAAGGATTAAATTAGTTACAGTTTAACTGCAGCTGAGATGAAGCATAAATGAAGCGGTAAGAAAGACTGGATATTCTGCGGAGGATAGAGAAATGGAACGCACAACCTATATGCAGAAAAAAGAAAAGGCGGTTTTACACTGGCGGAATTTCTGGTGGTCATAGCGATCACCACGATCCTTGCCGGTGTTTCTTTTGTTGCAGCTATCCATTATCAAAGCCGTTTAAGACGTCTGGAAATGGACCAGACTGCAAAAGAGATTTTTCTGGCAGCCCAGAACCGGTTGAGCCTGGAAAAGGCCGGTGGAAGTCTGGAACGGCTTCTGGCAGAATATCCGGATCCGGAGGATCCTGACTCGGAGGATAAGCTGGGGCTTACTTTATCCTCAGGATCAGAGGAAAAACAGGGATTGTATTATATTCTGTATCAGCCGGGAGATGAGGGAAACAATGACACAGAAGATATCAGACAGCGTCTGCTTCCCTTTGGTTCCATTGATGAAACCGTCCGTACAGATGGAAGTTATGCGATTGGTTACAACCAGAAGGACGGAACGGATAGGAATATGTACTCAGACAAGTATGTATTTCAGGTGACAGACCTGGAAAGTGAAGAACTGGCCCAGGCTGCATTATCTGCAGATAAGAGAGAGAAGTATCATGGAGAAGCCATTGGATATTATAACGGGGAGTCCATGACAGACCCGGAAGTGATTCCGGATCCCAAGTTAAAGAAACCAACATTGAAGATATTTAACGGGGATGTTCTCTATGCGGAAGTAGATGATTATATGTCTCCCACTGCCCAGTATACAATGAGATTGTGGTAGGAAGGCCATGTCCAAGCGCAGCAAGGATGGATGACTGATGGATTTCAGCCAGAGACAGAGAGTGATATCCATTGGAACCTCAGGAGTCTCTTATGTGATCTTAGATGATATCACATGGGAGGGGTTCCGTTTTGCCGGTCTGAGCCAGGACCTGAAACGTTCAGACGGAGGAAAGGAAGGAAAGCTGATCCCGGGAGAAGATCTACGGGTCTATGCGGAGGTTTCAAACAGCAACGGAAGTGTGATCAGTGAAATCAAAGAGTGCAACAGTATTTTCCAGGATATAACGGAAAATAAGGTGCTTGTTTCCAGTATCCGGCATCTGGAAAACCTGGATTACCGGATCTCCGGTTTTAAGCCTGAGGACAGTGGGGAAGCCATCGGATTGACCCCGGCAGAAGATGGATCCAATGAGTATGTGGTTTCCCAGCAGGAGGATCTTTCCTGGACAGATTTCAGAACAAATGTTGTAAATCAAATTCATATTAGCCATGGAGATAACCGGGTAGTAAGGGAAGCAGATAAACTTCTGTTTGTTATGCAACGGGAAGCGGAACTTATACCTCCCTTAAATATACGCAGCCCGGCTGCTATGCTCCGGTAAACCCACAGTTTGTCATGTCTTATGAGGGAAATACGCATAAAATAAATGATCTTCTGGTGAATGTGAAGGGAGATACCCTGGCAGGCGGATGCTTTGGAAATGTTACAAAAGATCTGTATGTAAAAGACCTGAAGCTGGTGCGGCCGGATATAACCTCAGAAACCAGTGCAGGAGCGCTGGTGGGATTTGGTATAAATATACCTGACAGATATGGTGATCCTGTTAAACCGTTAAACATATCTGTAGAGAATGTTTTTGTACAGTATCCGAAGATCACGGCGACAGGGGAGAAGGATGCTGCCAGTGACACAGAAGTAGATGCGGGAGCTGGTGGGAGCTTTTAGCGGAACAGAACTTACCATCAGTAAGACCATGGCAGCGGATACCTACCGCACAAAAGTAGCAGCGGATGATGCAGAAGCTGAGAAAGATCTGGATACGGCAGTTGAAGCAACATACAGAATTCGGTCCCAGTATGGGTGTTGCAGGGGGACTGGCAGGTTCTGTATCTGGAAAACTGACTGTTTCCGGTTGTGTTGCGTCTGTTTATGTAGATGGATATGACTTTGCAGGCGGCCTGGTAGGAAAAGTGGTTGATAATAAAGGAGATCAGCCGGCACGGATCGAAAACAGTTACGTAGGCGGTCATACATCAGCAGGAAAATTCCTGGTCCATCCGACTCCGGCAGAAGAAAACTTTGATACAACACAGGGACGTTATAATGTTATTTCCAGAGATACCATTGCAGGTGGTCTGGCTGCGATCCTGCCAAGTGGAAGCCAGGTGAACGTACCTATGTATCAGCATCCGTTTATATGCATTCTGATGTTTATGGCACTGTACCGGCTGCTTCTGAGACCGATACTAAAATGAACAAGGCGAACGAGAAGCAGGATGAAGCCGCTTTTGTAACGGTTTATGGCGCATTGAATACGGGAAGCAGTGGCAAGGCTGCATCAGATGCCAGCTTCCGGTATTGCTACAGCTCATCCATGGTAAACGGAGCAAGGTCTGTATGTTATTCGGATACACTGAAAAATTATTTTGAGGAAAATTCTCAGGCAATATCCAAGAAAGCATTTCCTTACGATAAAACACTGACCAGTACCTATCCGATGCCAACTGTAGTCCAGCTGATCCAGGCAGATCCAACCACCCAAAACATGATCCAGAAAGACCAAAACAGCGACTCCACCCAGCCTAAACAGATCCCAAAGTTTGCCCGCGTCCACATCGGCGACTGGATGGAGCCGGAGAAGGAAGAGCCGGAGGAGACAGGAATGCAAGTGAATAACGGTAATAGACTATGGGTAGATTACGTGCTTGACATTCCAGACGATACTGGAACGGGAACAAATCAGGAGCCGCTGCAGGTAAGTTTTCCATTAAAGGACAGAGCAATGGAAATACAGTCTATTATCTTGTGAAATT
>ENA-OQJH01000943-OQJH01000943.1-human-gut-metagenome-genome-assembly--contig:-NODE-943-length-13803-cov-2.089646_pt1 | contig 13803 bp, 21 predicted proteins | sample MGYA00242597_ERZ504763 | MGnify/ENA primary metagenome ERZ504763 (study PRJEB26092, sample SAMD00036359) | human gut metagenome | host: Homo sapiens | study: EMG produced TPA metagenomics assembly of... | reverse complement strand
GTAGCTCAAAGTGCCACAGTCCTTGTATTTACAAGGGTTGCGGCACTTATTTGACTAAACAACTGTCAAAGATGGGAATATATTTTGTGTTTTTTATGCAGTTTTCCGACATTTTTCGATATCATGTTTTATATTTTACACTTTTCCCAAGATGTTGTGCCCTAAAAATCCTCCGGGCACTATATGTCCCCCGCCATTAACCAAGTGTGTTGTAGGTGGGACATTTTTCCTTTTCATGGCTGTACCGGGACCCTGCATTTAAAAGCGCTAGGAAAACCTGCATAAACGCATGAAAACCTTGAAACATTATGTGAAATACCTTATAATACCTTATAATATTGCATTTTTGCTTTTAGAAATTTTGTATTGGAGAAAAGGAGATATTACTCATCATGGATTTAGTTACAGTAAGAGAACTTTATAAAAATCCGGAAAAGTTCCTGGACAAGGAAATTACCGTTGGCGGATGGATCCGCAGCTTCGTGATTCCAAGGCATTCGGTTTCATCGTTATCAGCGACGGAACCTATTTCGAGACACTTCAGGCTGTTTACCACGACACTCTGGAAACTTCGCTCAGGTTTCCAAGTTAGGCGTTGGAACCGCTATCATCGTTAAAGGTACTTTAGTTGCTACCCCACAGGCAAAGCAGCCATTTGAGATCCAGGCTACTGAGGTTACTGTTGAAGGTGCATCTGCATCTGATTACCCTCTGCAGAAAAAGCGCCACTCTTTCGAATACCTGCGCACTATTTCACATTTACGTCCAAGGACCAACACTTTCCAGGCCGTATTCCGCGTACGTTCCCTGATTGCCTATGCCATCCATCAGTATTTCCAGGAAAAGGATTTCGTTTATGTCCACACCCCACTGATCACAGGAAGTGACTGTGAAGGTGCAGGTGAAATGTTCCAGGTTACCACTATGGATCTGAACAACATTCCAAAGAATGAAGACGGAACCGTTGATTACAAGCAGGATTTCTTCGGAAAGCCAACCAACCTGACTGTAAGCGGCCAGTTAAACGCAGAGACCTACGCAATGGCATTCCGCAACGTATATACTTTCGGACCTACCTTCCGTGCAGAGAACTCCAACACCACCCGTCATGCAGCTGAGTTCTGGATGATCGAGCCGGAGATGGCCTTCGCTGATCTGGATGATGATATGCGCGTTGCAGAAGGCATGTTAAGTATGTCATCAAGTATGTATTAGAACATGCTCCGGAAGAGATGAACTTCTTCAACAACTTCGTAGACAAGGGTCTGTTAGACCGTTTAAACAACGTTCTCAACTCTGAGTTCGGACGCATTACCTACACCGAGGCAGTGGAACTGTTAATGAAGCACAATGACAAGTTCGACTACAAGGTATCCTGGGGCTGCGACCTGCAGACTGAGCATGAGCGTTACCTGACCGAAGAGATCTTCAAGAAACCAGTATTCGTTACTGATTATCCAAAGGAGATCAAGGCATTCTACATGAAGATGAACCCAGACGGCAAGACCGTTGCTGCTGTAGACTGTCTGGTTCCTGGAATTGGCGAGATCATCGGCGGAAGCCAGCGTGAAGATGACTATGACAAGCTGGTTGCAAGAATGGATGAACTGGGACTTAAGAAAGAGGATTACGGCTTCTACCTGGATCTTCGTAAATACGGTTCCACCCGTCATGCAGGTTTCGGACTTGGCTTTGAGCGCTGCGTAATGTACCTGACCGGTATGTCCAACATCCGCGACGTTATCCCATTCCCAAGAACTGTAAATAACTGCGAGTTATAATATCAATATACGACGCAAAGCAATCCATCTGTTTTGCACCATATGTACTCTCGAGACTCTTTTGCGCAGGTGCAAGAAACGTTTCGGGAGTATATCTATTTAAAGGAGAAATTCATGAAATTTATCCACACAGGTGATATCCACTGGGGAATGACTCCCGATGCAGATAAACCCTGGGGAAGTGAACGGGCCCAGGCGATCAAAGATACCTTTAAGAAGATCATGCCCAGGCTGGAAAATGCAGGCAGACTGTCTGTTCATCAGCGGTGATCTGTTCCATCGCCAGCCACTGGTGCGGGACTTAAAAGAAGTCAACTATCTGTTTACCACCATTCCCAATGTAAAGTTATCCTCATTGCAGGAAATCATGACCGCATACGGGAAAACTCCGCTCTTTTAAGCTTTTCATGGAGCCCCAATGTTACTTTTTCATGGACCCGGACCTTAATTCCGTTTATTTTGAGGATATCAATACGGAAATTTACGGTTTCAGTTATCACACCAGAGAGATCAAAAACCTCTGTTAGAAGATATGCAGGTTTCCGTGAACAATCATATCCAGATCCTGATGGCACATGGCGGAGACACTGCCCATCTGCCTATTAACTTTAACAGCCTGGAGTTATCCCCATTTTCTTACATTGCCCTGGGACATATCCACAAACCTCAGGTGATCTCTGAGGATAAGATTGCTTACTGTGGATCACCGGAACCTTTGGATCTGACAGAAACGGGAGTCCATGGATATTTTACCGGCGAGATCCATCCTGAGACCCATAAATTAACACACCTGGAATTTGTTCCTGCTGCCACCCTTCAATATCTGCCTCTGGCAGTAAAAGTTTCCAGAGAAACCACAAACATGGAACTGGCTGACCGGATCATGGCAGAGATCCGCAAACGCGGGGAAGAAAATATTTATCGTTTCCGTTTAAAAGGCATGCGCGACCCAGATATAGAATTCGACTTATCTTCTTTGGAAGCACAGTTTCGCATTGCAGAAATTATTGACGATACAGAGCCGGATTACGATTTTTCTGCCCTGTTTGCAGAGCATTCCAGTGACATGATCGGATTTTTCATCCAGGCACTTCAGAAAGAAGATATGAGTCCTGTAGAGAAAAAAGCACTGTATTATGGAGTAAATGCCTTACTCCACACTACTGACGAAAGGAGCTGACCCAATGAAGATACTCAGTCTGCATATTGACGGCTTTGGAAAATTTCATGACAGGGACATTTCCTTTGAAGATGGCTTAAATGTAGTCTATGGAAAAAATGAAGCCGGAAAATCCACTTTACATACATTTATCAAGGGCATGCTCTTTGGCATTGAGCGCCAGCGGGGCCGCGCTTCTAAAAATGATACCTATTCCAAATTTCAGCCCTGGACCCAGAGCGGGGTCTATGAAGGTTTCCTGCGGGTTGAATGTGACGGGGAAGTTTACCGCATTGAGCGCCGTTTCCAGAAGGGGGACAAGCGCCTGTGCGTGATCAACGAAACCTCAGGAAAGAAGAAGAAAATACAACTGCATTATTGGACAAGCTGCGCTGCGGCCTGTCTGAAACTGCCTATGACAATACCATCAGTATCGGTCAGTTAAAATGTGCCACTGACGGCGGAATGGTCTCGGAACTGCGAAATTATATCGCAAATCTGAACACTTCCGGAAGCATTGCTTTAAATATCACCAAAGCCAGCGCTTATTTAAAAAACCAGCGCAAGCAGCTGGAAGCCCATTTTGTTCCGGAAGCAGCTAAAAGTTATGCCAATATTCTTGGTGAGATCCGCAAGATCGAGCAGGAGATCTCTGCCCCTGAATATGCCAACCACCTTACAGCCAGGCGCCAGGAAAAGGGACAGTTAAAGAATGATCTGGATAAAAAGCAAAAAGAAAAAGAAGTGCTTTTGGAAAAAGCGGCTAAAGGCCGGCAGATCCTGGTCAACAGCCAGTTTGAAAATCAGGCTCTGTAGAAAAATATACAGAAGAAGCCCGGAAACACTACCAGGATTACAACAACGCCTTAGAAGCCTGCAGCAAACATTCCCGCACGATCGGAGCTGTTTTTCTGTTTCTGATGGCAGTCCCCGGGCTGGCAAGCGGTCTGTTCCTCCTCTTATTCCCAAATACTGCCATTTCCCTGCTTTCAGGATTTGCGCCCCGGTTTTTACAGCTTTCTGGATCTCTTATAAAGATCCCTGCTTTATTAGCCATTCTCTGCGGTATCCTGTTTGCTGTAGCCGGCAGTATGCTACTTGCCCGCAGCCGCCATTTTAAAAAGCAGCTGGATACAGAAACCAGACAGCTTCAGGAGATCTTTTCAAAGCATCTGCAGGACCCTTCTATTTCTGAAGAGGCAATGGAAGCGTTAGAGGGAAAACTGGCCGGTTTCCTGCGTTTAAGCAAGGCTGTGGAACAGTCTGAAAATACCTTAAATACCATGGCAGCTGATATCAGCAGGCTCCAGGAAAAAGAAGAATGCGTATCAGACGAGATCGAGAAACAGCAACGGCTTCAGTGGGAACTGGAACAGAAATTAGAACAGCTGTCTGCCAAAAAGAATGAGGCAGAGCAGTTAAAACATGTTCTGACAGAAAATGAGCGCATTCAGGAAGAATTAGATGCTCTTGATCTGGCCCAGGAAACCATGACCCATTTATCTACTTCCATCCGCGACTCTTTTGGTCTTTACTTAAATAAAACTGCATCTGAACTGATCGAAGGTATTACCGGCGGCATCTACCGCAGTATGAGCATTGACCAGAACTTAAATATCTTTATGAACACACCAACCCGTCTGGTGCCTATTGAACAGGTCAGCAGCGGAACTATGGACCAGATCTACCTTGCAGTTCGTCTTGCCGCAGCAAAGCTGGTTATCAGCGACCGCGGCACCATGCCACTGATCTTTGATGACAGTTTCGTCCTCTATGACGATGACCGTTTAAAAACTGCCTTAAAATGGCTTGCAGGTGCCTGGGACAGCCAGTGTATCATCTTTACCTGTCATCAGAGGGAAGAAGCTATATTAAAGAGCGAAGGAATTGAGCACCACCTGATACAGATTTAGACTAAACAGACATGTCACCTGATAGTTTTTCCAGGTAGATAACAACAATCCCCGTGTCTATGTACAAATATGTACAGACACGGGGATTTTCTTATGTTTGTTACCTCAATGTAATACCGCACCTGCGATCACACACAAAATAATGGTAATGATCATATCCGGCAGTGTATTTCCTACAGGAAGGTCCACATTCATCAGGATACGGTACAGAACAAAACCGATGACCCAGATCACCAGGTTTCTGGTATCAAATGCAGTTTTTCTTCTGTCTCTGTGTAAAATAAAATAATCTGCGATCTGAATGGCGATCATTGGCGCAAATACAGAACCGATGAGATATAAAAATCCGGTAATATCATCCATTGGGAACACAATAGCGCCAATGGTTCCCACAACCGTAACAGCTACTGCCACATACTGTCCCTTAAACTGTGGGAAAATGGACTCGTTGGAGATACCTGCAGAATAAGCATCCAGGAAAGTAGTTGTTACAGTTGAAAATACTACGATGATCAGGGCGATCACACTTAAACCGGCCTTTAACATGATCTGGGCGATGTCAGACTCACCAGTGAGGATAGATGCGCCCATACCGATCAGATACATCCAGCAGCTTACCAGACCATATACCACAGCGCTGACTGCAGTTGCGGCTACCGGCTTTTCTGCCTCTCTGGTATAGTCACTGATCAGCGGCAGCCATGATAATGGCATAGCTACTGCCAGTTCTACAGCAGCACCAAAGGAAAGGCTGTCATCCGGCTCTGTAAGAATACTGTTTCCACTGAAAAAGATCACCTTGCACAGTACCAGTGTCAGTAAAAACAAAGCTGTCATTGCAACGGTATTGATCTTTCCAAGATTGGTGATACCTACCATGATCCATACAATGATCAGAACGCCGATAACCAGGCACCAGATCCAGTGTCCGGAAGAAAAGATACCGCCTGCTGCCAGTGCGCCGTCATAGATCATGATCGCGGTCCAGCCAACCAGCTGTAATACATTTAACAGGGCAAAAAACAGTCCCGCCCTTATTGCCGAAACTGCTCTTTACTGTCTCCATAGCACTTAAACGGCTGTTTCCGCCGATGACGCCTGCCAAAAACAGAAGAACGCAGCCGATCACATGTCCCAGTAAGATAGCCGCAAGTCCACGGCCAAATCCCAGGGTGGAAAAATAAGTACCTGTCAGGATCTCAGCCAGGGAAACACCTGCGCCAAACCAGATCAGTCCATTATCAAAAAGGGAAGTTTTCTTTTCCATTCTTACTTTGCCTCCCTCGTGTATTCATTATCAATGGCAAAACCATGATCCATAGGGCCGCTGCCTTTTCCAAGATCCAGCATTGCTGCCAAAGCGCCTGAAATATAGTCCTTTGCACGCTCTACGGAAGTTTCCAGATCAAAGCCTTTTGCCAGGTTGGAAGCAATGGCAGATGATAAAGTACAGCCTGTTCCATGGGTATTTGGATTATCAATACGCTTTCCTGCAAACCAGCGTCCTTTTCCTTCGCTCCAAAGCAGGTCATTGGCGTCATTTAACTTATGTCCGCCTTTGCACAGTACGGCGCAGTTATATGTCTCAGAGATCTTCTTTGCGGCAGCTTCCATATCTGCGGCAGATGTGATCTTCATTCCCGTCAGTTCTTCTGTTTCCGGTATATTTGGTGTAAGGATCTTTGCCAGCGGGAATAATTCTGCCTTTAAAGTCTCAATAGCATCTTCACTGATCAGTCTCGCTCCACTGGTGGCTACCATGACCGGATCTACTACTACATTTTTCGCATCATACTGCTTTAACTTTGCCGCGATCATGCAGATCAGCTCTTTGTCTGATACCATACCGATCTTTACTGCATCCGGATAAATGTCAGTAAAAATACAGTCTAATTCCTGTCCTAAAAATTCCGGAGTGGCATTTAAAATTGCCTCTACTCCTGTTGTGTTCTGCGCAGTCAGTGCTGTGATCGCACTCATGGCAAATACTCCGTTTGCCATCATTGTCTTAATGTCGGCCTGAATACCGGCGCCTCCGCTGGAATCACTCCCGGCGATCGTTAATGCTGTTTTCATAATCGTCTTCTCCCTTCTCAGCATTCCCACAGTGTATACAATGTACGTTTAACATGTTCTACTGCAGGCCACGTTTTTATTATGCGACATAAGGTGGTGCCCCCAATATGCCGCCTGGAAGACCTAAGACCGAAAAAAGCTCCGCATTTTTCCGGTTTCGCGGCATTCGCCATGGTCTCCCGCAAGTGCGGACTTTGGCTCATTGCACACGAAAAAGCGGATATGCCTGCAACAGACATATCCGCTAAGATCACACTCTAAAAAGACCTCGGTTTTATATCCCTACGTTGGCATTATCCAAATCAGGTTACGGGTCTGGGAAACACATCCCACTCTCAGCCGACTGACTGCCAGCTCCCCTTTTCCAGTTCTTTACTATTATAGTGCGGTTTTATTTGATTTTCAAGTTATTTTTAGTTGGTACCAATAGACATGGTCTCTGGCAGTGTGCTGCCACCGTCGATAACGATCTGGGATCCGGTCAGGTAGCTGGATTCGTCGCTTCCAAGGAATGCGAACAGTTCGCCAACTTCGATCGGTTTTGCAAGACGCTTCATAGGAACACCTACAGCGATATCTGCAATAGCTGCCTCTGGGTTCTCAGGATTGGACTCAACTGCCATCTTCTCAACCATTGGTGTACGTGCATATCCTAACTGTGAGCAGTTTACACGGATATTGCGGCTTGCATACTCAACTGCCAGGCACTTGGTCAGACCAACTAATGCAGCCTTTGTCATAGCGTATGCTGCTTCACCAGCATCAGCAACGATATCACCGGTTACAGAAGAAGCGATAACAATGTTGCCGCCGCCCTGCTTTAACATGTATGGGATAACTGCCTTACAGGTGTTCCATACACCTTGATATTTACATCAATGTGGAAATCACGGGTCTTGTCATCCATTTCCTCAAAAGGAGCCAGACGGCATACACCTGCGTTGCAGCATGCAACATTGATCTCACCAAATTTTTCAACACCCTGTGCAGCAGCTGCATCCATCTGTGCGCGGTCAGCTACGTTTGCAACAACAGTAATGATCTCTGCGTTGTATTCTTTTCTCAGCTTTTCAGCAGTCTTTTCTACTTCTGGAGATAAGTCTACCATGATCAGCTTTGCGCCGTATTTTGCGTATGCGGTAGAAATACCTTCACCAAGTCCTGCAGCAGCTCCTGTAATTAATGCAACCTTACCATCCAATTTAGCCATTTTACATTCTCCTTTACATATAAAAAATTGTTATTGTTTTAACTATTATAGTTATTATATATGCCAGACGGTTTCCCGTACAGGTTCAAAATTAAGTTTCTAAAACTTCTTTAAGCCTTCCACTGTTTCGATCTCTACCGGATGTTTTTTCCAGTTTACAAGGACCATCCACAGCCATAAGAGGACTCCTACTCCCAGGTAAATTCCAAATGACTTCCAGGAACCAGCGCTTTGTCCTAACGTACAGAAGAAAGCGATGACTACTGCAATGATAAGAGCTAATACTCTTGTGAAATTTCCACCTTTTAATTTATAAGGAGATACCCAGTTTGGATATTTCTTGTGGATCCGCATTGCTGAGATCATCGTCAGCGCATATGCGCAGGCACAGCCAAAGCTCATCAGATTGAAAAAGTCATTCATAAAGGTGGTGGCATTCTGCAAAAGCAGGAATACCAGGGATATGATGAGAAGCAGGATATTTGGTAATACCGGCTGCTGATGACTGTTTAATTTTGTAAATGCCTTTGGAAGGAAATTGTTTTCTCCCATTGCATACATCAGACGAACGGTTGACAGCCAGAAACCAAGTAAGCAGGTGCCAATGGCACAAAGGATCGCTGCAATACCAAAGATCACTGCAAATACACCCCAGCCGCCACCTAACTGCTCCATCATGGTAATGGCCAGAAAACCATTAACAGCTGCGCCCCCTTCTTCTACCAAAGGCTGTACCGGCATGCCGCCCAGTCCGAAGAAAAACAGGGAATATACAATACCGCAGGAAACGATGGAACCGAGGATGGCTTTGTTAGAGTCTTTAATTGGGAAGTCTCCCTCTTCTACCATCTGCGGCACTGTTTCAAATCCGAAAAACGGAGTGATCAAAAGAGCCATTCCTATGATCCAGGACGGAATGCCAAAATGGCTGCCCACCTGTGAATAGAAAAAGTTCTTAAAGTTATCAAAGCTCCACACACCTGAGAACAGGAAGGCTACCGTTGCCACGATACAACCTGCAATGGCAAACATGAGCATGTACAACTGGATCTTACCGGCGATCTCCACATTCTGCAGGCTCAGAGCACAATAACCAATAAGAGCGACCAGAGCAACTCCTTCTATAAGAAGGAAGCTGCTTTGGATATGAAGTACATGGAACATCCACTGGACAATGGCCATAACTGCAGACGGCGGAACTGCGATCCAGGCTGCCATGATCAGCCAGGAAGAGAAGAAACCAATATGTTTATTAATACCTACTGTATTGTAGATCAGCTCTCCTCCTGCCCTTGGAAACAACGGTGCCAGTTCGCAGTAGACCATAGCAATCGGAAGGATCAACAGCGTCATCAGGATAAATCCTAAAAATGTACCCGCACCACAATATTCATAGAAAATGGTATCCCAATATCCGATAAAGGTGAAAATAGCACCTGCGGCAATGGCATATACATAGATCAGACGAAGACTTTTCTTCAGTCCGCCAGACTCATTTTCTGTATTTTTTGTATCAGACATGTTTTTATGCTCCTTCTTTATCCAGGCATGTCTGCCATGTCATTTAAACTTTTCTGAACTTTCTTTTAGAACTTCTGGATACCATCCGGAGTCTCGATCTCTACCGGATGTTTCTTCCAGTTTACAAGTACCATCCAAAGCCAGATCACAACACCTACACCCAGATATACGCCAAAGCAGATCCAGGAATCAATTCCCTGTCCCAGTGTACAGAAGAATGCGATAGCAACTGCGATACACATTGCAAAGAGACGGAACGCATCACCGCCCTTTACGGTGTTGGAACTCTTCCAGTCTGGATGTTTTCTATGAATACATACTGCGGAGATCATAGTCAGCGCATATGCACATGCACAGCCAAAGCTCATCAGGTTGAAGAACGCGCTCATAAAGTCTGAGGAGTTCTGAAGTACGATAAAGATAAGCGATAATACCAGCAGGAATACGTTTGGAAGCATTGGCTGCTGATTTTTGTTTACAGCTGCGAATACCTTTGGCAGGAAGTTCTTATTTGCCATAGAGTACAGCATACGGACGGTAGACATCCAGAAGCCCAGTAAGGAAGCGCCCATACCTAAGAGGCAGGAAAGGATACCTACAATGATCGGCCAGAATGTCCAGCCCAGTACATTCTGCATGGTAGCAATGGTTAAGAAACCATCCTGTGCAAAGTTTGTATACACATCCTTTAATCCATCCAGACCTGCTACGCAGAAATAATAGAACACATAAATGCAGCCACAGGTTAAAATGGAACCGCAGATTGCTTTCTTGGAACTCTTGATCGGGAAGTCACCTTCCTCAACCATCTGAGGTACTGTTTCAAATCCGAAGTATGGTGTGATCAGAAGTGCCATGCCAATGACCCATCCAGGAATACCATATACGGAGTCCAGAGTAGACTGGAAAATATTTCCAAAATTTGAAATATGCCAGTGACCGGAGAACAGAAGGATAAATCCTGTTAAAATTGTAACGGTAATGTTGCAGAACAACATACCTGCCTGAGCCTTAACTAAGAACTGTACATTCTGGATACTCATAAAGAAATACAGTACTAAAAGAACCGCTGCACAGCCTACCATCTGCCATGTTCCAAGTCCCAGGGCAAAGGTCTTATTTACCCATGTCATGATCGCCATAACAACAGCCGGCGGAACAGAGATCCACGCTGCCATGATCAGCCAGGAAGCAAGGAAACCTACGTGCTTGTTGATACCAACTGTGTTATAGATCAGCTCTCCGCCTGATGTATGGAACAGAGATGCCAGTTCACTGTATACAAGGGCTACCGGAAGAATAGCCACTGTCATCAGTGCAAATGCAAGGAATGTACCGCTTCCGCAGTATCCGTAAAAGACAGAATCCCAATAGTTTACGAACGTAAAATTGAACCCGTAGCAACTGTATAAACAAAGATGAGTTTCAAGCTCTTGTTTAAACCGCCGCCCTTATTTTGCTTGTTTTCCATTATGAAACGACTCCTTTTCGTAAGTTTTTTCCGGCAGTTGTAAAACCGCCGCCGGGAGAGACCCATATAAAGGCCCTAGAGCCTTAACTGGGCCACAACTCCAGGTAACGTCCGAAAATCCACGCAGATCATAAGCAATAAAAAAGCCAAAAAACTCTGTAAAAAAGTTTCTGGGCTTCGATGCCTTTCTGTGGTACTGATATACGCCGTTGCATATCAGGTTTAATTGAATTTTCAGTGTTAAAGAGATATCGCTTTAATTATCTACATCATAGCACTCACACATTATTTTGTCAATAGTTTAACAAGTTTTATTTTAAACTATTTTTATTTTATGTTTAGAATTATTTTAGATTATCCAGCCTGGGGCATGGAAAAAGAAAATCTTATACTGGTTCCATTTTCCCCTGTTTCTATAAACAATTCTCCTTTCAGGCTTGATTGTACCAGACTGCTGATCAGGCGGAGCCCCAGTCCGCTGTTTGCCCTGGAAATCTTCTTATTGTCAAAGCCGCAGCCATCATCCTGCACTGTGATCCAGGAGTAACTGGCGCCTTTTTTCGATCTTCAGCCTGATCTGTCCCTGTTTCCGGTCCTTAAATGCATATTTTAAGCTGTTTTGAACCAGTTCATTAACAATAAGAGCCACCGTAGACGCCGTTGTTTCTGTAAGTATCACATCATCCCCATCTACCCTTGTAGAAATACTGCACGTTTCTTTTAAACAGTTATTTTCCAGTAAAACATCTGTAATACGGGAGATCAGGACTTTTAATCCTACATTTTCACTTCCTGTATGAGAAAGCAGGTCATAAGTGATATTCATGCTGCGCACATGGCTGGTAATGGTCTTTGCAAAAAGCTTTTACTTTTTCATCCTTTGTATGGACCGCTTCCAGCCCGATCAGACTGATAATCGTCTGAAGATTATTCTTGACCCGGTGATGTACCTCATGGATCAGCGCCACGCGGTAAGCATCTCATCCTCCATCTGATGTACCACTGTCTTATCCCGGAAGATAATCGCTGCGCCTTGGCAGGTGCCATTTCCCAGATACCGCTGATGACCGCATCCATGATGAAATTCGGTGTGCGTACCTCTCTCCGTATTACACCACGATGTTCTGTAAGATCAGACCAATTGCAATCCGTAATGTGCAGTTCGCTGCATCTGCGGCCGATCAAAGGCAGTTCAAATCCCTTATCCTGATACAGAACTTCTGCCTTGGGATTGACAAATGTACATATTCCATTTGCATCATAAAGAAGAATGGCATCCTGAAGATAATCGCTGGCTTTTCCAAGCTGCCTGTTAAAAGGATCCTGTTTTCCTTCCTGATTATTGATAATACGGATAGACTCTGTATCTGCACCGGCATTGGGATATTCGTATGTCAGCGCCCCTATTACCTTTTTTTCGCTGTTAAGTATAGGGCTTACAGTATGCCGCACTACCGTTCTTCCTTCATCAATGATGCCGATTAGTCCACGGCCGGAAATGCCTTCTTCCAGCGCCCGGTACACAGCCGCTCATCTTCCCTGCGCTCAATCTCCCCAATGATACTGCGTTTATACAGATCATAGTTTGGATGTCTGTACTGAGCAATGACCATGGACTCTTTTTCTCTTGTAAGCACATTGATGTATGTATCTCCGCCTTCCAGATTTCCCACAAAAGGGAGGGAATGCGCCACCTCTAAAAGGGTGCAGATATCCCCGCAGCTAAGATCCGTTGCCGCTTCTACCAGTTGCACCATTTTTTATCTGTATCATTTTGTATCATGTCACTGAGAAGCTTATTTTTCTTCTGTTCCATAAATTCCCTCTCTGCTTTTGTGTCAGCCTTCATATGCTTTCAAAAGCATTTTTGACAGTTCCGTCATAGAGATCCCCTTATCCATGGACAGACTGCGGATATAAGTAAATGCTTCTTTTTCAGACATGTTTTTCCGCTCCATCACTAGACCTTTTGCCCGGTCTAAATATTTTCTATCATCCAGGGCTTCCTGCGTCTTGTGAAACTCCTTCGCCATAGCTTCTCTCTGCTTATAGTTATGGATTGCGATCTTTACTGCCGGTATCAGTGTATCTTCATCTACCGGCTTTACAATATATCCCATTACATCTGTATTGACTGCCTGATCAGCAATTTCCTTGTCACGGTAAGCCGTCAAAATAATAACAAATCCAGCCAGCTTATCCTCGTTGATCACTTTCGTTGCTTCCAGACCAGTCATCACCGGCATATTAATGTCCATAATAACAAAATCCGGCTTTTTCTGTCTGCACACTGCGATCGCATCCAGACCGTCTTCTGCTTCTCCTACTACTTCATAACCATTGTTTTCTAAGATTTCCCGAATATACATGCGGATCAGCACTTCGTCATCTGCGATCACTACTCTGTACATATTGTCCCCCTTACATTGTCTGCTTATTCTGTCTCTCTCTTCTGTCTGTTATCTTAATTTGTTTCTGTTTTCCTACCCCATTTTTATCCATTTCAATAGCCTCCGTAATATTGGAAGCTGTTCCGGACTGGATCAACTTGGACAATCCTAAAAGCTTATCCGTATTCAGGTACTCTTTTCCAAGATATGGACCAAAGGTGTCTGTAATATGGATGTTCTGCTGGCGGATGCTGCTTTCTAACTGAGCAAGACTGTCGTTTA
>ENA-OQJH01000942-OQJH01000942.1-human-gut-metagenome-genome-assembly--contig:-NODE-942-length-13815-cov-10.338764_pt1 | contig 13815 bp, 11 predicted proteins | sample MGYA00242597_ERZ504763 | MGnify/ENA primary metagenome ERZ504763 (study PRJEB26092, sample SAMD00036359) | human gut metagenome | host: Homo sapiens | study: EMG produced TPA metagenomics assembly of... | reverse complement strand
TTGTATTTTTCGCCAAACGGCGAGAGATCGAGATAACCGAGGATATTCAGCCGATGGTTCACGGAAACAACAACGACATCACCGAACTCGCTTAAGTGATCCCCCTCATATGCCACATGCTCAATCGCAGAGCCGGCGCTGAAGCCGCCGCCGTGGAGCCATACCATGACCGGCTTTTTCGCACCCGGATCAAGACTCTGTGTCCAGACATTCAGGTTCTGGCAATGCTCGTCCTGCGGCCAGTAACGATGCGGTACCAGCACCTCCATGTTCGGCTCGTCCTGCTTTAAAAGCGGACATACATAGCCGTACGCCAGCGCATTTTTGATTCCTTTCCATGGTTTCACCGGCTGTGGCATCTGGAAACGGTCCGCCTCAGCGTAATGGATTCCATGAAACGCATACGTCGTATTCAGGCGGAAGCCGCGTACCTTTCCCGCCTTTGTCTCCACTACCGGATCTGTTTTACTACATACAAAATAATCTCCCATATTTCAGCTACCCTCTTTCTGCCCAATCCTATTCTGTGATGCGCAGTTTTCAAAAACTGCTGCAAAATCTTCACGATCCTTCCGTTTCATCAGGCTTCGAAACAACTGTCGTTTTTGCATTTACGCATCTGTTTCTTATTATACCAGACAATTTATTCGGAAACAATTCTTTTCACTTCCGTTTTCGGCTGTTTATATCAACAAAGTCCGAAAATCACGTCAAAAATGGATATTTCCATCACAACTTCAAAGTGCTACAATAAAAAAGAAGGTAAAATCAACGTAAAAAAGGGGACTACTATGACGAAAACAGTACAAAAGAGCAAAGCCCGCGATATGACCCAGGGCTCTATCTGGAAACAGCTTCTTCTCTTCTCGCTTCCGCTGATGGCCGGAAATCTCTTCCAGCAGCTTTACAACACCGTTGACAGCATCGTTGTCGGCAACTTTGTCGGCAAGGAAGCACTCGCCGCCGTCGGCTCTGTCGGTCCGATCATCAATTCTCTGATCGGCTTTTTCATGGGACTTTCCACCGGTGCCGGTGTCATTATCTCTCAGTATTATGGCGCAAAGGCGGATGAAAAGGTCAGCCGCACCGTCAGCACGACACTGGTGATGACATTTTTTCTCTCTATTGTCTTTACTATTCTCGGCATCTTCATTACACCGTACATGCTCCGCATGATGAGTACGCCGAACGACGTCATCCGTGAGTCGGCAACGTATCTTAAAATTTACTTTGGCGGTGTTGCCGGTCTGATGTTCTACAACATGGGCTCCGGCGTTCTCCGCGCTGTCGGCGATTCCCGCCATCCGCTGTATTTCCTGATTTTTTCCGCTGTTGTCAATACCGTGCTCGATCTTTTGTTTGTCGTTTCCTTCGGCATGGGAATCGAGGGTGTGGCGCTTGCAACCGTTATTGCACAGTGCCTTTCGGCGGTTCTGACGCTGTATGTGCTGACCACAACAGACGGCCCGTACCGCATCTGTTGGAAAAAGCTCTGCATGGACTGGTCTTTGCTGTACCGCATCGTCTGCGTCGGACTGCCGGCAGCGATCCAGCAGATGGTGACTTCCGTTTCCAACGTTTTCGTGCAGTCCTATATCAATGTATTCGGCTCGGATGTTATGGCGGGCTGGAGTGCCTGCATGAAAATCGACCAGTTTATGATGCTGCCGATGATGAGTGTTGGTCTTGCTTCGACCACCTTCACCGGACAGAACGTCGGTGCCAGCTACATTGACCGTGCAAAAAAGGGTGCTACAACCGCATTCCTGCTTGCTGAGCTTGTAACCATTGTGATGATGATTCCTCTGCTGATTTTCGCTCCGCAAATGGTCTATTTGTTTAACCAGGAGGCAGCTGTGATTCGTTACGGAACCCTGTTCCTGTATCTGCTCTCCCCGTTCTACATTCTCTGCTGCGTCAACCAGGTTTATTCCAACGTCCTGCGTGGCGCAGGAGACACCAGAACACCAATGATCGTAATGCTCGGAAGCTTCGTCGTGTTCCGCCAGATTTACCTGTTTGTGATGTCTCATATATTTGATTCCATCATTCCGATTGCACTTGGTTATCCGGCGGGATGGCTGGTATGCAGTGTTCTGATTTATGCCTGCTATCGGAAATTCCGGTGGGATAAAGGAATGCGGAAAAACTGAAGGATTCCTTTCCTGACATAAGCAAAAGGGGCTGTTGCACTAAGAAAATGAACGTAGTGCGACAGCCCCTTTTTTCGCATTATTTTTTCAGGAGTGCTGCTGAATGCTCTTCAGTTAAAATAACTCCGCAATCGCCGCGATCTTCTCACAGTTTTCCGGCAGCGGGTCGTTTATTTTCGGTGACTGGCGCGTTGCCACGTAACGGCTTGCAATTCCGGCAGAGGCTGCACCGTGGCAGTCAGCGATATCGTCATTTCCTGTCATCAGGCATTCTGCCGGATCGAGGTGATACTGCTTCAGCAGCATCTCATAAAACGCCGGATCCGGTTTTTTCACACCGGCATCCGATGAGAGCAGGATTCCATCAAAGTATTTCGTAAGGCCGAGCAGGGAAATTTCCGGCGCGGTGAAAAGCGCCTGTGCGTTGGACAGCAGAAAAACCTTCTTTCCTGCGTCTTTTAAACGCTGCAGCATTTCCGGCACGCCGGGGAACAGTTTCAGTTCTTCTATCGAAATCGCACGGAACATTTTCGCCAGATCTGCAATTTCTTTTTCCGTTACCGAAACAGCCTGATCCTCAAACAGCTGCCGGAACACATCCGCAATGTCGATTTCCGGTACATGGCTGCCGCGGCATTCCATTTTAAGCGCAGCTTCCTGCTCTTTGATTTTTGTCTCATACGCCATCCGGAGTTCTTTCGGCTCATAGGCGGCCCCTTTCATGCCGAAGAACAGGCTCATTTTTTTCCAGAGATACGCTTTCTTTTCATTCGTATGTATATCTACCAGAGTTCCATATAAATCAAAAATATAATTCTGATACATCCTTCATCATCCTTTCTTACGGAAAGTTTTCCACACGACACGTATTCTACCAGACTTTTCTCCACAATTCCATGTCTTTTTTCCAGACTTCCTATCTTTTTTTCTCCACCCAGACTGTCCATCAAACCAGATCGTTGAAACCTGTTTTGTCTTGCTCTCTGTAAGAAAGAATCCTGCCCGGAGGGCTTTACTTATCGGAAAATTCAACGAAGTTTCCGGTAACGTAAAAAATTCCCCCGTACAGATTTTGTCCGCAACAGGGGAATTCATTACATCTCACAGTCTCCTGCGAATTGTAATCTTTGATTTACTTTCTCGCATCCAGCATTTCTTTCACCAGACGAATATACTCCGGTGTTGTTCCGCAGCAGCCGCCGACAATGCCTGCACCCGCGTCTACCAGAATGTTCATATATTTTGCAAACGTCGGCGCATCCATGCTGTAGATTGCCTCACCGGTCGGCGTGATTTTCGGCAGGCCGGCATTCGGTTTTACGATAACCGGTACTCTTGCCACTTTTTTCATGGAATTTACGACTGCCTCAAGCTGATCCGGTCCGACCGAGCAGTTCAGTCCTACGGCGGATGCTCCCATTTCCTGCAGTGTCTCAACTGCTTCCACAGCGTTTCCGCCGAACAGGGCAGAACCGTCTGCTTCCAGCGTCAGAGAACACATAATCGGCAGATCGCAGACAGAAAGTGCAGCATCCATAAAGACACACGTTTCGTCTACGCTCAGCATCGTCTCCGCTACCAGAAGATCAACGCCTGCATTTGCTACCGCTGTTACCTGCTCTGTGTAGGATTCCAGCAGCTCTTCATAAGAGAGATCGCCTTTTGGCTGCAGCATTCTTCCCGGTGTGGAAAAATCTCCCGCAATCAGCGCACCTGTTCCGGCAAGCGCTTTTTTCGAAATGTCCACCAGGCGTGCATTCAGCTCCTCCACCTCGTTTTCTCTTCCATAATCCGCTAATTTCAATCTGTTTGCACCAAAGGTCGGCGCATAGACAATCTGGCTTCCCGCCTCCACGTAAGCCTTCTGTAAATTTGCCAGAATATCAGGATGCTCCAGAACCCAAGTTCTGTACTGACTCCTTTTGGCATTCCCGCTTTTGTCAGATTTGATCCGGTTGCGCCATCCAATAAAATGACACCTGCTCCGGCAAGCTGTTCAAATTCTTCTCTTGTCATTTTCTTTTCTCCATTCTGCCCGAGTTCCCTGCAGCACATGTCCGCGTATACTGACAAATCCCGGCTGTTTTTCTGAACCTGCCGCGCTTTTCGCGTCAAATTCATGTTCAGTATAGCATTGTATTGTTTTCCCGACAAGTAAAAAAGAGGTATCCGTTTTGGATACCCCTTCGTCTGTTTCTGTTCACGGATGTTCAGCAAACCCCGACATTCTCAATCATGATGCGCGTCTGAATGATGTGTCTCCGAATGATGCGTCTCCGAATGATGTGTCCTGCCCGAGCTGTTCCCCCCACCGGACGGGATATTCTTCGGTGACCCCGGAGACAAATTTGTTCCCTGGTTCACACGGGTTGCTTTCTGTCCATTTTCCACCTGCGAGGATGCCGATACCGTTGAAACACCCGAATCGGAACTGTTTTCCGTTGCAGCATTTTTTCCACACGCAACGAAAGCCAGTACTGCTGTACCGACAAGTACGGAAATTACTGCCTTCTTCATTTCTCCACCTTCTTTCCTGGTACATCGTTTTCGCCTGAACATTAGAGCGTGTCTGAAAAATTATTTCCGCAATTTGCGAGATACACTCTGGTTGTAATTTCATTTTAGATTGACTTCTTTCCATTGTCAATTTATTCTATAAATTCCGCATTATTTTCTTTTTTTGTAACGATTCAGAGCCATGCGAAATGGAAGAAAAATCGCGAATCATGTTTACATGAATGAGCTATTTTTCTGGAATTTCATATGGCGAGAAGCGACATCGAGATGCAGCGTAAGTGGAATCGAGATGGGGCTCTGAATCGTTACCTTTTTTATTCCAAAACATTTTCAGACACAAACAGCAGCCGGACCCCTCTCCTGGATCCGGCTGCCGTTTGTCCTGTATCGTATGCTTTTATTCTGCAGTGCTTGAAGACGTCGAAGCAGTGCCTGTGCTGCTTGTCGATGTCGTTTCGGTACTGCCTGATGTCGTGCTGTTAGACGTTGTACTATCCGTTGCTGTACTGTCCGTTGTTGTGCTGTCGGTTGTGGTTCCATCTGTGGAATCTGTAGAAGCGCTGTCAACTGTCATCGTATACAGATCTGCGTCCGTTACTTCAAGCTTTTTCCAGTTGGATGCGACCTTGATATCGCTCTCCTTTACCCATCCATCCAATGTATCGTTGTACTTATCCGATTTGCGGTTGGAAATGATAGTCTGTCTTCTGACTCGGTTTTGTCCTCGTCGAATGCTTTATCTACACGGATCACATAATATGCATCGTCGCCTTCGATGACACCGTCATAATACTCGCCATCCTTCAGCTTTGCTGCTTCTTCCGCTACTTTATCTCCAAGAGAACAGGTATCGTCATCGTCTTTCTCCGATCCGGTTCCAAAGGATGTCTCGGAAGAGGTCAGATAAGAAACCTCAGAGGAGGAATCGCTGGCGGAACTGCTCGATGTGCTCGCGCTTGAAGCGTCGGATGCGCTTGTGTCGGAAGCATCGGAAGAAGAGCTGCTCTCATCGGAGCTGTCGGCAGAATCGGTGGAATCTGCGGTATTCTCCGCATTTAACTGATCGTTCAGCTCCTTGCGCAGATCGGTAAACGATGCGGTTGCCGGATCCTCAGACTCTTTTAAGAGATCCAGGAATCTCTGTGCGATTTCTTTCTTTGCCGCTTTTTCCTCGTCCGTCAAATCAATCGTTTTTCCATCGTCATCCTTCTCGGTCCCTGCTGTGGATACCGTGATGTAGCTGATGGAGGTCTGCTTTGCCTCTTCATCGGATACCTCGGTATCTACATCTGCGATGATCGGATCATAAATTTGGTCTGAATAACATACAGCTCCAGTGCATCCTGGATGTCCTCAACGGTTGCGTGCAGCTTTTTCATCACATCGTCACCGTTCTTATCTGCGAATGCCTGTGCAGCCTCTTTCGCCTGCTGTTTTTCCTCGTCTGTCAGGGAAATTCCGTATTCCTCTGCGTGCTGCCGCATCAGAAGCTCTTTTTCAATCGTATCAAGAGACTGCTCCTTGAACGTTTCCCCGGTAGTCTTTCCATCGTCGCCTTCCTTGTCGTACATCTCAGACGGCATCTGCATTCCGTACATCGAGTACATCTTGGAATAATAATTGTACATGGTTGCCTGCTGATATCTCAGCATGAAATTTGCCTGTCCGAGTGTAATCGACTCGTCATTTACAGTAACTGCCGTTTTTGTTCCGTCCACATTGTCGGAACCGCAGCCAGTCAGTCCCATCGCTGCCATCGAAGCACTCAGCATAACGCAGACTGCTTTTGCTTTTAAATTTTTCATTACTTCCTCCTCATGCAGGGCGAAATGTATGCTCAAAAAGAGTTTTTCTTTTTACACGTTCGAATTTCCGGTCCTGCATCGATTTTTATAAACGCTTTTCCTATTATACCCTTTTTGTTGATACAGGGCAACTTTTTTCTTCCCTGTTCACGCCTTTTTCACACGATTTTGTGGTTATGCGAGTATTTCACTCCTGTGTGATCTGCAGCAGATCTTCACCAGTGCATGGCTCTTCTCCAGCAGATCGATCTTTTCCTTTGAATTTCTCCGCCGCGGCGTGTAGACAAACGCCAGCGACTCCATCTGGAATTTCAGTTCGTCTCGGTATTTCTGCAGCAGCTCCGGAATCCGCGCCACATCGATTTTTGCATGCTGCTGTAAGGTGACTCGTACCGAATCGCCCATCTGTTTCAGCTCCGTCACATACGCACAGTGCGCCAGCGCTTTCAGTTCTGCAACAGCCAGAAGATTCTGTACATTTTTCGGCGGTTCCCCGAAGCGGTCGGTCAGCTCCTCCGTCATGTCCTCATACTCTTCCTTATTTTCAATCGCCGCAATTCGCTTATAGGTGTCAAGCTTCAGAGACTCGTTGCTGATGTAGCTGTCCGGAATATAGGCACTGACATTCAGATCAATCGTTGTCTCGAACGCTTCTGCCGGTGCGATGCCCTTCGCCTCCTGGACAGCCTCTGCGAGCATTTTACAATAGAGATCGTATCCAACCGATTCCATATGGCCCGACTGCTCTGCGCCCAGCAGATTTCCGGCACCGCGGATCTCAAGGTCACGCATCGCAATTTTAAAGCCGCTTCCCATCTCCGTAAATTCACGGATCGCATGGAGACGTTTCTCCGCTACTTCTTTTAGCATCTTGTTTCTGCGGTACATCAGAAACGCATACGACGTCCGGTTCGACCTACCGACACGGCCACGGAGCTGATAGAGCTGTGACAGTCCCATCTGGTCGGAATCGTGGATAATCATCGTGTTGACATTCGAAATATCGAGTCCTGTCTCAATGATCGTTGTTGACACGAGCACATCGATCTCTCCGTTGATAAAGCCGTACATGATCTTTTCCAGCTCGCGCTCCTTCATCTGCCCGTGCGCAAAGCCCACATTTGCATCCGGCACGAGCTTCTGGATCGTGTTCGCCATATCCGCAATCGACTGGACACGGTTATAGACATAGTAAACCTGCCCGCCCCGCGCAAGTTCACGGTTAATCGCCTCGCGGACCATTTCTTCATTGTATTCACAGACAAAGGTCTGGATCGGCTGGCGATCCTGCGGTGCTTCCTCGAGCACACTCATATCCCGGATGCCAATCAGGCTCATATGCATGGTACGCGGAATCGGTGTCGCCGTCAGTGTCAGAACATCCACATTTTTTTGCAGCTGTTTGATTTTTTCTTTATGCGTCACGCCGAACCGCTGCTCCTCATCGACAATCAGAAGGCCAAGATCTTTGAACTTCACATCCTTTGAAAGAACGCGGTGTGTTCCAATGACAATATCCACGAGTCCTTTTTTCAGATCCTCCAGCGTTTTTTTCTGCTCTGCCGGCGTGCGGAACCGGCACAGAAGATCAACGCGCACCGGAAAGTCCTTCATGCGCTCAACGAACGTATTGTAATGCTGCTGTGCCAGAATGGTGGTCGGAACGAGGTAGACGACCTGTTTGCTCTCCTGCACTGCCTTAAACGCTGCACGGATCGCAACCTCGGTTTTGCCGTATCCGACATCGCCGCAGATCAGGCGGTCCATAATCTTTTTGCTCTCCATGTCCGCCTTTGTCGCCTCGATCGCCGCAAGCTGATCGTCCGTCTCCTCAAATGGAAACAGTTCCTCAAATTCCTTCTGCCAGATCGTATCCTTTCCGAACTGATAGCCGGATGACGCCTGCCGCTCGGCATACAGCTTCACGAGATCCTGTGCGATATTTTTTACCGCATGGCGAACCCGTGTTTTCGTCTTATTCCATTCCTGACCGCCGATTTTATTCAGCTTCGGCACCTTTGCAGCTTCGCCGGACGCATACTTCTGCAGCGTATCGAGCTGGGTGGCCAGCACATAGAGGTTCGATCCGCCCGCATACTCGATTTTCATGTAATCACGCGTTACGCGGTCCATCTCAATTTTCTCGATACCGCGGTAAATACCAAGACCGTGGCTCTCGTGCACGACATAGTCACCGATCGAAAGATCCGCAAAATTCTGGATTTTCTGACCGGAATACTCCGATTTCTTCCGGTTTTTCTTCTTCTCTTTTCCAAAAATATCCGTCTCTGTAATCAGCACAAATTTCTGCATCGGATATTCAAAGCCTCTGCGGGCCGCGCCGTGGATCAGCATGACCTCGCCCGGTTTCAGAACACGCTCCTCATTCTCGCTGTAGAAGGCCGGAATCTCCTCATTCTGCAGGTCCTCTGCCAGATGCTGCGCCCTCGTCCGCGACGGACTCGCCAGTACAATACGGTAACCCGCTTTTTTCCAGGATTTCAGATCTTTTACCAGAAGCGGGAACTGATTGTTATACGAATTGACCGATTTCACCGTCACACTGAACTCATCGCGGATGTTCCACTCGCCCTTCTGCGGCTCCATCAGCGATACGGCAACACAGCCGCGGCGGTTCAGTTTTGCCACAAGCTCCGCCGTACTGCACATCAGCTTCGCCTGTCCCGGCAGGAGGTATCCCTTTTCGAGACGGTGGCTCACGCTCTCCTGAAATTCTGCTTCCAGCGCATCGGCACACTCGATGATGCGGTTCGGCTCATCGAGGAAAATGCGGCTGTTCTCCGGCAGATACTCAAGAAACGAGACGGTCTCCGGATAAAAATAATGAAGATACTGCTCCGCTCCCTGCAGAATTTCGCCCTCGCCGATCTGATCGCAGATTTCCTCTGCCGCATGGCGGATACGCGCCGCTTCCTCCGTCATCATCTTGTCGCGGAACTTTGTGCTTTGCGCTTTTGCCTCTTTTTTAATCGCTTTCACACCGCGCGCAATCGTATTCTCTGTTAAAATCAGCTCCGATGCCGGATAGATTGTGATTTCCTCGAGGTTTTCAATCGACCGCTGGCTCTCCGCATCGAAGCTTCGGATGGAATCTATCTCATCGCCCCAGAGCTCAATCCGGATCGGGTTCTGTTCCGTCAGCGGATAAATATCGAGAATGCCGCCGCGGACGGAAAACTGGCCGGTCGACTCCACCTGAAAGGTACTCTCATAGCCGAGCCGCACCAGCTCTTTTCTTATTTTATCCAGATCGAGTTCGCTGTCATTGCGCAGATGGATGCAATGTTTTTCGAACACGCCAAGAGGCAGAAGAAAGTCCATACATCCCCCTACACTGGTGATGATGGTAACTTCCTTCCGCTCAAGAAGTGCCTGGATCACCTGAAGCCGCTGCCGGATCAGCAGATTTCCGTGAATGTCTGCCTGATAGAAAATCAGGTCCTTCGCCGGATAATACAGCGTCTCCGCATCGTACAGCCGGTAATCCTCATATAATTCTTTTGCTTTTAATTCATTTTCCGCGATCAGAAGCCGCACCGGGGCATCCTCGGAGAGACCTGCAATCATGTGGGCTTTCTGGCTTTCCAGACAGCCCGAGATCACCGTCACACCTGCGGTTCCTTTTTTCAGATCACGGAACAGCTCGTCAAAACGGGCAATTTCTTTGATCGGTTCTAATAACGCTTTCATTTTCCTTACTCTGCCGGGTTTGCAGATTTGCGGTTATACTCATTCATAGCTGCGTCCACATCCCCGTTCAGCATCTGCTCGATTGCTTTTGCCGCATGCTCGATCGCCAGATTTACAAGGGACGTTCGTCTTTCGTAAACGGACTTAACACGTAGTCCGCCAGATCCCAGTTTTTCGGTTTCTCACCGACGCGACCTTCACACGCATAAAATGGTCGGTGCCAAGATTGGCGATGATGTTTTTGATGCCATTGTGGCCGCCCGCGCTTCCTTTTTTGCGGATACGGATCTGTCCCGGCGCCAGGCTGATATCATCGTAAACCACGATCAGCTCGCTCTCCGGATCCACTTTGTAATAGTTCACCAGCTCCCGCACAGACTCACCGCTCAGATTCATATACGTCATCGGCTTTGCAACGATAACCTTCTGACCTGCGATCATGCCTTTTCCGAACAGAGCCTTGTGGCCTGTACCGGAGGAAGGGATCTGATATTCATCGATCAGATAATCGATGGTATCAAATCCGACATTGTGCTTCGTCCCTTCGTACTGGCGCGTTGGATTTCCCAGACCTACTATAATATACATAAATTCTCCTGTCATCAGACCATTTTCCGGCGCAGTTTTTGTTCACGTCACGGTCAAAACGGATATTCTCCATCCACTTCGCTACTTGCGCATAACCGAATAGCTGCTTCGCCGCACCGAAAAATGATATATTGTTTTTCCATCTGTCATAAAGAAAGAACACGAACAAAAGAGCAGCCTTTTTCCTGCTCTTTTATTCGCTGAAATGCTTCGGCAATGTTTAGTTAAAGTATACCAGTTCGCTCTCCGGTTTCTTGGCCGGTTTGATTTCTTTTGCATACAGAACCGGGCCTTCGCCATCGTAAACCTTCATATAGCCCCATTTTACCGTTGCAGTCACGTCAACCCAGGAACCCATTACGAGAGATTTGGCGCTTGCGCATTTGCAGACATAGCCGATAAAAGAAGTATCATCTGCACAGCAGGTCATTGCCATACGACCCGGAACAAAGAAATCGGCTCCGACATCCTTGCTCTTTAATACCATACCGCGGAAATGAACAGTCTTGCCCTCGTAACGCTCCGGGTTGTCGCCCATATCGACATACCAGATTCCGTAATCGGCATCGTCGATTTCGATCACATCGGCATCGGTATCAAACGGCATCTGATCCTCAAAAATGTTGTCAATTTCGCCTTCTTCATTCTCAAACAGAACGTCGCACGCCTGGTTGACTACTTTGATGCTGCGGCGGAAGGATGGAAGCGGATCTTCCGGACGCAGCGGTTGAACATGACCATATCGGCATTTTTTGCCATCTCCATGAAGACGGATTTCATGTTCTGCATATAGATCTGGAAGCAGCTTGCGTCGACGGTCACGATCTCCTGTACGATGCCCCAACCGCGCGGCAGTTCCATTTCTTCGAGTTTTTTTACGCTCCAGAGCGGGTTGTATTCGAGAATGATTCGCTCCGGGCGGTATTTGCGGTTCAGTTTTTTCAGGTAATCCAGGGTAAACTGCTCTGGTCCTTCTACGATTTCCAGGACGGTGTTGTGTTTGAGCAGTTCTTTTTCGTCGTACTCTACTTCACCTTCTTCGGTTGTGATCAGAAGGGTTGGTCCGTCGATCTGGAAATAGTCCTGTGCTACGGTAAAATTGATAAAAGAGGTTTTTCCACTCTCCAGAAATCCTGTTATGAGATAAATCGGAATTTCTACTTCGTCTTCTTCGTACATTTTGTACCTCCGTTGTCTTTGACGTACTCCCGGAATCTTTCTGCACTTGCTTTTGCGGCTGAGATTCCGGGCGTGCCTTTTGCTTTGTCTCTAAATCAAGAAAAAAGCTGCCACATCGGATTTTGTTTCTGATGCGGCAGCTTCACTACAGTTCACAGGTACCCTGCGGACCGTAATTTTCGCAGCTACTTTGTATTTTTACAGTCCGAACAGCTCTGCCAGCTTATCTTCTGCTAATTTGGAACCGATGACACAGATTCTTCCGGTGAATTCCGGTGCTCCGTCACGTACTTCGTACTCTTCCGGAACCATATCGAAATAGATCCACTGTCCATCGGCGCCTGCTACCATACCTTTGGCACGAAGAACCATACCATAAGCGGTATCCTCGGAAAGTTTCTTTAAGATGCCTTCGATCTGCTCTTTGGTAAAGGTCTTCACAGTCTCCTGACCCCAGCTTGTGAAAACTTCGTCTGCGTGGTGATGATGGTGATGCTCGTGACCGCAGCCACACGCATCATCGTGATGATGATGCTCATGGTCGTGATCGTGACCGCAGCAGCATTCGTCATCATGGTCATGATGGTGATGCTCGTGTTCCTCGTGATCGTGACCGCAGCAGCATTCGTCATCATGGTCGTGATGATGGTGCTCGTGCTCCTCGTGATCGTGACCGCAGCAGCACTCGTCATCATGATCGTGATGATGGTGCTCATGCTCCTCATCGTGGTCATGGCCGCAGCAGCACTCGTCGTGGTCATGATGATGGTGATGATGCTCTTCCTCTTCTACCTGCGCAAGGTTGATGATGGCACCTTCCATCGTATCGAGTACTTTCTTACCACCCAGTACTTCAACCGGTGTGGTAATAATGTGTGCTTCCGGATTCAGTTCGCGGAGCATTTTTACAGCTGCCTCTACTTTTTCGGTATCGGCTTTATCGGTACGGCTCAGGATGATGGTTCCTGCGCTCTTTACCTGATTCTCGAAGAATTCGCCGAAGTTTCTGAGATGCATTTTGCATTTCATAACGTCGACTACGGTTGTTGCGGAATTCAGGGCTACGCCTGCTTCTTTTTCTACACCGTCTACAGCTTGATGACGTCGGAGAGTTTACCTACGCCGGACGGCTCGATGATGATGCGGTCCGGGTGATATTTGGTGATAACGTCTTTTAATGCTGCGCCGAAGTCTCCCACAAGAGAGCAGCAGATGCAGCCGGAGTTCATTTCACGGATTTCGATACCGGCATCTTTTAAGAAGCCTCCGTCGATTCCGATTTCACCGAATTCGTTCTCGATCAGGACAACCTGCTGGCCTTTCAGTGCGTCTCCGAGGAGTTTTTTGATCAGGGTTGTTTTTCCTGCGCCCAGGAAACCTGAAATAATGTCTATTCTTGTCATTGATTTAACCTCTTTATCTTGTTGATTCCGTTTATAGTTAGCTGCAAAAGGGCCGAAGTTTATCCTCCGCCCCACACTCACGCTTATTATAGCAACCATAGAACAAAAATCAAGAGAATTTCCCTTGCTTTTTCTGCATTTCACCATTATAATATATTACATGTCTTTTCTACTTTAACGCGTTGAACGGGCAAATCATTTTACCTATGAATGGGGGATTTTTTTATGAGCGGAACGAAAGAAAAAAACTCAATCTGCCACAGTCACTGCTTTTGCTGCTGCTGATCATCGTATCCGTCGCAGTCTGTATCCGCCTGAAAACCGGCGGTCCTATGATCGGCCTGTTTGCAAGCTGGATTTTATCTATCTGTTTGTTAAGATTTTCGGTATTCTTACGCCAACATTGTTGCCGGCGCATACGATGCCATCCGTCATGGTCGTCCCGACGCTCTGCCTCTG
>ENA-OQJH01000940-OQJH01000940.1-human-gut-metagenome-genome-assembly--contig:-NODE-940-length-13829-cov-1.517808_pt1 | contig 13829 bp, 20 predicted proteins | sample MGYA00242597_ERZ504763 | MGnify/ENA primary metagenome ERZ504763 (study PRJEB26092, sample SAMD00036359) | human gut metagenome | host: Homo sapiens | study: EMG produced TPA metagenomics assembly of... | reverse complement strand
CGGATACGGAAACAGCCGAAGCCTGTTATGATGATCTGAAGATCTGGACAAATACTTTCTCGGACAGCGATGCTCAGGGACCGAATATCGGTGGCGGAATACATGTGCCCGATCCTGTTTATAAAGCTACTTTCGAAACGACTACCGGACTACAGATCATTGGCGGTGGCAGCTTTGTTACAGATGATAATAGCGCCTTCGGAACCGTATTCAAGAATATCCCCGGAGGAATGCGTCAGAATTACTTGTTGCTTCCGGAAGATGTAATGTCACATTCTGCCGAAACGAAAGAAATGTCTATCGGTATGTGGGTGAATGCGAAGGATGCCGGAATCTCATCCACTTATATGTGGTCACCATTATTCAGTGCTCACGGCAGGCACCGGGCATAGCAGGTACTGCCAATACAGACAACTGGCCTATGTTTGCATTGTATGTAAGAGGAACATTACAACTGAATAATGCCGGATGGTGCAACTTTGATGATGCACAGAATGTAAATGGTACCAATGCTCTATATCATGACGCCACTGACTGGTTAGCCGATCACGGGTGGCATTACTATACAGTAACTCTCACCGCTACTTCCGCCAAAGTATATATGGATGGCGAACTGAAGAACGAATGGCAGGTGGCAGGTACCGGAGATAATAATACAATTGAAGGTGCATTCATTTATGGTGCCAACTACAAATACATCACTTTAGGCGGAAATCAGGCGTTCGACTGGGGCGATCCCGATCCGGGATTCATGTTTGACGACTTCGCAGTCTATAACAAAGAATTGTCTCCGGAACAGATCAAACAGATTATGGAAGACAAGACTTTGGCTCTGCCTACTCCTGTCTACATCAATACCTTTGAAGAAGGAGCCGGAGATGCAAAAATCGTAGGTTCGGGCAAAATAGTTTCAGTGGAAGACAAAGGGTTCGGACAAATATTCCAGAATGTAGCCGGTTCTAAAGGCACTAATTATCTGATGTTGCCTCAGGATGCTCTTTCCCACTCCGTAGAATCTCAGGAAGTGAGTATCAGTGTATGGGTGAATGCCAAGAATGCAGGAGCATCGGACGATTATCGCTATTCTCCCTATTCACGGCATACGGAAACGAGCCGTCGGCAGGATCAGAGAATATATGGCCATTGTTTGTCCTGCAATCCCGCGGACTTGCCCAAATAAACTGTAACGGATGGACAGACTTCACCGCCGCACAAAATGAGAAAGGTGTCAACACCGTTTATTGCTCGGAATATGCAGCAGATGGAATCGTTTGTGAGGAAGACTGGCTGAAGGATCATGAATGGCATCTTTACACAGCCGTTCTCACGTCTACCACCTGTAAAATCTACATTGACGGAGAAGTCGCCAACTCATGGACAGTGTCGGGCAGCGGTGACGGTAATACCATCTCCGGAATATTCACCAACGGTGCAGACTTGAAATACATCTCATTGGGCGGAAACCAGGCATGGACATGGGCTGACCCTGATCCCGGATTTATGTTCGACGACATCGCTATCTACAACAAAGCACTGACAATCGATGAGATACAGGCTAATTATGAAAAAGAAAAAGAATTTAAACCTTAAAGTTTAGTATACATGAAGAATTTTATACTGATACTCTGCCTCGCCACATTCAGCCAATGGGTGTATGCGCAGAACAAGCAGATCACCGGACGGGTAGTTGATACCAAAGGCGAAGCCGCCATTGGTGCAAGCATACTTGAAAAAGGAACTACAAACGGAACCATTACCGACTTGACGGTAACTTCAAACTGACGGTCGGACCGAAAGCCGTGTTACAAATCAGTTATATCGGTTATAAGACACAGGAAATACCAGTAGCCAACAAGACGAAACTGAATATCACTATGGAGGAAGACACGGAAGTGCTGGATGAAGTCGTAGTGGTCGGATACGGTGCGCAGAAGAAAGAAAGTGTGGTAGGTGCCATCTCGCAGGTTTCTTCCAAAGAACTGTTGAAATCTCCGGCAGCAACATTTCACAGGCGATTGCCGGTAAGATTTCGGGTGTAATCACTTCTCAGACTTCCGGTGCGCCGGGGTCTGATGATATGAAGATTTATATCCGTGGCCGTGCTTCTTTCGCAGGAGACAACCAACCGTTGATTCTGGTAGACGGCGTAGAACGTGAGTTCTCACAGATTGCTCCGGATGATATCGAATCGATCTCTACGTTGAAAGATGCTTCCGCTACTGCCGTATATGGTGTACGTGGTGCAAACGGTGTGATGCTGATTACAACAAAGCGCGGTAAGGAACAGAAACCGACTGTCAGCCTGACCGCCAACTGGCAAATACAGTCCCCTACCCGCCAGGATACTTATCTGGATTCTTACAATTCGGTTGTATTGCTGGAAGAAGCGCTGGCTAACGATGGACTGCCTTCTCAATATTCGGCATCCGACATCGAAATGTATAAAAGAGCCTCAGCCGGACAACTTAGCGGAATCGATGCCCTCCTCTACCGAATGTAGACTGGTATGACACCGTTTTGCGAAACAGTGCACCGGCACAACGCTACAACGTCAATATACAGGGCGGTACCAAACGTATGCGTTACTTTACTTCCGCCGAATATTATAACCAACAGGGATTGTTCAAGGAATTCAGTCAGGACGAATACGGAAACAAGTCAAACTCCAGCTTCAAGCGTTTCGCTTTCCGTGCCAACCTCGACTTCCTGATGACCAAAGACCTGACTCTTTCCGTCAACTTCGGGACACGTTTCGAAGAACGCAGAGGCCCGAACTCGAATGAATCGAGAGACGGAACTTACAGTCAGGCATTTTATGAAATGAATCATACACCGGGATGGTTGTTTCCGGTATCCTATACCGTAGGTGAAGGTGAAGACCAAAAGACATTGTACAGCGGCAGCTCACAATACCAGAATAATATCGTGGCACGTTTTGCCAAAGCCGGTTTCTACCGCTCCACCAATACGATCAATGAAACAAATTTCATTGTGGATTATAAGATGGACTGGCTCACCAAAGGCTAGCAGCAAAAGGAATGGTATCTTTCGACTACGACGCTTACTATAGGCGTGCTTTCAATGCCGACTTTGCCACTTATGAGTTGAATGACCGTACTAACTACAATTCAATAGACGCCTATACCCAGTTCAATACGGACACGGAACTTGCTTATCTGGGCAATGATCAGACTACTACTTATAAACTTTACATGGAATTCCAGCTGAACTGGCACGCAAATTCGGGAAACATGATATCACCGCTATGGCACTGTACAACCAGAATGACTACCGTTATCAGGCAGACCTTGCCGAACGCTACCAAGGACTGGTAGGGCGTGCCACATACGGCTACGACGACCGTTACCTGGCAGAAGTCAACTTCGGCTATAACGGTTCGGAAAACTTCATGCGAGGCAGACGCTTCGGTTTCTTCCCTTCTTTCTCCGTAGGTGGAGAATCAGCAACGAAGCTTTCATGAAAGGAACGGAAGACTGGCTGAACAATCTGAAAATCCGTGCATCCTATGGTGAAGTAGGAAACGATGTATACAAAGTGAATGGCGTAAAACAACGTTCCTGTATCAGGCAGTGTGGACACAGATAGCCAACGACTATCACTTCGGAACAACCGGATATACCGGTATCTATGAAAGCCAGTACCCTAACTATGCAGTGACTTGGGAGCGTGCTCACAAATACAACCTGGGACTGGAATTTGGTTTATGGAACGGACTGTTGAACGGTAATATCGACGTATTCTACGAAAAGAGAAACGATATCCTGACTCCTTACCTCACCCGTCCGCAATGGGTAGGCGTCAATATGGCTGCCGGCAATCTGGGAGAGACCAACAACAAGGGCTTCGAAATCGAACTGAAACATGCGAACCATATCGGAAAGGACTTTACCTATAATGCAAGTCTGACTTTCTCACACGCCCGCAATGAAATCCGGAACATGGACGAACCCGCCACAAAGACAGCTTATCGCAAACAGGAAGGTCATCCGATCAACCAATACTTCGGTCTGGTGTGCGATGGTTTTGTGACCCAAGCCGACTTGAACAATCCCGATTTTCCGGTTTCTACTTTCGGCAATGTACAGGTAGGTGACCTGAAATACCGTGATATGAACGGAGACGGATTTATCGATAGCCGTGATGAAACATTTATCGGCTATAGCGATGTTCCCGAAAACACTTACGCCTTGTCTCTGGGATGCGAATACAAAGGCATCGGATTCAGCATCATGTTTCAGGGAGTAGATCATGTTTCCAGATATTATGATGCGGAAGCAATGTACGCTTTCGTGAATGGCGGTAAGGTAAAAGAACATCATCTGAACCGCTGGAATCCCAACCAGTCGGAAGCATACAACCTTACCCATGCCAGTTATCCGCTGCTCCATTATGACAGCTACGGCGACCATAACCAGCGTAAAAACTCGTTCTTCCTGAAAAACGGTAACTTCCTTCGTCTGAAGAATATCGAACTAAGCTACTCGCTTCCGGCCCGATGGATCAGAAAAGTAGCCATGAACGAATGCCGCGTCTATGTAAATGCAAACAATCTCATCACGTGGGATAAACTGGATGGTCTTTGCGATCCGGAAAGTGAAGGTTCCAACCGTTACCCGATTATGAAGACTGTGAACTTTGGTGTAAACATTAAATTCTAACAGATATAAGACATGAAAAAGACAATCATATATACCGCCTTTTGGTTGGCAACCGCCGGAATCGCCCTGACTTCCTGTGAAGATATATTCGGTGGTTTTCTGGACAAACAGTCCCAGCAACGAACTGACAGAAGAAGAGGTATTCAGCCAATGGACTACTACCCGTGAGTTCCATTTCGATACTTACAACTTCCTGCGCCACGGTGCCTGCCGCATCAACAACTCATGGATGGATGCAGCTACCGACTTAGCCGAAACCAGCTACGCCAGCGGCGGCACGCGTACAAGTTTCAACATCGGTAACTATTATGCCAGCGGTGCCGCCACTGAACTCACCGGCACATGGGAACACTATTACCGGGGTATCCGCAAATGCAATATGCTGTTAAAGAACATCGACGACGTGCCCAAAGCTACGGATGACTCGGAAGAAGCACACGCTACCTATGTGAAACAATACAAGGCGGAAGCTCATTTCCTCCGTGCTTATTTCTACTGGGAAATGTTTCTCCGCTACGGTCCCGTCCTCCTGGTTACAGATGTACTCGATCCGGACGGAGACTTGCTCAGCAACTATACCACCCGCCCTTCCTTGAAAGAATATGTAGTTGACTTCATTCTGAAAGAACTGAAAGATTGCGAAGAAGGATTGATGGATAAAGCTACTTCTGCCGAATCGGGCAACCCCGGACGTATCAGCCAGCCAATGGCACGTGCACTGTATTCACGTGTCATGCTCTACATGGCAAGCGACCGTTTCAGAAGTGAATCGGGTATCAGCTGGCAGCAAGCCGCCGATGCAGCGCAAAGCTCATGACGGATTACGGAACACTCTACGGACTCTACACGACTGATACCGATCCGAAGACATGCTATACCAACGCCATCCTGAAGAACGCACATGACGAGAAAAATAATGAAACGATCTTCTGGCGTAATGATGTAGCTGTAGGATGGGGAGCGATCTATAACGATACGCCGGTAGGCGAAGGCGGCAACGGAGGTTTGTGCCCGTCACAGAATTTAGTGGATATGTACGATATGGCAAACGGACAGTCTCCTTTCAGCAGTTATGATGAACCGGCGCCCTGTTTATAATGGAACAGCCACTCCAGCCATCAACAACGCCAGCGGATACAAGAGCAATGATCCTTACAGCAATCGTGATCCGCGTCTGGCGGCAACCGTGCTCTACAACGGTGTGAACTGGGGTAATGGCATAATTAATGTACTTAAAGGACAACGGGATAACCCGCAAGGAAATGCAAATGCAACGCCGACCGGATACTATACCCGCAAGTATATTCCGGAAGTGATCCTGAACAATAACCATACCGGCAGCAACTACCGTAACTGGATTATCATCGCTATGCGGAAATCTTATTGAACTATGCAGAAGCCTTGAATGAAGCTGGTGGGTCACGTGCGGACGTACTGAACGCCATCCAGCCTCTCCGCGACCGTGTAGGGATGACTGCCAAACTCACAAACCGCAGCGATCTTCAGACCATTGCCGACCGCCGTAACTTCATCCGCAAGGAACGTACCGTCGAACTCGCTTTTGAAGATCATCGCGCATGGGACGTACGTCGCTGGAATGTAGCGGAAAAAGCATTGGCACGTCCTGTCTACGGAATGGAGGTTACCAAGGAAAACGGAAAGTTTGTCTATACACGTAAAGTTGCCCAGAACCGGGTATTTACGGAGAAAATGTATCTCTACCCGATACCGGAAGGAGAAGTATGGAAAACGAATATCGAAAACAACCCGGGTTGGAACAATTAACTGAATGAATATGCAACCGATGAAATTAAATAACATACAGACAGGATTCAAAAGAATCCTACTCACCGTAGCCACAGCTTTCATGCTGGGCAACGGATGGGCGCAAGATGCTAAAGTCCTGAAAGGACGAATCGTAAATGCAGAGGGTGAACCTATCGCAGGTGCGGTGGTCAACGTAGCGGAAGCAAGCCGCATCGCACTCTCGGACAAGGACGGTTTCTTCACTTTGAAGAATGTAAAACCTGCCGATGAGCTTTATGTAAGCAGCGTAGGCTATCTGCCGGCAACAGCCATTGCCGACTTTGATGAGAACTTCAAGATTGTTATGGATGCCGACCTGGATGAATATGCTCATACGACTCCGCTTCCTTTCAACCGCAAACCCAAGAAGTTTGTGACAGAGTCCACCTCCATCGTCACCGGAGAAGAACTGGAAAACCATCCGGTAACCGTTTTGCAGAATGCGTTTACCTCCACTGTCACCGGTGTAGAGACGTATGAGGCGCAATCCGAACCGGGATGGAGTGAAACGGCTATGTATATCCGTGGCATCCGTACCATGAATGCCAGCGCACGCAGTCCGCTGATCATCGTTGACAATGTGGAACGTGACCTCTCATTCCTCGATGCCTACCCTATTGAATCGATTACGATATTGAAGGATGCCGCCGCCACCGCTATCTATGGAATGCGTGGAGCCAACGGCGCAATACTCGTAACGACCAAACGCGGAGAAACCGGTAAGACTAAAATCAAACTTCACACAAGAAGTCGGCTTCCAGACTATTGCCGGAATTCCCGAAAGCCAGAACTCTTATAACTATGCGCTGAGCCGTAATCAGCACGATATCTGGACGGATTAAGTCCCGAATATTCCGATGAAGACCTGGAATACTACCGTCGTGTCTGCAACGGTGAGCAGTTGGAAGGAATGGCCAAATACAAATACTTCAATACGACTGGCACGACACCATGCTACGGGATGCAGCTCCGCAATACCGTACCAACCTGTCTGTCAGCGGCGGTAATGCACGTGCACGCTACTATGTCTCCTTCTCTTATCTCCGCCAGGAAGGTTTGTTCGACACCAAATGGACGGAATGGAACGAAGGCTACAGCACACAGGAAGTATTGAACCGCTACAACCTGCGTTCGAACATCGACATCGATGTAAACAAGTTCCTGAATGTATCGATGGACTTGGGCGGACGTATCGACAATATCTCCCAACCGGGCATTGACGTATGGAACCTCTTTACCTGGGAGCCGGCGAAAATCTTCCGGTGTATCCCGTATTCTGCCCGAACGGTGAATTCTTTATGCCAACCAGCAGCGACAGTAAAACGGTGCCGCACAAATCGCCGGACGTGGTGTGGAGCAGAACCGCCGCCGTAACCTCTATACAACCGTAACGGCTACCGGAAACCTGGATGCCCTCGTTCCCGGACTGAAAGCCAAGATGACGTTCAGTTTCGACTCTTACGAAACATTCCAGAAGGTGCAGCAAGCCGATGTCAATGTCTACTACTATAACTATATGGCTGATGTCAACGACCCGTCGGAATATACATACCAACGCATGAGAACGTACAAAGCATTGCCCAATGCCACCACTTCTCCACGTGACTATTACTATAATCTCAATATGAACGGCGGACTGGCATACGAACATACATTCGGCAAACATGCCATCAATGCCCAGGCTTTTATCCGTACTTATCAGAATGTAGTACGCGGACAGGAATCATCCAACCGCTACCTCTCTTACAATGCACAGGCTACATATGTATATAACAACCGATATATCCTTTCCGGTAATATCTCCCGCATGGGCAGTGATAATTATGCCGACGGCGAACGCTTCGGAACATTCCCCGGCGGTTCCGTGGGATGGTACTTTCCGAAGAATCATGGCTGAAGAACTCGTTCGTGAATCTCCTGAAACTCCGCGCATCCTATGGACGGGCAGGACAAGCCGTAACAGGCGTCAGCCGCTACTCGTACCAAGGTACATTCACCGAAGGAGGCGGATATAATTTCGGTACTTCCCAATCTTACACGGAAGGTGTATATGAATCGACAGCCGGCAACAAGAATATCAAATGGGAAATCTCAGATATGGCAAACTTCGGCGTTGACTTCGACTTGTGGAACAAGAAAATCTACGGTTCTGTGGACTTCTTCAAGGAATGGCGTTCCAATATTCTGGTATCCCGTTCCACCGTGCCCAGCTTATTCGGTGTAAACGCTCCGCAAGACTCTTACGGCAAGGCCGAAACGAAAGGTTTTGAGATCACTTTAGGACATAGCAACCGGATCGGTGATTTCGAATACTATATCGACGGTATGCTGACCTTCAACACCAACAAGATCACCGAAATGGATGAACTGACTCCCGATTACGCTTATCAGGCAAGAACCGGCAACCGGATCGACCAAAGCCAGCTCCTGATCTGGAAACAATGGGCCAGTAATCCCGACCTGATTCCGGAGTCGTATGAAGATGCCGTTGCCAATCCTCAGAAATATCCGTGGAACGCTGCCGGTAAATACAAGCTCGGCAATGCCGTATTCCAGGATACGAACGGCGACCGTAAAATAGACAGCTACGACAAAGTACCGACCGGATACACGAATATTCCGGAATTAATCCCGACCATCCGTTTAGGTTTCAGTTGGAAAGGTTCGATGCACGTGCCGTACTGACTGCCTATCTGAACCGTACCGTGCCCTGCCGTGAGAATATGGACTATGGTTTCGGCTGGGGAGGTACTTCCACTCACGAAATCACCAATACATGGGGATATTATACCGATGATCCGACAGACCCGCGCAATATCAACGCCAAATATCCGCGTTTGTCTACTTCCTTCAGTGACCTCGACCGGAACTATCCATACAATGAGTCTACCATCTGGGTAGTCAACGGAGACTTCCTTTCATTGCGCAATGTGGAAGTCGGCTACTCGCTTCCTGCACGATTGATTTCTAAAGTCAATATGACGAAATGCCGTCTTTACTTCAGCGGCTACAACCTGTGCAACTGGAGCCATCTGCCTAAAGGCTTTGATCCGGAAAACCCGACCAACTATATCTGGGCATATCCCAAGACACGTTCATTTACGTTCGGTGTGAATATCGGATTCTAATCATTCAATAAAACAGCAAAGAATTATGAAAAGAATATCAACTTATATAGCTACTCTGGTCCTCGCACTCGCAGGCAGTTCGTGCAGCGACTACCTCGACAAAGAGTACGATGCCTCCTTGTCTGAAAAGAAAGTGTTCAATAACCAGAACCTGACACGTGAGTTCCTCGCCAACATCTACACGAATCTGCCGGACGGCTGGCGCCATTGTCGGACGACCAGTTCACAGGTGCTTCACGCGACTGTATGACGGATAATGCAGTGACCTGCTGGGGACTTCATTATTATACAAAGATCGGCAGCGACGGATACACCGCCGGCGACCATCCCCTGCTGGTTTCTGGAACACCGACTTATACGGGATTCGGAAATGTAATATGTTTCTGAAGAACGCCAAGGCATCCGTAGTAGGAAATACGGAGAAAGACGGTGACGACAACCGCCTTTACGACCGTTACTGCGCAGAAGCCAGACTGCTTCGAGCTATCTTCCATTTCGACTTAATCTGCTGGTTCGGCGCTGCCCCTGTCATTGCGGAAGATGAATCCGGCGAACCGATTATCTTCGACTTGTCCGATCCTTCGGCAATGAACATGTCCCGTACTCCCGCTGCCGAAGCACTTGAATGGGTAGCCGACCAATGCGACCAGATTAAAAACCAGCTCCCTTTCCGCTACAGCATGAAGCATCCAACTGGGGACGTGTCAACGGAGCCGCCGCTTATGCTTTAAAGGCAAGAGCCCTGCTCTACCGTGCTTCCAAGCTGAACAATCCGGACGGCAACACCGCATACTGGGCGAATGCGGCACAGGCAGCAGCCGACTTCATCACTCAGAATAACAAGCAAGGTTCCCCTTACCGACTGTACAATACGGGAAATCCGGAGAATGACTATTACGAATGTTTCACGACCAATCCGGTATACAACAATGAAATTATCCTTGCACGCTCCGTATGGAATACCAATCAGGTAGAAAAAGTATTCCTGCCGGTAGGCTTTACCGGTTCCTTCTCCGGAAACGGACGTACCAACCCGACACAGAATCTGGTGGACGCTTACGAAATGAGCAACGGCAAACGGATCGATGAGAACGGCAGTACCTATGATGCCGCCAATCCGTACAAAGACCGTGACCCGCGTCTGGCACAAACCATCTTCTATCAGGGAATGATGTGGGGACGTGCGACAAAGAAGAAAGACGTGCCATCGATGTACGCTACAACTCGGATGCGGACAAAGGAGTGGATTACACCTCAGCCATGGGAGGCACCTACACCGGATACTATCTGAAAAAGTTCGTGAATAACATTTCCTGCAAAGAACCGGCCACCTATCCTCACGCATGGATGATTTTCCGTTATGGCGAAATTCTGCTGAATGCCGCCGAAGCCTATAATGAAGCGGAAGGTCCTGCCAAGGCATACAGTTACATCAATGAGGTACGCGCCCGTGCCGGTATGCCGGCCTACGCAGATATGTCGCAAAGTGAACTCCGCGAACGTATCCGCAACGAGAGACGCATCGAACTGGCTTTCGAAGATCATCGTTTCTTCGATGTACGCCGCTGGAAACTATATGACAATGTAACCTCTACGGGAGAAACCGGAAAGCCCCGTTACAACCAGTTGCTGAATCTTTATGGAGTGAAAGTGACCGGCAGCGCAGATACTCCCTCTTATACCTTCGGACTGGCAGAAACGGTCAATTCACGCACGTTTGTCAATCCCAAGAGTTACTACTTCCCGATACCTGCCAACGAAGTGAAACGGCACCCAATCTGGGACAGAATCCGGATGGGACACCGGAAGCGCTTCTAACGAATAAACATCAAAACGATCTAAAAAAAGAAAGACTGAGATATGAAATACTTAAAGACCATCTATCTTCTACTCTGTTGCACGCTCGCCCTGGCAGCGTGCAGCGACGACGATGAAAACTCCGCATCAGGGGCTTTAAGCATCACACGCCGGCATATACGAATGTGGGTTACAACAAAGTTACCTTATCCGCCAATATCAGCGGAACGGAAGGAGTGAATATCGTCAAACGGGGATTCTGCTACGGCACGGCATCCCATCCGGACATTTATGACACGACCTCCGAAGTCAGAGGATCGGAAATCAGTACGACCCTGACCGGCCTGACTCCACAGACAAGGTACTACGTAAGAGCCTTTGTCACCCTTTACAACGAAGAGCCCAGATACTCGGAGGAAACTTCTTTCACGACTCCCGCCGAGACATTGAGCGATGAACTGGCAGCGTACGAAGCACCCACGTATGTAGACGACTACACAAGTTTCTCAGCCTGGAGCAACCGTTATGACTGGACCTTGCCAACGTACACGACCCTACGGTAATGAAAGCCGATGACGGATATTACTATATGTATCAGACAGACGCTTCTTACGGCAACGCGCACAGCGGAAACGGACACTTCCACGCACGGCGTTCCAAAGACCTCGTCAACTGGGAGTACCTGGGAGCAACCATGAGTGAAACGCCCCCGACATGGATCAAAGAAAAGCTGAATGCTACCGTCAGGAGATGGGACTGGAACCGATCGACAATCCGTCTTACGGATACTGGGCACCTGTTGCACGCAAGGTATCGAGCGGAAAATACCGCATGTATTATTCCATTGTAATCACGAACTACATCCAAACCGGAAAACCGGAGATTGAGAACAACGGCAACTTTGACGGTTCATGGACCGAACGCGCATTTATCGGACTGATGGAAACTTCCGATCCGGCAAGTAATATATGGGAAGACAAAGGATTCGTTGTCTGCTCTGCCAGCGATAAGGGAAAGACGGATTATGGGCGCAGCAGCATCAATAACTGGGAAGGGTATTTTAAAATCAATGCGATCGACCCTACTTATATAATAACGGAAAATGGCGAACACTGGCTGATCTATGGTTCATGGCACAGCGGTATCGCTGCCCTACAGGTAAATCCGGAAGACGGCAAGCCGCTGAATGCTTTGGGAAATCCCTGGGACATCACGGGGGAAGACAATTCGGGTTATGGAAAGATAATCGCCACACGTGGCACCAGCCGCTGGCAGGCATCCGAAGGTCCCGAAGTGATCTATCGTGACGGTTATTACTACCTGTTTCTGGCTTACGGTTCACTGTCGGTAGAATACAATACACGTGTCTGCCGTTCCAGAACATCGACGGCCCTTATGTAGACATACACGGAAATTCCGCTATGGGAAGCGCGCAACTATATCCGATACTGACTGCTCCTTACCGGTTCGACAACAGCTACGGCTGGGTAGGAATTTCCCATTGCGGCATCTTCGATGACGGAGCCGGTAACTGGTTCTATACTTCACAAGGACGTTTCCCCGTGAACGTAGGCGGCAATGAATACTCCAACGCATCATGATGGGACATGTACGCAGCATCCGCTGGGATGCCAACGGCTGGCCTCTCGTTATGCCCGAACGTTACGGAGCCGTTCCGCAAGCGCCTATCACGGAAAATGAAATAGCCGGAGACTGGGAACATCTGGCATTGACCAACAGTACGGGCACCCAACGAACGTCCGAAACGATGACTTATGATCTCGGTACGCATAAGATAACTTCCGGCAGCTGGAAGAATGCTACATGGACATTTGATGCAGCGACTCAGACCATCACGACAAGCGCCGGAGTAGTACTCTACCTGCAACGTGAAGTCGACTGGGAAGCCAGTCCGCGGACACATACGATTGTGTATGCGGCCCAGGGTAATCAAAAGACATATTGGGGGAAGAAACTCCAATAACCCTCTATAGAAAAATAAATATGTGTTTTGCTGTCACCGTCACAAAGCAGAGCATAACTCACTTATAATGAAGAAGTAAAGCAGTGACAGCAACTAGTGACAGCACTGTGATGGCAATTTTTGCTGTCACAGTGCTGCTATATCTACCGGACTTTGCCGACGGTCATGCGTAGGTCCATTCGTTTCCATATGCCGGAACCAACGGTTCCAAGCGGATGAAACTCTAGTTTCAAGCAGAGGAAACTTTAGTTTCAAACTGAAGAAACTTTAGTTTCAAGCTGGTGAAACTCTGGTTCCAAGCCCCAGAAACTGTACTTCCCTAATAATGGTTGACTTGTTTATCTCTAATAGCTGCTATGTGTTGACTAGAAATATTACTAACCCTGGCAGCTGTTTACTTTATTATTTATTATTCCTGCCTCCGGTTTACTTATT
>ENA-OQJH01000939-OQJH01000939.1-human-gut-metagenome-genome-assembly--contig:-NODE-939-length-13841-cov-1.423363_pt1 | contig 13841 bp, 19 predicted proteins | sample MGYA00242597_ERZ504763 | MGnify/ENA primary metagenome ERZ504763 (study PRJEB26092, sample SAMD00036359) | human gut metagenome | host: Homo sapiens | study: EMG produced TPA metagenomics assembly of... | reverse complement strand
TTTTGGGTTCAAGGAATAATTTTTGGTTCGACGAATTGTTCGGTGAAAATGGATTATTCGATCTTTCGAAGTTCATGGGGATTGTGGAATTGAAATCTATGAGAATGAGACGCAGGATACTCATTCTGGGGGCTCTGGCTGTGCTGTAGTGCAGTGGTTCTTGCATCGATGATCATACCGAAGCTCATTGATGGAACATGGAAGAAAGTATTGTTTGTGCCAACAGGAGCATTAATGTCAAAGACAAGTTTTAATGAAGGTGAAAATGTTGCAGGAATCGCACATGCGATCCTTCTGGAAGGAGTAAGATAATAATGGAATATATCAGGGCGTTTTTAGTAGGAGGCATTATTTGTATCCTGGTGCAAATATTGATGGATCATACGACATTACAGCCGGGTAGAATTATGGTACTCTTAGTTATTGCAGGTGTTATTCTTGGGGCACTGGGGATTTATAAAAGAATCGAAGCGTTTGGAGGATGTGGTGCGACCGTTCCGTTGTCTGGTTTTGGATTCAGTTTATGGAAAGGAATGAAAGAGGCAGTTGACGATCATGGGTTTCTAGGGTTATTCGAAGGAGGATTCACGGCAGCAGCAGTCGGAACATCAGCAGCATTGATCTTTTCTTATCTGGCATCTTTGATCTTTCAGCCGAAGATCAAGAAATAAAGGCAAGAGTATGAAATAAAGAGAAAAAAGGGATTCTGATTTGAGAGAATCCCTTTTTAATATAAAAATATAGAAGATCAACGGTTAATGTTTCTTGCAGAAAACAGATTGATATTTTTTTGGAAGCATATAAGGAGTGTCTGCTGTTTTTCCATGACTGCCCTTTTTGCGGACAATGTAAATTTTTCTTTTGTTTTTGTTTGCAGGACAATTCTTTGTGGCGAGTTTATCGCTTGTTTTACATACTTCAACTGCAACGTGGATATCACAGGTCTGGGTAGGAACGGTTCCTTTTTCAAAATATTCTGTGGTCACACGGCTGCCTCTTGGATCGTGATCACAAACCCCTTTAATAGCAAGTTTTCCAGACTCTTTGCAGACTTTTGCTTTTACAATGTCAGCTGGTTTTTTAAAATCTGTAGTTTGTTCTTGTTTTGTTTTTATGATTTCATTCATAACCTTTGCCCATATTTTTTTATGAGTGTTATCAGAAGCAAAATTTGTATTCTTGTCATAGCCCATCCAGACAGAAGCTGTATGATAAGGAGTATAACCGCTGAACCAGTAATCGTAACTGTTTGAAGTAGTTCCTGATTTTCCTGCGACAGCCATAGATGAAGAAAGTTTTGCTGATTTTCCAGTTCCTTTTGTAATAACGTCTTTCATAGCGTCGGTTAAAAGGAAAGCAGTACTTTCTTTCATGACACGCTTACCTTTCTGAGTATTAGAAAGAAGAATATTACCATTATGATCTACGACTTTTGTGTATAAAACAGGTTTCTGGTAGGTTCCGCCATTTGCAATGGAAGCATATGCAGAAGTCAATTCCATATTTGTAACACCATAAGTCAGGCCACCAAGAGATAAGGACTGGGTAATATCGGTATATACATTCCATTTGAAGTTGTCTCATTAGACACCAAAGTGGAAAAACCAAGATTCATCAAATATTCAAACGAAGTCTTAGGTGTAACGTCAGCAATGGTTTTGGCCGAAACAACGTTCATGGAGTTTGTGATGCTTCGCGGATCGTTGAATAACCTTTATAACCTTTGTAATAGTTGCGTACTGGTCTGTTAGTGTCAATATAGTTATAAGGAGCATCCTCATATACGGTTGCAAGTGTCATATGATTTTTGTCAAGTGCAGGTAAAAATGCAGAAAGAATCTTAAAAGTAGAACCTGGTTGTCTTGTAGTACCAGTGGCACGATTCAAGGAAAGGTCGGAAGTCTTATTTCCACGTCCACCAACTAAGGCTTCTACAGTTCCGTTAGATTGATTCATGATCGTCATGGATATCTGAGGCTGGATTGTTGTTTGGAAAGATTCATTTGTAATGGTTTCACCTTTTGATAAAATATATTGTTTAAACTTTGTAACAACTGTCTTTGCACTTGCTTCATCTGTAAAATCAACTGATTTCCAAGGTTATTTTTTTTCATATATCAAGCAGATTGTGATCAGAATAAACAACGTCTTTTCCTGAAACAGTTTTTGCAGATAAAGAATAAGAAAGCGCGATTTTTGTGGCTTTTGGATAGTTTGAAGCATCGTTTGTGACGCTATCTGCAATCTTCTGGATCTGTTGATCCTGAGTAGAGTATATTTTCAATCCGCCACTGTAAATAGCATTATAAGCTTTTGTTTCGTCATACCCCAGTTGTTTTTTTAAATCTTTTACAACTTGAAGGATTAATGCGTCCTCAAAATAAGAATTTGTTGTTTTTTTTGCAGGTGCAGCAGCAGCGTTTTTTTTGAATTCTTGTGTATACATCATCACTAAGTGCTTCTCGATATTCTTTTTTGTGATATAATGTTGCTCTAACATATTTTGTAAAACAAGTAATCTTCTGGAAGCATTGTTTTCCGGATGGGTTACAGGATTTAAACGTGTCGGATTCTTAGTAATACTTGCAAGTACAGCACATTCGGACAATGTGAGTTCAGAAACATCTTTATTAAAATATTTTTGTGATGCTGTCTGAACACCAAGTGTTCCTTCTCCAAGATTGATCGCATTTAGATATTCTTCTAAGATATATTGCTTAGAAGCAATCTTTTCTAGTTCAAGAGCAAGAGATTGTTCTTTGATCTTTCGTTCCAGACGTTCCATTGTGGTTTTTTCCGGCTGAATTCCAAGTACATTGTTCTTGATCAACTGTTGCGTGATAGTACTTCCCCCTTGGCTTAGAGATTGGTTTCTGATACCAAGGAAGGTTGCTCGAATAATTCCATACAGATCAATTCCATTATGGCTGTAATAACGTTCATCTTCAATCGCAATAAAAGCATGCTGAAGATTCTTTGGAATGGAAGAAAGAGGAGTGTAGATCCTATTGGAATCATGGTTTGAAAGTGTTTTGATCGTTGCTCCTTTGTTATCGTAAATGGTTGTGATATATCCTTTGGAATGGACGGAATCTTTTGTGATTTGTGGGGTTGTTTTTAAAATCCCACGTACGAAACCAACCCCGAGGCCGAGCCCAGTAACGATCAAGGCAATGGAGATGATAAAAGCATATTTAAAAAGAAAGAGAGAAATCTTAGAATTTCTATGAATTTTTTCTGAAGATAAGATCTGTCTCTTTTTCTGAATGTTTTGTTTGGTATATTTCATAAAAAACCTCCTATTATGTATTATACCAAATAAGAAAGTTCAAGTAAACCGACCGTGTAACTATAAACGATGCAATCTTATGTATAAAGTATAAAGGAGAAGAGTATGAAAAAACAATTAAAGGGGCAGCAGTCATTTTATGATGACAAACAAAGGGAAAATGTAGTATCCTACTATTTGATGGAAGATCAGGAACACACGATGTATGGAGTTGAACTGGAAAAATGCCAGGAGGAAACGAATGTGATCGAATGGGATGCAGTTCCAAGTATATCAGAATCTATGGAATTGGTTGATCGTGTGATCCACAACCTGATAAAATATAAAGTAACACCGATCTCACTGGCAGAGTCCTTAGATGAGATCATGACCAGGGAGGAAGCAGATGGACGTTCAAAAATATAAAATCTTATATAAAGAGGGAGAAGCAGAGATTTCAGAAAAGAAATCAAGATTTATTGCACATATTGCTCCAGCACAGACAGAAGAAGAAGCACAGGCATTCATAGAGAAGATAAAAAAGCAATACTGGGATGCAAGGCATAACTGCTGGGCATACAGTATCGGAGAAAAGCAACCAGCCTTGCGTTGTAGTGATGATGGGGAACCAAGTGGAACTGCTGGGAAGCCAATGCTTGAGGTGCTGACAGGGCAGGAACTGCATAATGTGGTAGCAGTTGTAACAAGATATTTTGGTGGAACACTTCTTGGAACTGGAGGATTGATCCGTGCGTACACAAAAAGTACGCAAGAAGGGATCAAGGAAAGTATGGTGATCGAGAAATGTCTTGGGGTAATGCTCAGCCTCACTTGTGATTACACGACATCTGGAAAGATTCAGTATTTAACAGCAACAGAGCATATCCCAGTGCTTGATACAGTGTATACGGATAATGTAACATTTGAATGATCGTACCAGTGGAAGAAGTTGGAAGTGTTGAGAAAAAGTTTATGGAAGCATCTATGGGGAAAGCAGTTCTTGAAAAAGGAGAAGAAACTTATTACGCTGAAATCGATGGTAAGATCAGTTACGATCTATAGACGAAGAATGATATGATTTCGTTCCTTTACAGTGATAAAATATCATGTTAAAATTTATCATAGTTAATTAGTCAGAAATAATGAAAAGGAGCAAATTCTATGAAAATATCAGAAATTTTAAAAAATAAGTCAACAATTTCGTTTGAGGTATTTCCTCCAAAGAATAAAGAAGGAAATATTTCTTCTATTTATAGTACGATTGAGGGATTAGCAAAATTATCCCCGGATTTTATTAGTGTTACATATGGTGCAGGTGGATCTACAAAAGGTAAGACAGTAGAAATCGCATCAGTCATTAAGCATGAATATGGAATTGAATCTGTAGCACATTTAAGCTGTATTTCATCTACAAAAGAGGATATCAAATACGAATGTGAACGTCTGAAAGAAGCAGGAATCGATAATATCTTAGCATTAAGGGGAGATTATCCTGCAGATGCAGCAGACTTTGATCCTGAAAATCTGGAATTTCACTATGCAAGTGAATTAAATAAATTTATCGGAGAACATTTTAAAGGACAATTTTGCTTATCAGGAGCATGTTATCCAGAGACACATCAGGAAGCTGATGGATTTAAGAAAGATTTAGAAGCATTAAAGAAGAAAGTAGATGCAGGAGCAGAATATTTAGTAACACAGATTTTCTTTGACAATGATTATTATTACAGATTAGTCAGAGAAGCAAGAAAGATCGGTATCACAGTACCAATTCTTGCAGGGATCATGCCAATTACGAATGCGAAATCTCTGATCCGTACAACAAAGATGTGTGGATGTACGATCCCATATCAGTTATCTACAATGATCGAGGCACATTATGATAATCCAGAAGCTATGAAAGAAATCGGAATCAACTACGCAGCACAACAGATCATTGATCTGATCACAAATGGAGTTGATGGGATTCATATTTACACAATGAATCGTGCAGAAACAGCACAGCGTGTATTTGAAAGTATTCCAGCTGTATTGAAAGAATTAAACTAAGATGGATTTTCAGGTTGTAAGAGAAAATGCCTTGAAATATCTTGGATATCAAGCGCCAATGTTTGAAGGTTTGACTCCGGGGATATCAAGTCTTTTGGGTGAATGTATAGAAGAGATCAAACAGATAGCACAACCCAAAGTGATAGTGAAGAGATTTAAACTGGCGAAAGATCCATTGAGATTAGAGGAATCAGGGGATGAGATTTTAGGGCAGCAGATGGAAGATATGCTGGAAGATTGTGAAGAATGTATATTGATCGGATGTACTCTTGGGATTGTTATGGAGCGTAAGATCAAGTTTTATGCAAAGGTTAACATGACAAAATCTACGGTTATGGATGCTGCGGCAAGTGCTTATCTGGAAGAATATTGTGACAGATATGAAGAAACACTTGGGTTTGATAACCGAACATACCGTGCATGTCCCGGATATGGAGATTTTCCACTTGAATTCAACAAAAGAATTGCTATATTATTAGATATACCAAAGAAGATCGGAGTCACGATCACGCCAAATAATCTTTTGATTCCACAGAAGTCTATGTTAGGATTGATTGGTATCGGAAGTGATAAACGAAAGAAATCATGTGGAAATTGTGTGATGAAAGAAGATTGCCCGTTTAGAAAGAGAGGACAAAGATGTTACAGAACCGATTAGGAAAAGAACTTTTAATATTTGATGGAGCGATGGGAACACAGCTCCAGAACGCAGGATTAAGTGCAGGGGATATCCCAGAAGAATTAAATATTGACCGCCCGGATTTATTAAGATCGATTCATAAAAACTATCTGAAAGCGGGAGCAGACTTTATTACAACAAATACATTTGGGTGTAACCGATTAAAGATGGAAGAAGCAAAATACGAAGCGAAAGATATGTTGTTAGCAGCAGTTGAGAATGCAAGAGCTGCAAGAACAGAAGCTGGAAGAGAAGATGACTCTTATATTGTTCTTGATATTGGACCGATCGGTCAGCTGTTAGAGCCAATGGGAACATTGACATTTGATGAAGCATATGACATCATCCTCGAGCAGGTAGAAACAGTGAAAGATCAGGTAGATCTTGTACTGTTTGAGACAATGAGTGATCTATATGAGGTGAAAGCTGGAGTTCTGGCGGTCAAAGAACACACAGACCTTCCAGTGTTTGTTACAATGACCTTCGAGCAAAATGGAAGAACATTATCTGGAAATGATCCGGAAACATTTATTAATGTTGCAGAGGGCTTAGGAGTTGATGCATTGGGAGTCAATTGTTCTTTAGGACCTGATGAATTAAAACCGATCATTGACGAAATCTTAGAAAAAGCAAGTGTTCCAGTGATGTTACAGCCCAATGCCGGACTTCCATGTCTAGAACATGGAGAAACACACTATCATGTGACACCAGAAGAATATGTGGAATCTATGAAAGATTATATGGCAAGAGGTGCAGCGATTGTTGGTGGATGCTGTGGAACAACACCAGAATTTATAGGAAAACTTGCAGAAGCTGCGCCTAAAGCAGTTGCAGAGAGAACCGTTGAGAAGAAAACAAGAGTATCCAGTCAGACACAGACAGTTACGTTTGGAGATCATGTGATCGTCTGTGGAGAACGTCTAAACCCAACGGGTAAGAAAAAGATGAAAAAAGCGTTGTTAGAAGAACGCTATGATGAACTTGTGGTGGAAGCAGTTAAACAGGTAGAAGCTGGAGCGGAAGTACTAGATGTTAACGTTGGACTTCCTGGAATTGACGAGCCAGAGACAATGAAACGGGTTGTACGTCTGTTGCAGGAAGTTGTCACACTTCCATTACAGATTGACAGTTCCGAGGCAAATGCGATTGAGAATGCCTGCCGTTATTATAATGGAAAACCATTGATCAATTCTGTAAATGGCAAAGACGAAGTCATGGAAAAAATCTTCCCGATTGCTAAGAAATATGGGGGAGTTGTGATCGGACTGACTCTGGAAGACGGAATTCCGCTGAAAGCAGAAGAACGATTTGAAATCGCCAAGAAGATTGTCAATAAAGCAGCAGAATACGGAATCGGTAAAGAGAATATCATCATCGACTGCTTGACATTAACAGCATCTGCACAGCAAAAAGAAGTAAGAGAAACACTTCGAGCGATTAAGATGGTAAAAAAAGAATTAGGTGTCCATACCGTATTAGGGGTATCGAATGTATCCTTTGGATTGCCAAACCGTCCGTTATTAAATAGAACATTTTTAGCATTAGCAATGGAAGCAGGATTGGATCTACCGATCATCAACCCGTTAGATGCAGATTGATGGGAACTATTGATGCATTTCATGTACTGTTCTACAAAGACGTGGATAGTCAGACTTATATTAAAAATCAGTCCAAAGATAAAGAAACAAAACCAGCCGCAGCGGCGGCAACAACAAACTTCACATTAAAAGATGTGATCATTCACGGATTAAAAGATGAAGTAGAGAAAGTCACAAAAGAAGAACTGAAAGATAAAGAAGCACTGACAGTAATTAATGAAGTGATCATACCAGCGTTAAATATCGTAGGAAAAGACTATGAGACAGGAAAGATCTTCCTGCCACAGTTAATTCAATCAGCGGAGACAACGAAGAAAGCATTTGAAGTTGTTAAAGAAACATTTTCAGCAAATGATGGAGAAGAAAAAGGACCGATCATCATAGCAACCGTAGAAGGTGATATTCATGATATTGGAAAGAACATCGTGAAAGTTGTACTGGAAAGTTATGGATATAAGATCATCGACCTTGGAAAAGACGTTAAAGTTGAAAAGGTAGTAGAAGCTTATAAGAAATACAAGCCAAAAGCGATTGGGCTAAGTGCATTAATGACAACAACTGTTGCATCAATGGAAAGAACGATCAAAGCACTTCACGAAGCAGGATGCAGTGAACCAATCTGGGTTGGAGGAGCTGTTGTGACGGAAGATATCGCACAGAATATCGGAGCAGATTATTATACAGAAGATGCGATGGCAGCAGTGAATCTGCTGGAAAATGAAATTTTAATTTTGTAGTTGGTCAACTTAAGTCTTTTAGTATATGAGAAAAAATAAATAAGCAACCGAAAGCGCAGCGGTGGAATTTTGCTCATATTTTGAACAAATCGCTTATCCGCCCAATTCCTACGAAAACTCGCTCTGAGGCTTTATATAAGACGATAGTCTTTGAAGCTCAGACATTCGTCAATTGGGCTGCGAATTTGTTCAAAATATGGCAAAATTCCAATGCTGTGTTTTCGGTTGCTTATTTATTTTTTATCATATACCAGAAGTCTAAAGTGTGGGCAATTACAAGATTGGAAAACTTGAGTGGGTGTGTATGTTAAATGTTATTGTTTTTCAATTTTTGTAGTGGTAGACAGTGTTTATTATAAATACCAATACAGTAAAACATACACACTGTGTTGTGGTTTGAATAGACTTCAGGTGTATGTGACAGAAATAAAAGAAAAACAAATATTTGTTTTTCTTTTATTTCTGTCACATACACGTAAGCCTACCTACAAATTTTGTGTTATACTATATACAACAAAAAGCAAAGGAGGCCGAATCTATGAGAATGTATGATCTGATACTAAAAAAGAGACAAGGGAAACCTTTGACGAAAGATGAGATTCAATGGATGATCCGTGAATACACAGATGGCAGGATACCGGATTATCAGATGTCAGCTTTGTTGATGGCAATCTGTTTTCAAGGGCTTGATAAAGAAGAAACTTATGAGCTTACGATGGCAATGGCACGAAGTGGTGAGATGCTTGATCTGTCTCAGATTCAGGGGATCAAGGTTGATAAACATAGTACGGGAGGGGTTGGAGATAAGACTTCTTTGGCGTTGACGCCGATTGTTGCTTCGCTTGGAATCCCGGTTGCTAAGATGTCTGGGCGTGGGCTTGGTCATACTGGGGGTACGATCGATAAACTGGAGAGTATTCCAGGATTTTCAACACAGCTTGAAGATGATACGTTTGAAGAACAAGTGAATTCAATTGGTATTTCAATCATGGGGCAGACGAAGGATCTTGCACCAGCAGATAAATTGTTGTATGCATTGCGGGATGTGACCGCAACGGTGGATCAGATTTCTTTGATCGCAAGCAGTATTATGAGTAAGAAGCTGGCAGCAGGAGCAGATGCGATCTTGTTGGATGTAAAGACCGGAAGCGGTGCATTTATGAAGGAAGAATCTGATGCGATGCAACTTGCCAAAGAGATGGTAGAGATTGGAAAGAGTGCCGGAAGGAAGATGACGGCTGTGATCACGAATATGGATGAGCCTCTTGGAATGGCAGTTGGAAATATTCTGGAAGTCAAAGAAGCGATCGACACATTAAAAGGCAATGGACAGATGATTTTGTGGAGCTTATTGAGACATTGGCTTCGCATATGCTGATCCTTGGCGGTGCAGTAAAGGATTTTGATGAAGGACTTATGAGAGTCCGGGAATCTATTCAAAGTGGGAAAGCATTGGATAAATTCAAACAATTTGTTGCTGCACAAGGTGGTGATACGAAATACATCGATCATCCAGAGTTATTTGAACAGGCAGATATTATAGAAGAAATACGATCAGAACAAGATGGATTTGTCGGAAGTATTGATGCGCAGGAAATGGGAATCTGCTTTTTGATCCTTGGTGGAGGAAGAGAAACGAAGGAAAGTGTGATCGATCCAACGGTTGGACTTGTTTTCTCAAAGAAGGTTGCGGATCCTGTGAAGAAAGGCGATGTGCTTGCAACGATTTATGGAAATGATGAAGAAAAAGTAAAACAGGCAGTTCTTCATTTTAAAGAAAACTACCATATAATAGAAGAAAAACCAACGAAACCGATAATGATCCGGGAAGTATTATCTTAAATCTATTTGCATAAAATGATAAAAAGGATAGAGATCCATGAAACAAAGAATCTGGATATTTATTTTAGTATTATTTATGTGTGATTTTGACAGGATGTATCAAAAAGGATGAACGAGGGCAAAAACAGAAGGTTGTATATGTTGTCTGTAGAAGAAGTGTGATCCCGGTACAATTGGGCAAACTGATCGATGAACAAAAGAGGGAAGCATTTCATTTTACATATACGACAGGTGGTTTTACTTATTATGTGATCGGATATGGAAGACAGCCGGGGAGCGGCTATAAGATCCAAGGTTAGAGAATTTAGTGCAGACCGGACACATATTTATATTGATACGATACTGACAGGGGTTACAAAAGAGCACCAGAAGCATGGAAAATCTTATCCATATATTGTACTAAAAAGCCAGTTTTACGAAAAAGATGTATTTCTTACTAAAATTATAAAAAGTTTAGAATAGTTTTATTGATTTATAAAATCAGAAAACATATAATGGTGCTTATGAATCAAAGGAGGAGCTGACATTTGAATAATCAACAGAATAATAAGAATGATAAAAATGATAAAGATAACAAGAAGAAAAACGCGAAGATTCTTGCAATCTTCCTGATCGTTTCAATTCTTGGTACTTTCTTTTTTAATTCGATTTTAACAAAATGGAGAAACGGAACGGAGAAAACGATTTCGTACAATAAATTTGTCACAATGCTTGATAAAGATCAGGTAAAAAGTGTAAAGGTCACAGACAGCCAGTTGAAAGTGACACCAAAGAACGAGGGAAATCCTTTTTACAAGACAACATATACGGTACAGAGGATCAGCGGAGATTATGAACTGGTGAATCGTCTGATCAAGAGTAAGATCGCATTTGAACAGGAACCAGAAGATCCGATGGATACTTCTTATCGATATTGATCAGTTTGATCCCTACGATCGTGATCTTTGGATTCCTTGTCATGATGATGCGAAGAAGCAGCGGAATGATGGGGGTTGGAAAGTCCAATGCGAAGGTATATGTTGAGAAGAAGACAGGAGTGACATTTGCAGATGTTGCGGGACAGGGAGAAGCGAAGGAAACACTGACAGAGATGGTAGATTTTCTTCATCACCCAGAACGATACACAGAGATTGGTGCGAAGCTGCCAAAGGAGCATTGCTTGTAGGACCTCCGGTACTGGTAAGACATTGCTTGCCAAAGCAGTAGCAGGAGAAGCAGGAGTTCCATTCTTTTCACTTTCTGGATCTGATTTTGTAGAGATGTTTGTCGGAGTCGGGGCATCCAGAGTTCGTGACTTATTTAAACAGGCACAGCAGATGGCACCATGTATTATTTTTATCGATGAGATCGACGCTATTGGTAAGAGTCGTGATAATGGAATGCATGGTGGAGGAAATGATGAACGTGAACAGACATTGAATGCTTTACTTGCAGAGATGGATGGATTTGATACATCCAAAGGTATCATTATTCTTGCAGCAACAAACCGTCCAGAAGTCTTAGACAAAGCTCTTCTTCGTCCAGGACGTTTTGACCGCCGTGTTATTGTAGAACGCCCAGACTTAAAGGGAAGAATTGAGACATTAAAAGTACATGCCAAAGATGTGAAGATGGATGAGACCGTTGATTTTGAAGAAATCGCACTGGCAACCAGTGGAGCTGTTGGATCTGATCTTGCAAATATGATCAACGAAGCAGCACTTGGAGCTGTCAAAGCAGGAAGAAAGGCTGTTTCACAGAAAGACTTATTTGAAGCAGTGGAAGTTGTCATTGCTGGTAAAGAGAAGAAGGACAGAATTCTTGGCGATGAAGAGAAACACATCGTTGCATACCATGAAGTCGGACATGCGTTAGTTATGGCATTACAAAAAGAATCAGAACCAGTACAGAAGATCACCATCGTACCTCGTACCATGGGAGCGCTTGGATATACAATGCAGCGTCCAGAAGAAGAAAAATACTTAAATAAGAAGGATGAGATGTTAGCAGACCTTGTCTCATTCTTCGGTGGACGTGCGGCAGAAGAAGTGAAGTTTAACTCTGTCACAACAGGAGCATCCAATGATATTGAGCGTGCCACAGCGATCGCAAGAGCGATGGTAACACAGTATGGTATGTCCGATGAATTTGGATTGATCGGTTTAGAGTCCATTACAAACCGATATTTAGATGGACGTGCAGTTATGAACTGTGCAGAGACAACAGCAGCGAAAGTCGATGAAGTTGTCATGAAGATGTTAAAAGAAGCTTACGCCAAAGCAGTCACATACATTCGTGAAAATATGGACATTCTTGACGAAGCAGCAGAGTTTTTGATCCAGCGAGAGACGATCACAGGAAAAGAATTCATGGAAATCTTCAATAAATACAAGAATCCTGTAGAAGAGTCTGATAAAAATGTATCAGAGACAGATGAAAATGATGCAGAAACTTCAGGACTAGAGGTAAAAACAGATTCTGAGATCAAGACAGAAGAAGAAAATACATCGACATATAATACTGGATATGCCAGTGGGTGGAAGATGATGACGATGAAGAATAATCTGTCAGAGTCAGTGAACAAAATAAAATAGCGAAAAGCATAAAAATGCGGAGACGATCGATCAAACGAACGTCTCCGCATTTTTTCATATAGCTGATATAAAAGGATGCCAAAGGTAAAAAATACATTCTATCCTCAGCATGTCTTGTTACGGCCTTAATCCCATTCCACCTTCTAAAGTAAGTGTTTCTCCGTTCATATATTTGAAATCAGGCGAAGCTAATTGAACGCATACTCTTCCGATTTCTTTCTCAACATCTCCGTAATGTCCTGCAGGGGGCATTTTAACATTAGCTTCAAAGGCTTCAGGATAAGCCTGTTGGAAATTCTCAAGCTGGGCTGTCCATGCAAGTGGACAAATGATATTAGCATTGATACCATCAGGACCCCATTCATTTGCGGCAACTCTGGTAAGACCACGGATACCTTCTTTAGCTGCAGCATAAGCACATTGACCATAGTTTCCGAATAATCCGGCACCGGATGCAAAATTGATGACAGAGCCTTTTGTCTCTTTTAAATGAGGGTAACATGCTTTCATATAGTAAAATGCGGCATAAAGACCGGAATAAAGTGCGAGATCAAATTGTTCGGTTGTATGATCAGCTAAAGTAACTCCAGAAGCGGATGCCTGAGCGTTATTGATCAGAACATCGATTCGTCCGAATTTGGCGATTGTTTCATTAATGACATGCTGAACGACTGCCTCGTTGTCAGCGCCGGCACTTACATCAGCTTGAACTGGGAGAACTTCGATATTGTATAATCTCTCAAGTTCCTCTTTGGCATCAGCAAGTTTCTGTTTATTTCTTCCTGTAATAACGAGGTTTGCACCTTCCTTTGCGTATGCAGTTGCAATTCCGTAACCAATAGACCCACAACTTCCATCTTTTAATACAGATCTTCCACCACCAGTATGATGGCGGTTTTACCTTTTAAAAATCCCATAAGTTTTACCTCCCATTATTAAGTGATGAGACAATCATAGCAGATAAATTGTATAAAATCAAGAAACAATTTCGTTAATTATCTGACAATTATGTTAATTTATTAATTAACGAAATGATTCTGGCCAGAAATGAATTCAAATTTGGAACAACATAAAAAAATCTGTATTTCACAGAAA
>ENA-OQJH01000938-OQJH01000938.1-human-gut-metagenome-genome-assembly--contig:-NODE-938-length-13845-cov-6.822642_pt1 | contig 13845 bp, 19 predicted proteins | sample MGYA00242597_ERZ504763 | MGnify/ENA primary metagenome ERZ504763 (study PRJEB26092, sample SAMD00036359) | human gut metagenome | host: Homo sapiens | study: EMG produced TPA metagenomics assembly of... | reverse complement strand
AGCTAGGCTCTTGCGCACCGGCTTTTCAAAGGCACCGCAGAGGTTCACAGCTGATCTTCCCGCAGGTGACATAGACAGCATCCGGCAGGGTGCGGTTGGCAAAGCTGTTCTGCTTTCCGGTGGGCATGGAGCGGATGAAGGCTTCGCCGAACACCCGGACAGCCTGGGCTGCCTTTTCAGCCCCAAGCAGGTGCACCAGTTCCACCATGTTGACGGTGGCATAGCGATACAGGTGGAAGAGTTGTACTCCACCGTGCCAGATGGCCCGCACCTGCCGAATCCTCCGGGGCACAGTCATCCACGGCGGTGAAGTAATCAAACTCGTTCTGCACGGCATGGGTGGAGATGCTGTGGGCCACCTGAGCGGCGGCATCGTAATTCAGGGAAGGATCGCTGGCGACCATCCGGCCAAACAGAGCATATCCACCGAAGGGTTCTCCTTCAGGGCCTTTTTGTAGTCATCCTTCTCCTCGCAGTCCTCGGCGGCCAGCCGGGCCAGCGCCCGGGCCTGGGCCGTGCTCAAAAAGAGCAGGGCGGCGTTGTTGTCATCTTTCAGCTTGATGCCTGCATTTTCCAGTGCCTTTTTTGCATCCTTTTTCAGTCTGGCATCGTCCAGTTCAGGAGCCAGTGCGGCCAATTCCCCGGCCACAAGGTCAGTTGCTTTCAGGTACGTTTTCCAGTCTCGACCATGTCGGCCATTTCTTCGGCAAACATTTTGCGGATCGCGTGCTTCCACGCCTGAGAGGATACCCGGGCGCGGGTGGCACCGCCATAGACAGCCGTCTTGGGGCTGCCGGTATCGTCGCGGTTCACACAGCTGGGCGGCACCGTTTGCAGCACATGAAAATCAACATACAGACGCTTGGTATCCATTTCAATTCTCCTTTTCTTCGGTTTCAGGTGTGTCGGCGTTCATCTGGTAGAGGTCCCTGCCCCACTGCAGGCGGACATTGGCTGCCTGATCCGGGAGCTGGAACCGGTACAGCTCCACAGCCAGCCGGGGGTAATCCAGTTTCAGCTTCGGTTCATTTCCCCGGAACAGCTGCACCATCCCCCGGAGGTAGTGGGATACCTCGGGCATGGAATCCGCTGTGGCCAGTGCGTTGAACCGGCGCAGGACGCTGCTCTCGGTCCAGTTCTGCGCGGCAGCTGCGGAATTCTGGGCCAGCAGGCGCACCGCCCTGCCCAGCGTGCAGCCCTTTTCATTCATGGAAACATTCTCTTCTCCCTGCTGGTGCAGCGTAAAGAGTCAGGGCAAGGTAGACCGCCCACTCGGCTTCCGATGGTTCCCGGCACTCTCCTGCCGCCGTTTCCCTGCCCCAGAGCCCTTTGGGCAGTTCCTGCAGGAAGCTGCCCCACAGCGCCGGCAGTCGCCGGCTGATGCCCAACGCCCCGGCGCAGCTCTGCCAGCCGGGCACGCCGCTGGGGTTTGGGCAGGCTCCACAGTCCGCTCAGCTGTCCGGCCACATAATCATGGATCGCATCCGTTATCATGCTGTTCCTCCTTCTTTCTTCGGGTAGAGCTTCCGCAGATTGTACAGGAAGCTATTGTAGGCCTTGGGGGCCGTATACAGAACGGTTTTCTTTTCGTCCTTTTTACCGCCTGTTTTCACCTCGACCCTATGGCCCACAAAGGCGGCATTTCCGGCCCGCTCCACCATCTGGCGGCCCAGCTCTGCGGCCAGTTTGCGGGCTTTCTCCTGCCATTCATCGGCTTTTTCGTCCAGCTTGTCCGTTTCGGGGTCAATGCTCTGCAGCCAAAGCCGGAACGGCTGGTCGATGGTAAAGTAGAACTGGGTGCGGGCGGATTCCGCGGTCGTATCGTTCTTATCTCCCGCCGCAAGGGAGAGCTCCCAGGCAAGGCGGCCGACGCATTGCGCGGCCTGCTCGCAGCGTCCGATCTCATCCCGGATGGGCACTGTCCAGCGCCGTCCCAGTTCTCCCAGCAACGCGGCCTGGAAGGTCAGGCTGTCGCTGAAAGAATCGTTCACGAAGAAATCCTTATCGCCATACTTCATGCCGCTGATGGCAAAGCGGATCAGCCGCTTGCGTTCCAGCGGACAGTCCGGGTCATTTTGAAGCATTTCCACCCAGCGGACAACGCCGGGCCTGCGGACGCTTTCCCCTTCCTCACAGAACACTGCCGGAAACTCCCGCCAGAACTGCTTTGCCGGGTCGTGACGGCTGGGCACAAAGGTGACCTGCCCGGTCTTTTTGCTCTTTTTGGCATCCGGGTCACGCCAGACGGTCATTTGTTCTGCAAATGCGTTCTCCCGGGGGAAGAAATCGCCGCCCAGCAGAGAAAATCCGGTCACGATTTCTCCCTCTCGGTCGAGCAGGAGCCGCCGGGATTGCAGGGTCAGCAGCTGGGCGGGGTTATCCGGCAGGGCAATCTCTGTGCGCTCCGCACTGCGGGGCTCGTCCAGCTCCCAGCAGCTGATTCTCCCCCCACAGTTCTACGCCATCCTTGAGCAGAGTGAGGTTCAGCATCAAAGTCTCGAACAGGTTGCTGCCCTGCGTCTGAATGTACCCCAGCTTTCCCAGCCAGCCAGCGCCCACCGAGGGCAGACCCTTGCCCTTTGCTTCGCCGAGGTGTCATCGTAGCCATTCACACTCAGCAGCCAGCGGGCCGCCTGGGCATAAGTCAGGCCCTCTTTTCCTTCGCCCGCATAGGACGAGAATAACCGCAGCTTGTTGCTGCTCTCAGAAAGCTCCCCGTTCAGCTTGGAAGCGGTGTATTCTGTGCCGATCTTCGCTTCCGGCACCTGCCAGAAGGGGCGTTCCGGGTGGAAAAGCCAGAAGCGGTCCCGCCACTGCTCCAGATAGGCCCGGATGGGCGCTTCCGGAAAATGCCCCAGCCGGTACAGCTCCTCCCAGCGGATCAGGGCATCGTCCGTTTCCTCAAAGGGGGCCGGCGTACCGTTTTCATCCACCCGGGAAAACACCGTGTGCAGAACCGCCAGCAGCAGCCGCAGCATGGCGGCATCCTGCGTGGGCAGTTCTCCGGCCAGGTCGCGGTATTCGTGGGCGTGCAGCAGGCATCCGGCAGAGAAACTTCCTGCACGGTATAGTCCTGCCCGCGCACCCGCACCCAGCGTTCCTCCAGCAAATTATACTCAATTTGCTTCATTCTCTTCCTCCTTCCGGTAGGTCAGACCGTTTTCACGGTCGTATTGCAGCACCTGCCCGGCAAGCTGTGCGGTCAGGTGGTCATCCAGCAGTAAGATCAGTTCTCCCCGCAGCAACGGCGACTGCTGCCACAGCCCGAACACTTCCCGGTTCCGGCTTCCAGTGCGTCGATGGTCTGTTCCACCGACCACCGCTTGCTGAAATATCCGGGCAGGCGCAGCTTCTGCCGTGCAATTTGAAGCGCCATCTCCGGCTGAGGCGGCTCGTCCGTGGGCACGCAGGCACCGGGATGCCCCGTTTCATCGGGCAGGAAGCGGACATTTCCCGCCGCATCCCGCATCAGCACCAGCACGTCAACAGAAGGGTCGCCGTCACGCACCGCCGCGCGGGCACCGTTGTCACTGACCGCACCCACATCATCCATCCAATTATCCAGCGTATTCCGGGAAGGGCGCTTTCTGTGCTCCTCTGGCGGCAGGATGGTAAAGGTCTCTGCCTTGCCCATTTTGATTTGCTGGGCCTTTTCGTACTCCGCCCGGGCCGCCATGCTCTGCGGGCTGGCGGGCAGAGGGTCGGGCTCCCAGCCATAGACATCCTGCACCAGCAGGGCAATGTCATGGGGCAGGGTGATGGCGGTGGGCAGGAACTTGCGGGTGCGCCAGAGCAGCCATTCCCCGTAAACCGCCCTGCTGCCCTCGTCGAACTCCTCCGTCCCAGTGTCCAGCACGGCACAGCGGGCCTGCGCCACCGGCCGGGGACGAGCCCGCCCCTCGTGGCGGTGCAGTCGTCCGATGCGCTGTAAGAGCAGGTCCATGGGGCAGAGCTCTGTGACCAGAAGATCCAGATCGATATCAAGGGATTGCTCGAGCACCTGCGTGCCCACCACAATGAGCTTATCCCGCTGTTCCGGGGTGGAGTGCTTGCCGATGCGCTTCATCAGCGCCTCTTCTTTGGCGGCACGGTCGGGCATGAGGAACTGAGCGTGGAATACCACCACCTCAAACTCCGGCAGTTCTGCCGCAGACGGGCCGCAATGGCCTGCGCCTTTTTCACGGTATTGACGATCACGCCCGCGCAGCCGCCCTCCCGCAAGGCACTGCGCAGAGTGTCAGTCAGCTGTTCCTCGGTCAGCGGGAATGTCTCCACTCTGCGTGGTTCGGTTTCCAGCGGGATAGTCGTCTGCTCCACCCGTTTGCCGTCCGTCCAAGTCAGCAGCGGATAGCCCCGGCAGGTCTGCCACGGGCCGTCTGGGGCGGTTCTTCCATTCAGGTAGGCCCTGACCAGCTCGACCCGGCGCTTGGCGGGCAGGGTAGCCGAAAGCAGGATCACCGGCACTTTGTACCGGCCCAGCCAGGTCAGCGCCCGGTCAAGATAGCAGTTCATGTAAGCGTCATAGGCGTGGCACTCGTCAATGACCACCACCTTGCCCGCAAGGCCAAGGTGGCGCAGCATCACATGTTTTTGCTTGAGCGCCGCCAGTAACAGCTGATCCACCGTGCCGATGACAAAATCAGCCAACAGCCCCTGCTTATTGCCGCGGAACCACTGATGCACCATCACCCGGCTCTCCGGGTCAGCATCGGGGTCTGCTTCCAGATCCTCCTCCACCCGCACCGTGTCCTGCTGCAATCGGAGGTAGGCCTCGTTCAGTTCGGCCATGCCGTGGGCCAGCTTGATGGAGTGCTCCAACCCATCCGGCTGCTTTTCGGCCCATGCCAGCAGCCGCCCAAAGATGCCGTTGGCGGTGGCCTGGGTGGGCAGACCAAAGAAGATGCCGCCCTCGTCGCCGTGCTTGGCTAAAATCTCTGCCGCACCCAGCGCGGCTTCCGTCTTGCCCACGCCCATCTGTGCTTCCAGAATGAACATCCCCGGTTCCTGGGCCTGGCTGACGGCTTCCAGCATGGCCCGCTGGACTTCATTGGGCGGGAAGCCGAACCGTTCCGCAAACGCCCCCGGTTCCGTCACATCCGACTGCACCTCCCACGGAGAGGTCAGGTCCAGCGCTTCCCACGCCCGATCGACACGGGCAGGATACAGGGTATCGCTGCCCACCTCTTCCACAGGGATGAGCGGAAAGTATCGGGTATTGCTGGCGATCCAGTCCGCCATAATGAGCAGACCGGTCAGCAGGATCTCAGCCGGGATGGTCAGCTGCGGCAGCTCGTCCACGCCGGAAAAGCCGCTTTCCTGCAAGGCGTAGTCAAACAGTTCCCGCCAGCAGCTCTCCCAGAATTTCTGCTCGCCCTCGGGCCAGTAGTTAGATTCCCAGCTGCCTTCTTCTTCCTCATCGCCCAGCTGGTCAAGTACGTCCTTCCCGGTTTGTGGCTTGCCGTGGTGTGCTCCTGCTACCGATGCAAGCCCATTGGGGCATTTCAGCCACCGCAAAATGGCCTCACTCGCCAGCGCGTGACGTGAATACTTGCGGTTCTGTTCCCGGTACCGGAGCGTTGTGTATTTTTCCAGGTGCCGTCCGGGCTCCGGCAGTTGTGCCATGATAGGGCACTGGAAATTTGTGGAAGCCTTTCCAAGATCATGGACACCCCAAAACGACAGGCGGTCTGTGTCAGCAGATCCTCGTCCAGCTCGATATGCTGACGGACGCTTTCCGGCAGCCACCTCTGCACCAGATACACCATAATACCCGCGTATCCCGCAGGTGCATCCAGAGCGGCAGCCAGTAGGCACTGCTCGCCGGGTCTGTCTTGCCCGCAAACAGCCGTACCTCATAAGAAAGCGTTCGTCGTCTCATCCTGTTCCACCTCCACTGCAGTCAGGAAAATCGCTTTTTCCGCACCATCGGAGCTTCTCTGAGGATAGAATAGCACACAAAAAGTCCAATAAAGCGGATGTTTGCTGCTTTTTTCAGTGTTTTTTTCAGTTTTTTTGATGTTTGCCGTTTTCCGGCTATTACCCCCGCAAAGCGGGGAAAGTGTTGCTCCCTATCAAGCATTCGGAGCACATCCGCTGATGCAGATCCCAGAGACTTTACATATCAAGCATTATTCTAAATCTCTGTACACCAATATTACACCTTTTTCCCAACTTTACAAGCGGATCCTTCCGATTCAGCAAATGACACAAAAACCGCCCCGATTTTCTGTTACGGAAACCGGAGCGGTTCACTTGCATTATTTGTACTTTTTCAAGCGCTCACGCAAAACCTTGCGGGGGTTCTTGATCGCAGCCTGGGCGGGTGCCAAAATTACAGAGCGTTCGGAGCAACGATGATACGTTATTTGTGAATTTCCAGTGTGTTTTACCCCATCTCCGCAATGATCTTCTCCAAATTTTCTTCCTGCAAATAGAATTCCGGCAGTTTTGCCTTGTCATATAGAACGAATGGGCGGCGTTTGCAAGGAGCAGTCATACACAAAACGCCCCCGGCTTCCTGTCATGGAAACCGGGGGCGCTGCGGTTTTATGGGAAACGCCTCAGGCGCTGCAAAGCCTCAGTGCAGCAGGGAGCTGACCCATGCCCGGGCGGCCGTCTTGGCCTGGAGCTTATTGTACATCTTCAGGGTGGTGTTGTACACCTTCTGGCTCATGGCATTGCTGGCGTTGGTGGCGGCAGCCTGCTTGGCCTCAAGCGTGTCGGCGGCGGCAACGGCGCCTTCATATCGGCGTAGTCGGCCATGATCTCCTGCTGGAGCGCGGCATAACTGGCCTTGGCTGCAACCTGATCCTTTGCGGTGACCTGATTGCCATTGCTGCCGTAGGTCAGCAGGTTGGAGAGGGCGTCACGCACGCCGTAGAAGGAGTCGGTCCAGTCGTCCGGGTAGGTGTAGTAGCGGCCCTTGGCATCCTGATACCAGACGCCCTCGGTGGGCTGCTCGTCGGAACGGGTGACCTTATGGACCGAGACCTTGTAGACATCTGCAGTGTCGGTGGTCAGCATCGGATAGTAAGGGACGAAGGCGTTGTACACGTCGTCGTCAAAAGCGGTCCACTCGGTAATGGCGGTGTTCAGATCGCCGGTGGCGCTCACCTGGAACAGATGAGTCTCCACATTGCCCGTCTTGCCGATGGGCTCGGTCTGAAAGAAGTGGATGGAATCCTCCACCGAGAACTTCTTGGTCAGCTGGATGTTGGAGTAGACCGGGACGATGGCACCGTTCTCGCCGACATTGCTGATGGCAAAGTCGGTCTCACTGTAGTTGTCCTTCGTAAAGGTGTCGGTGCCGTACAGGTAGTTCAGGCCGGCTGCCATGCGGTCCGATGCGATGTCGCCGTTGTAGGAGGCATCCAGGTCGATGACGTTGGCAGCGGCATCGCCCACAAAGGTACCGGCTTTCTGGGCCACGGAGATCAGGTTGGCAGAGGCCACCACATGGTCGGTGTCATCCAGATCGATCTTGCCCATAGCGGCGACGTTGGGCTGCATGAAGACCACGCTGGAGGAGAGCTTCAGGGCAAGGTAGGTGTGGCCCGTCAGGTTCTCCACGAACCAGGTCTCATTCTGGTCGGCAATGAACACGCCGGAGCCGCCGGCTGCACCGGCGTTGTCGTAGATGGAGGTCAGCAGGGCAACACCCTCGCGGGCCGTGGAAGCTTCGCTCAGCAGCACCGTGGTGATCTCTGCTTCCTCAATGCCGTTGTCCACATAGGGGTCTACGCTCAGCACGGCGTCGGTGCCGTAGAGAGACTCGGTGGCAGAGACCATGACGCCCTTCTCGTTGGTGCCAGCCTCCTCATAGGGGGTGTGCTCGTGGGTGCTGTCGCAGTCCGGGCAGACACCCAGACCGTTGTCGTCCCGGCGGGCGGTGTAGCGGTAGCTGTCGTGGGTGAAGGTGTAGGTAAAGCCGTAGCAGCCCTCGTACACCTCGCCTGTGGTGTGCTTCCCGGCAGGGCTGACGTTGAACAGCTTGTTGTAATCGTTGGTGCCCAGATCCTCGATCCGGCCAAACATGGTGGTGCCATCCTCGGTGAGGTCGCTGCCGACATAGAGTGCCGTGCAGGCGAAGGCGGAAGGAACCACGGCAAGCGTCATCGCACAGGCGATGAAAGCCGCAGCAATTTTCTTCTTCCAAGACATAATAGTATCGATCCCTCTCTTGTTGATTGTCGGCATTTCGTCGGCAGGTGTCATAATACACCCATTTTAATTAAAATGCAAGTATTTCCCCGAAATTTTAGCATATATTCATTTTATATGGTATATATTCATACTGCGTTTTTCATCTACCCTCCGTGAGCGCAAAAAACCGCCCCGGTTTCCTATCACAGAAACCGGGGCGGTTCACTTGCATTATTTGTGCTTTCTCAAGCCCTCACGCAATTACTTGCGGGGGTTCTTGATGGCAGCCTGCGCAGCAGCCAGACGTGCAATGGGCACACGGAAGGGAGAGCAGCTGACGTAGTCCAGACCAACATTGTGGCAGAACTCAACGCTCGTGGGATCTCCGCCGTGCTCACCGCAGATGCCCAGGCCCAGGTCGGGACGGGTCTCACGGCCATCGTGTGCGGCCATCTTGACCAGCTTGCCCACGCCGATCTGATCCAGGTGCTGGAACGGATCGCTCTCGTAGATCTTGTTCTCGTAGTAAGCGCCAGGAACTTGGCAGCGTCATCACGCTGAAGCCGAAGGTCATCTGGGTCAGGTCGTTGGTGCCGAAGCTGAAGAACTCAGCCTCCTTGGCGATCTCGCCGGCAGTCAGGGCTGCACGGGGGATCTCGATCATGGTACCGACCTGATACTTCATGTCAACGCCAGCAGCAGCGATCAGCTCATCAGCGACCTTGACAACAACGTCCTTGACGAACTTCAGCTCCTTGACCTCGCCGACCAGCGGGATCATGATGTGCGGGGTGATCATGCAGCCGGTCTCAGCGGAGACGTTCAGGGCAGCCTTGATCACAGCGCGGGTCTGCATAGCTGCGATCTCCGGGTAGGTGACAGCCAGACGGCAGCCACGGTGACCCATCATGGGGTTGAACTCGTGCAGAGAAGCAACCACGTTCTTCAGGTCATCGAAGGTCATGCCCATATCGGCAGCCAGCTCCTTGATGTCCTCGTCCTTGGTGGGCAGGAACTCATGCAGAGGGGGATCCAGGTAGCGGATGGTCATCGGGCGCTCACCCATGATGCGGTACATGGCCTCGAAGTCACCCTGCTGGAACGGCTCGACCTTAGCCAGAGCAGCTTCGCGCTCTTCCACGGTACGGGCGCAGATCATCTCACGGACAGCCTTGATGCGGTCCTCAGCAAAGAACATGTGCTCGGTACGGCACAGGCCGATGCCTCAGCACCCAGGTCAACGGCCTGCTGTGCATCGCGGGGGTTATCGGCGTTGGTCATAACCAGCAGCTGGCGGGCAGCATCGGCCCAGCCCATGAAGCGGTTGAAGTTCTTGTTGCCGGTAGCGGCCACGGTTGCGACCTGCTCGCCGTAGATGTTGCCGGTAGAACCATCGATGGAATCCAGTCGCCCTCAACGAACTTGTGGCCGTTGATCTCGAAGGTCTTGGCCTCCTCATCGATCTTGACCTCGTTGTCATTGCCGCAGCCGGAGACACAGCAGGTACCCATACCACGGGCAACAACGGCTGCGTGGCTGGTCATGCCGCCGCGGACGGTCAGAATGCCCTGAGACACCTGCATGCCCACGATGTCCTCGGGAGAAGTCTCCAGACGGACCAGAACCACCTTCTTCATCTTGCCGGACTTGACCATCTCCTCTGCTTCCTCAGCGGTAAAGACGATCTGGCCGCAGGCGGAACCGGGAGAAGCTGCCAGGCCCTTGCCGACGACTTCGGCGGCCTTCAGGGCAGCGGCATCGAACTGGGGATGCAGCAGGGTATCCAGCTGCTTGGGCTCCACGCGCAGGACAGCCTCCTGCTCGGTGATCATGCCCTCGTCCACCAGGTCACATGCGATCTGCAGAGCAGCCTGTGCGGTACGCTTGCCATTACGGGTCTGCAGCATGTACAGGTGGCCGTCCTCAATGGTGAACTCCATATCCTGCATATCGCGGAAGTAGTTCTCCAGACGGGTTGCGATCTCAACGAACTGATCGTACACCTCAGGCATCTGATCCTTCAGGTGGCTGATGGGAGAAGGAGTGCGCACGCCTGCCACAACGTCCTCGCCCTGTGCATTGATCAGGTACTCGCCCATCAGCTTCTTTGCGCCGGTGGCGGGGTCACGGGTGAATGCAACGCCGGTGCCGGAACGGTCGCCGGAGTTGCCGAATGCCATCTGCTGCACGTTGACAGCGGTGCCCCACTCGTAGGGGATCTCGTTCATCTTGCGGTAAACGTTTGCACGGGGGTTGTCCCAGCTGCGGAACACAGCCTTGACAGCCTCGATCAGCTGATCGCGAGGATCCTGGGGGAACGGCTTGCCCTCGTTCTCCTCGTAGATCTTCTTGAAGACGCCCACCAGTTCCTTCAGGTCCTCGGCAGTCAGGTCCACGTCGTTCTTAACGCCCTTGGCCTCTTTCATCTTGTCGATCTCGACCTCGAACAGGCTCTTCGGGACCATCATAACAACGTCTGCAAACATCTGCACGAAACGGCGGTAGCAGTCGTATGCAAAGCGGGCGTTGCCGGTCTTCTTGGCCAGGCCTCAACAGCCTCATCGTTCAGGCCCAGGTTCAGGATGGTATCCATCATGCCGGGCATGGACTGACGGGCACCGGAACGGACAGAGACCAGCAGGGGGTTGGTGTTGTCGCCAAACTTCTTGCCGGTGATCTCTTCCAGACCCTTGAGATGCTCGAAGATGTCAGCAGTGATATCGTCATTGATCTGACGGCCGTCTGCATAGTACTGGGTGCAGGCATCCGTAGTGATGGTGAAGCCTGGGGAACCGGCATACCGGCAGCTGTCATCTCTGCCAGACCGGCACCCTTGCCGCCCAGAGTATTCTTCATGGTGACCTTGTCGCCGCCGAAGGCATCGTTGCCCTCGCTGAAGTAGTACAGATACTTTTTGCTCATGCGTGTTTACCTCCCATTTGGTGACCCCCGGTGCCACGCCCGGCGGTCTCATCGCACTTTTTTCTCAAAGCTGATGAACATTGTCTTGTGAATGCTAAACTATTATACCAGAAAATTCCCACATTGCCACCGGGCAAAACACCGAATTTGTTTGATAAATTTTGTGCAATTCCCTTGAAATTTACCCAGTTTTCCGCTATTATAAAATGGGAGAAAGTTCGAGAGGTTTTTTGTTTTACAGAGCCATTTTTCCGCATCTGGGATACATGCTGTTATCCATTAAAATTTTCGGTGGAATTCCACCTGCGGAACGGGCCGGAATTTCTCCCTCATGGATACAACAAAATACCACACCTTCCAAGGAGGGACACTATTTATGGAAACCATTTCCAACGAAGCTCTGGCCGCAGCACGCGCCAGACTGGACGCTGCCGAAAGCCGGCGCGAGAACATCCTGCTTTTTCACATCGCCAACGGCGTGAACATTGAGAGCCGTACCGTCCAGATCGACGAGGCGTTGTCATCGCCCCGGGAGCCACCATTCTGGCGGGCACCATCCTGCGCGGCAAGACGGTCATCGGTGCAGGATGCGTCATCGGCCCCAACAGCCTGATCGAGGACAGCACCGTGGACGAGGGCACCACCGTCAACGCCAGCCAGGTCTACGGCAGCCATCTGGCCCCCACAACAACATCGGCCCCTTCACCCATGTGCGGGTGAACACTGTCACCGACTACGGCGTGCATCTGGGTGCCTATGTGGAGACCAAGAACTCCAACTTTGCCCGGGGCAACACCGTGAGCCACCTGACCTACATCGGCGATAGTGATGTGGGCAAGTACTGCAACTTCGGCTGCGGCACCGTTACCTGCAACTACGACGGCAAGGATAAGTTCCGCACCCAGATCGGCGATTACTGCTTCATTGGCTGCAACACCAACCTTGTGGCTCCGGTCAAGGTAGGCGACGGTGCCTACACCGCCGCCGGCAGCACCATTACTAAGGATGTACCCGCCCAGGCGCTGGGCATCGCCCGGGAGCGCCAGACCAATCTGGACGGCTGGGCAGCCCCCAAGATGGAAGCCTACATCGCCAAAAAGCAGAAGCTGGAGTAGGAGCAGAACAAGTAACTCTCCCGCTGCTTTATAAGGTATTATGCAAAAGCACCGCCCTGCACTCAGAAAAGCGCAGGGCGGTGCTTTTGATTGTCTTTTGTCAGAGTTTATGGTATACTGTGGCCAATGCTGGAAACAGCAGGAAAAAAGGCGCTGTCTGCAATGCAGGTGGTCATGCTTCCACTCCCGACCATTTGAAGTTCTGCGCACGCGGAACTCAACTCCGGGAAACGGACTTTTTTGATTTTTGAATCGTATCTTTTCCCGGAGCCTTACGGCGAAGAGGGGATGTCAAATGTCGCTGACAGAAGTTTGCGCTCTGTTGACCGTGGTGATCGGCTTGCTGACACTACTCGTTACAGTCGCAAAAGCATCATTCGATGCCGGATGGAAAATTTCGCACGACCATGACGATAAAAACAAAAAAGATTGACTGCTCCAACTTCCAATTCGAGCAGTCAATCTTTTTGACTAACAGGAGCGGGAGCTGACCGTTTGCAGGCCAGCGCCTTTTCTATTTGTAGTATAGTCAATTTTCAGCGGTTTGTCAAGGCATGGAACGCCGGGGGCCGCCGCCTTTTTTGTTGTTTTTCCCGCAAAACAGATTTCTTTTTCTTCGCGCGTATGTTATACTAAAGAACTGTACCACACATTATTTAAGCAAAAAAGAAAAGGCAAAACAACAACTATGAATGCAAACGACATCTGGCTGATCGCGGGCTTGGCAACCCGGAAGCAAAATACGATGGCACCCGCCACAACGCGGGCTTTGCCGCGCTGGACTCTCTGGCGGGCAAATGGAGCATCAGCGTCAGCAAAACCAAGTTTCAGGCCTGTGGGGCCAGGGCGAGGTGGACGGCCACAAGGTGGTGTTGCTGAAACCCCTGACCTATATGAACCTCTCCGGCGATTCCATCGCCCCGCTGGCGGGCTTTTTCAAGATCCCCGCCGACCACGTCATCGTCCTGTGCGACGATATCACCCAAGCCCCCGGCAAGCTGCGCATCCGGCCCTCCGGCTCGGCAGGCGGGCACAACGGCCTGAAGAGCATCATTGCCCGGCTGGGCGGGGAGAACTTCCCCCGCATCCGCATCGGCGTGGGTGCCAAGCCCCGCCCGGACTATGACCTTGCCGACTGGGTGCTGGGCAAGTTCCCGCCGGAGGACGCCAAAGCCATGGCCGACCGCTACCCCGACCTTGAAGCCGCCGCAAAGCTCATCATGGACGGTAAGCTGGGGCTGGCACAGAGCAAGTATAATGGGTGAGAGAGAACCCCCCAGTCGCCTGCGGCGACAGCCCCCGCTAATAGGGGGGCCCTTGGCATTGCGTAAGTTTTACGGTTTTGCCAAGGCCGCCCCTAGTAGGGGCGGTGGCATTGCGAAGCAATGACGGTGGGGTTTAGCTTTCCAAAAGTGTTTGCTTCGAGAGGAGGTCTACGATGTACGAAGCGCTGCTGAAAAGCACACCGGAATATCAGAAGATCGCGGAGAGCCTGCACACCCCGGGCCCGGCGGCGCTGTTCGGCCTGCCGCCTGCGGGCCGTGCCCTGCTGTACGCGCCCTGCAAAAGGACCTTGACCGGGTGCTGTGCATCGTGACCCCCGGCGAGGCCGAGGCACCCACTTTGCGGACGACCTCAAGGCGCTGGGCCTGACCGCGGCGGTGTT
>ENA-OQJH01000937-OQJH01000937.1-human-gut-metagenome-genome-assembly--contig:-NODE-937-length-13859-cov-1.578284_pt1 | contig 13859 bp, 23 predicted proteins | sample MGYA00242597_ERZ504763 | MGnify/ENA primary metagenome ERZ504763 (study PRJEB26092, sample SAMD00036359) | human gut metagenome | host: Homo sapiens | study: EMG produced TPA metagenomics assembly of... | reverse complement strand
AAAGAGTTTAAGATTGTGGATCATTTTGGGATGAATAGAACAGACTGTGGATGAAACAAAGAACTACAATACAATGGTAATCCTGAATGACCTGGGAGAACTTGTGTCTGATTATAAAAAGACACATTTGTTTAATGCATATAAATGGAATGAATCAATGAATACGCTTAAGGGGGATTGTTTGTTTACACCGATTAAGACACCTGCAGGTGTGATCGGACTTGGAATCTGTTATGATCTCAGATTCCGGAACTTGCAAGATATGAAGCATTATCTGGAACTCAGGTCATGTTGTATCCAGCGGCATGGGTTAAGGGTGAAGGAAAATTTATGCAGTGGGAGACACTTCTTCGGGCAAGAGCAATTGAAAATGAGATGTATGTTTTAGGATGTTGTCATTACAGCAAGGAACATTACATGGGAAGAAGTACTGGATTTGCACCAGATGGAACCAGATTGTATTTAGGAGAAGAAAAGGAAGAGCTACTCTATGCACAGATAGATAAAGAACAGATTCAAAATATAAGAACAGCCAATCCTGTCTTTGAAAACAGGAGAAGAGATCTCTACGATTAAATAAAATAATACAGATCAGGGTAGGAATCAGAAAGAGGTAGTATCATATGGAAGATAGAAGAAGTATAGCAAAGAAGGCAGCAATAGGAGTCGCACTGGTGATCGCAGCTGCGGGAGCTGTATTGTTTTATAAGAATAATATTGCGATGAATCCAGGTGACACATTATTAAAATATATGTCATATGCAGAAGATGGAAGTATGAAAAGATGTACGATCTTCTGGATGAAGAAAGCAAAAAAAGCATTTCAAGAGAAGAATTTATCAAGAGAAATAAAAATATTTATAAGGGGATCGGGGTCAAAGCGATCGATGCTGATGTAACTTCAAAGAAGAGATCAACAACCGTGACATATCACGTAAAAATGCAGACAAATGCTGGAGTTATTACCTATAACAACCGAACAGATTTTGTCAAAGAAAATCATAGATATCATATAGATTGGGATGACTCAGTGATTTTTCCACAATTAGGAGCAGAAGACAAAGTCAGAGTAAAAACCTTATATGCCAAAAGAGGAACGATTAAAGACACACAAGGAAATGCACTTGCTGTGCAGGGTAAGATTTATTCTGTAGGATTTGTTCCGGGTAAGATGGATGGTAATTCTGTAAAATTTGCGGCAAAGAAATTAGGATTATCCAAAGAAGAGATTCAGAAGAAACTTGATCAAAAATGGGTGACGGATGATTCTTTTGTACCATTGATCAAATTAAAAGAATATTCAGAAGATCTTCTCAATGTGAAAGGGATCATTGTTTCCACAGAAACTGGGAGAATCTATCCACTTGGAGAGGCAGCAGCACATCTTATCGGTTATATGCAAAATGGCGAAGGAAAAGCAGGACTTGAGAAATTATATGATGAGCAGCTTTCTGGCACGAATGGCTTAGAGATATACATAGAAGATTCTAATGGACAGAAAAACAGTCACTGGCGGTCAGATCTCAGACAGATGGAAAGGATTTAACAACAACGATCAACAGTAGTTTGCAAAAGGCTATTTACGAACAGTATAAAAATGATAAAAGTGCTCATGTTGCATTGAATCCTTCAACAGGAGAGGTCAAGGCACTTGTAAGTACTCCGTCTTATGATGCACAGGCATTTATCTTAGGAATGAGCCAGAAGAAATGGAATGTGATCAATAGCGATCAAAGACTGCCAATGCAAAATCGCTTTAAAGCAACATTTGCACCAGGATCATCCATCAAACCGATCATAGCAGCAATCGGACTAAGCCAGAATAAATTTCGTGCAAATGATGACTTTGGAAACAGTGGAAAACGCTGGCAGAAGGATAAAAGCTGGGGTGGTTATTACGTAACAACATTGCACGATTATAATGGGCATAATCTGCAAAATGCAATGATCTATTCTGACAATATTTATTTTGCAAAAGCAGCCCTGAAGATAGGAAAAGATACCATGAAAGATCAGCTTGATAACTTAGGTTTTGGAGAAAGTCTGAAATTTACATTTGGACTAAACGCTTCATCCTATGGAAGTGAAGGATTTACTTCCGATATTCAGTTAGCTGACAGTGGATATGGACAGGGGAAAATGATGGTAAACCCGGTACATATGGCAGCAATCTACACAGCATTTTCTAATAATGGTAATATGCTGAAACCGTATCTGGTCAAAGAAAACGGATCAAAAAAACAAGTATTAAAGGAAACTATATTTACCAAACAAGCTGTGAATACTGTAAATGAAGCTATGCGACAAGTAATCAGAGATCCCTCTGGTACGGGACACGCAGCGAACATAGAAGGGGTAGATCTTCGAGGAAAGACAGGAACTGCAGAGATCAAACAATCACAGACAGACACAAAAGGAACAGAAACTGGTTGGTTTGTGACCATAATGCCAGCAACAAACAATAAGGAGGCATTGGAACTGGTGTCCATGACAGAAAACGTGAAGAAACGAGGCGGAAGTGGATACGTGGTCAATAAAACAAAAGAAGATCATGGAAGAATACCTGCAGTAGATCAGCTGCAGGTATTCTTCTATGATCGATGATTTCAGGCATCGAAATCCTATTCTAATTACAATTTTTATAAAGTTTATAGCAATAATTAATAGTTAAGAAAAGTATAATGATAATATCAAAAGTATTTTAATAAATGAGAATGGCTTTTGATATCTTAGAATTATAAAATAAAATTTATAATTTCTTTACAACCAATTCATTGCTATTCTGCATAGGTTTGCGTATAATTACCATTATACTTAAATGTGATATCCATAATAGAACAGATATCAAAGAAGGAGAAGTCTATGAGAGATAAATTCAACCAATTCATGCAGGGCAGATACGGAAATGACGATCTGAACCGCTTTTTAATGAAGATTATTTTAGCAGCATTTGTACTATCACTATTTACAGGAAGAATCGTATTTGGCGGCGTAGTATCACTTAGCCGTATTTTTTTATTGGATCGCATTAGCACTTTTGGTTTATTGCTATATCCGTATGTTTTCAAGAAACATCTATAAACGATCCGAAGAAAACAGATGGTTCCTGAATAAAACATCCAATATGCGGGGACTCTGGAACAATAGAAAATACAAAGCACAGCAGATGAAGAACTACCATATTTACAAATGTCCAGGATGTGGACAGAAGATCAGAATTCCAAGAGGAAAAGGAAAGATAGAAGTCCGTTGTCCAAAGTGTCGTACCACATTCGTAAAGAGGAGCTAAAATGTTTGGCTATATCATTGTCAACAAACCAGAGATGAAATTCCGCGAATTCGATGTCTATCACGGATACTATTGTGGTTTATGCAGAAAATTAAAAGAACATTATGGAAAGTTTGGTCAGATCACACTTTCATATGATATGGTCTTTGTATTGATGACCTTAACCAGTCTTTATGAACCAGAAACAACAAAGAGTATGAAGCGATGTGTCACACATCCATTGCATAAACATGAGGAAAGAGTAAACAATATCACGGATTATGTCGCGCACATGAATATTTTGTTGACTTATTACAAATGTAAAGATGATTGGAATGATGACCGCAAATTAAAGAAGTTGGTATTAGAAAAAATTTTATACCATAAGAGTGGATTTTCCAGAAATTTTTATAGGGAAAAATGGAATAAGATCAATGATCTCTTAGAAAAGCTGTCAGAAGAAGAGAAAAAAGATAATCAGGATATCGACCAGATGTCAGGGATGTTTGGAAAGGTCATGGCAGAGATCATGCTGTATCAGGATGATGAGTGGAAAGAACTACTGAATCAATTTGGATTTTTCTTGGTAAATTCATTTATTTGATGGATGCATATGAAGATATTGAAGATGATCTGAAGAATCACAACTATAATCCACTGAAAAATATATATACAAAACCGGAATTTGAAGATATGATCCATCAGATTCTAACGATGATGATGGCAGAGTGTTCGAAAGCTTTTGAACAGCTTCCACTGATCGATGATATAGATATATTGAGAAATGTCTTATATTCCGGAGTATGGTATCGATACGAACAGGTACGAGAGAAACGAGAAAAAGAAAAGGAAGAAAAGAATGTCTGATCCATATGAAATTCTAGGAGTGCAAAGAGGTGCTTCAGAAGAAGAAATAAAAAAAGCATATAAAAGATTAAGCAGAAAATACCATCCAGATGCCAATCTTGATAATCCAAAGGCAGCTGAGGAGAAATTTAAAGAGCTTCAGCAAGCTTATCAACAGGTCATGAAGGAGAAAACAACCGGATACAGCCAAAGTTCTTATGGTGGATACCAGAGTCAGGGGAATTCTTATGGTGGACAAGGGAATCCATATGGAAATCAACAAGGGAATCCGTATGGAGAATGGAATCCATTTGAGGATATTTTTGGACAATTTAGTGGCTATTACACAAATGGCGGAGCTCAGCAAAGACAGCAGACAACGACAGGATATGAGAAGGACACGCATTTAAGAGCAGCAGGTAATTATGTAAGGAATGGTTATTATCAGGAAGCAAGGAATGTTTTAGATGGCATGGAACCAGCCAGAAGAAATGCGAGATGGTACTATTACAGTGCAGCTGCCAATCAAGGCCTTGGAAATAATGTAACTGCTATGGAACATGCAAAACAGGCAGTTTCCATGGAACCTGATAATTATGAATATCAGTTGTTATTACAACAGCTGCAAGGAAATGGTTCTTGGTATCAGCAAAGACAAAGTACTTATCAGAATCCATATTCCACAGGTGGAGACTGGTGTATGAAGATGTGCATGTTAAATTTGATGTGCAACTGTTGTCTCGGCGGCAGATACTGGTGTTGATCTGTAAAACAACACTGATTTAGGAGGGAAGACAATGAGCAAAGTAATAGGAATAGATTTGGGAACAACAAATTCTTGTGTCGCAGTGATGGAAGGTGGAGTACCAGTTGTGATCTCAAATGCAGAAGGTGGAAGAACTACGCCATCGATAGTGGCATTTGCGAAAAATGGAGAACGACTGGTTGGAGATCCAGCAAAACGACAGGCGGTAACGAATGTAAGTCGTACAGTTGCATCCGTAAAACGTCAGATGGGAACAGATCGTAAAGTAAAAATTGATGGGAAGAAATATACACCAGAAGAAATTTCAGCGATGATCCTGACCAAATTAAAAAAGGATGCAGAAAGCTATCTCGGGGAAGAAGTAACGAGAGCCGTGATCACAGTACCAGCTTATTTTAGCGATGCTCAGAGACAGGCTACAAAGAATGCTGGAAAGATTGCGGGTTTAAGCGTGGAACGTATTATTAATGAACCAACATCTGCTGCATTGGCATATGGATTGGATAAATCCGTATCCCAGAAGATCATGGTATATGATCTTGGTGGAGGAACTTTCGATGTTTCGGTGATCGAGATCGGCGATGGTGTTGTCGAAGTACTGGCAACGGCGGGAAATAATCATCTTGGAGGAGATGATTTTGATCAAAGGATCATGAATTATCTGATCGGGGAATTTAAAAAAGCAGAAGGGATTGATCTGTCCAAGGATCAGACAGCTGTTCAGAGAATCAAAGAAGAGGCAGAAAAAGCAAAGAAAGAATTATCTTCTTCTATGACTGTACAGATTAATCTGCCATTTATCGCAGTAGGGAAAGATGGTCCTAAACATATGGATATCACATTAACCAGATCCAGATTTGAAGAACTGACTTCAGATCTGATCGATCAGACAGCAGGACCAGTTCATCAGGCGTTATCTGATGCAGGAATCAGTACCAGCGAACTTCATATGGTACTGTTAGTTGGCGGTTCTACCAGAATGCCAGCAGTTTCAGAGAAGTAAGACAGTTAACAGGTAAAGAACCAAGCAAGAATATGAATCCAGATGAATGTGTAGCTCTGGGTGCAGCAATTCAGGGTGGAAAGATCGCAGGGGAAGCAGGGTTAAATGAGATTTTATTAATGGATGTTACACCGTTGTCCTTATCCATTGAGACAGCTGGAGGCGTTGCAACTAGATTGATCGACCGAAATTCCACAATCCCGACAAGATACAGTCAGATTTTTACGACAGCAGCCAATTTTCAGACAACCGTAGAGATCAAGGTTCTGCAAGGGGAACGTGCCATGGCAAGGGACAATCAGGTCCTTGGAACTTTTAAATTAAAAGGAATCAAGAGAGCCATGCGTGGAGTTCCACAGATCGAAGTAACATTTGATATCGATGTCAATGGAATTCTGAATGTATCTGCCAAAGATCTTGCGACAGGAAAAGAACAGTCCATTACGATCACAGCAAGTTCTAACATGTCAGATAAAGACATAGAACGAGCAATGGAAGATGCTAAGGCATATGAATCCGAAGATCAGGAAAAAACGTGATGCGATCGGAAGTTATAATGAGGGTGAAAACATGCTTTATAAGGGTGAGGCATATTTAGCCCAGCATAAAAAAGAATTATCCAGAGAACAAAGATCAGAGTTGAAATCAGCAATTAGTGATCTGAAACATTCGATGAAACGGATCAAACCACAGAATATTACAGAAGAACAAGGTAGAGCGATCAAAGAAGCATCGGAACGTCTGAATCAGTTGATACGATAGGAAAGTATTCGGGCCGATTGCATTAATGGATATAAAAATAGAATAAAACAATATTAAAATGGGAAGATTAATGACTATAAACGCAGAAAATATAGTGATAAATCTTCTCATTTTTGCTATAGACAAATCTATTGTATAGGTGTATGATGCAAATAGTTAGTTAAGACTAACTTAAGGAGGAATCAATGAGATATCAAGTAGAATTAAGTCATGTAAAATGGAAAAAATGTATGCAGATGCAGATGGCGATGCATTGTGCACCTGTGCTTGCAGGGCTAAAGCCATCCAATGCAGTAACTCTCGACTATATTGACTCAAAAGAATTAATTCAGTCACTTGCGGGAAGTGATATCAAGTGTGGACTGATCTATTCAGGAAATGGTAAATGTCTCTGGCTGCTGTATCGTGAACAGCAAGTTAACCAGTATCTGATGGATCCAGAAAACCAAAGATTTTTAAAACACTGCGGCTATTCATCCTTTCAGATTCAAAATATCCTTTATACACTTAAGAATCGTTACAGGCTTTACAAAGCAGGGCAGGCAGATTTTCCACATGAACTTGGCTTGATTCTCGGATATCCATTATGTGATGTGATCGGATTTATCAAAAACAACGGACAAAATTGTTTATATTGCAGCTATTGGAAGGTTTACGACAACCTTTCTCAGACGAAAAAGGTCTTTGAAGTTTACGATAAAGTTCGTTTTCAGATGGTCAAACTTGTGGAATACGGAAAGAGTTTTAAAGAACTCGTCGACATGTACACAAATTATCAGGTACCTAGGTATGCTTAACTAAAAATAAAACATTCAAACAAAAAAGAAAGACAATCATTAGGAGGATAAGTCATGAGCGAAGTAATCGTTGCATTTTGGACAGGAACAGGAAATACAGCAGAAATGGCAGAATATGTTGCAGAGGGAATCAAAGAAGGCGGAGCTGAGGCAAAAGTTGTTTCTGTAGACGATATCAGCGCAGCAGATTTAAAAGATGCAAAAGCATTTGCACTTGGATGCCCATCTATGGGAGTTGAACAGTTAGAAGAATCAACAATGGAACCATTTGTTGAAGAAGTCTGCGGATTCGCTTCAGGAAAACAATCGGATTATTCGGATCTTACGGATGGGGAGACGGAGAATGGATGAGAAACTGGTAGAGCAGATGGAAGGAGCAGGAGCAACTGTTGTTGGCGGAGAAGACGCAATCTGTCAGGAAGCTCCAGATGAAGATGCTCAGGATGAATTAAAAGCCATGGGTAAACAGCTGGCAGCAATCTAATTTATAAATAAAGAATAAGAAAATAAACCAGCCGGGCGTATGGATCATATGTCCGGCTGTATTAAAAACAGCAAGACAATATCTAGAAGGAGGGAACACAAAATGAGTATTGTAATTATTGGAGGACATGACCGCATGGTACGTCAGTATGAAACAATCTGTAAGAAGCATAACTGCAAGGCAAAGATATTTACACAGATGCCATCATGTCTGAATAAGAAAATTGGAAACCCGGATTTAGTCGTATTATTTACGAACACAGTTTCACACAAAATGGTACGTTGTGCTGTCAGTGAAGCAAAGAATAAAAATATTGAAGTAGTAAGAAGTCACTCAAGCAGTCAGGCTGCATTAACAGAAATTTAGAGCAACGTTGTGAAATTGCATAACGAAAAAATATAAAAAACCCCTTGACAGTATTTTGAAGTTAGAATATACTAACAAATTGTAAAAGGAAATTAGTTTACACTAACAAAAGATAGTTACAACTAACAATAATAGAGAAAAAGGGGAAGATATCATGCCTTTGATTATGGTTGGAATTGGAGAAACATGTACAATTCAGAGAATCGGTGGAAGTGAAGAAACAAGAAAGATTCTTAGCAAATCTTGGTTTTGTACAAGGAGCAGAAGTAACTGTATTATCAGCAATTGGAGGAAATGTCATTGTGAACATTAAAGACTCCAGAGTTGCAATTAATAAGGATATGGCTAGACATATTATGGTTTAATATGTTTGTTATATTGCGTTTATAGGAATAAATTGTCACGTAGCGGTTTATTTGATAGATGCTTGATAGATTTGAAGACAATGAAATATTGAGAAGAAAGGAGATATGACCATGACTTTAGGAGACGCAGCAGTTGGAAGCACAGTTATAGTTGCAAAGATCGATGGAGACGGTGCTTACAAACGTCGTATTATGGATATGGGAATCACAAAAGGAAGCGAAATTTTTATCCGCAAAGTAGCTCCTCTTGGAGATCCTGTTGAAATTACAGTCAGAGGATACGAACTTTCTGTAAGAAAGAATGATGCTCAGTGTGTATTAGTTAAAGAAGCTTAATACATAAGAGTTAGTAGTATCTAATAAAAGTTAGTAATATCTAATATCAAGAAAAGCTATTATTTAAGAGGGAAGCAATTCCCCAGGGAGGTAAAAAAGAAATGGCTATTAATATCGCACTTGCGGGTAACCCGAACTGTGGTAAAACTACCATGTTCAACGCCCTGACAGGAGCTAACCAGTATGTTGGTAACTGGCAGGTGTTACCGTAGAAAAAAAGAAGGTAAATTAAAAGGAAAGAGAAAAGGGGAAGACATCACGATCACTGACCTTCCAGGTATCTATTCTCTTTCACCATATACATTAGAAGAAGTAGTCAGCCGAGACTTCTTACTAAATGAAAATCCAGATGTTATCATCGACTTAGTTGATGCAACTAACATCGAGAGAAACTTATATCTGACAACACAGCTGATCGAAACTGGTGTACCAGTTGTCATCGCTTTGAATATGGCAGACTTATTAGAAAAACGTGGAATCAAAATTGATGTGGAACGTCTTTCTATGTTATTAAACTGTCCAATCGTTGAGACATCCGCATTAAAAGGAAAAGGTCTTGACGAAGTAGTAGAAGAAGCGATCAAAGTTGCGAAGAAGAATACCGTAGATCTTCCAAAAGAGATCTTTCCTAAAGATTTAGAAGCAGCGATCGCAGAAGTTAAAAATGTACTTCCATCATCTATTTCTGAAGATAAGAGAAGATGGTATGCAGTAAAATTCCTGGAAAATGACAGCAAAGTAGCAGAAAGCGTAGCACTTTCAGGAAATGGTGCAAAAGTTATAGAAGATAACAGAACAAAGATTGAAAAAGCCGAAGACGATGATATGGAAAGTATCGTAACAGATGGACGTTATCAGTTCATTCAGAAGATCGTTTCTACTACAGTGAAGAAGAGCGGAGAAAAGTTAACGATCTCTGATAAGATTGACCGTATCGTGACAAACCGTATCTTAGGTATTCCAATCTTTATTGCGATCATGTTTGTTGTATATTATATTTCTGTAACAACGATCGGTACATTAGTAACAGATTGGACAAATGATACATTTGTAGGTGAGATGATCCAGCCAGCTGCTCAAAGCTTCTTAGAAGGAATCGGTGCAAGTGCAACAATTCAGGATCTGATCGTTAATGGTATCATTGGTGGTTTAGGAGCTGTCCTTGGATTCGTTCCTCAGATGGCGATCTTATTCTTATTCCTGTCTATCTTAGAAGACTGTGGATATATGGTACGTATTGCGTTCGTAATGGACCGTGTATTCCGCCACTTCGGATTATCAGGTAAATCCTTCATTCCATTACTGATTTCTTCAGGATGTGGAATCCCTGGTATCATGGCATCTAAGACGATCGAACAAGACAACGACAGAGACTGACAATTATGACAGCAACATTCATTCCATGTGGAGCGAAACTTCCAGTTATCGCTATGATGGGTGGTGTTATGACAAGTTATGCAACAGGAAGTTATGAAGCAGGTGGATTAATGGCACCATGTATGTACTTCATTGGTATCGTAGCCGTATTAGTTGCAGCGATCATCTTAAAGAAGACAAAACCATTCTCTGGAAAACCAGCTCCATTCGTAATGGAACTTCCACAGTATCATATCCCATCTGCTAAGACAGTATTACTTCATGTATGGGAAAGATTAAAAGGATTCATCATCAAAGCCGGAACAATCCTGTTCTTAGCTTGTGTTGTTATGTGGTTCTTAAGTGGATATGGATTCGTCAATGGTTCATTCGGAGCTGTTGAAGATCCAGGAAACAGTTTATTAGCAGTTATCGGTGGAGCGATCGCACCAATCTTTGCACCACTTGGATTTGACAACTGGAAAGCTGTTGCAGCTTCTTTATCAGGATTCTCAGCAAAAGAGTCTATCGTATCAACAATGGGTGTACTTGCAAACGTAACTGGAGATGCATCAGAAGATGCTGTCACAGTAGCAGAAGCAGTAAGAACTTGGTTTCCAAGTGCTGTAGCAGCATTTTCATTCTTACTGTTTAACCTGTTAGACTCTCCATGTTTAGCAGCAATCTCTACAATGGCAAAAGAAATGCAGTCTAGAAAATGGTTCTGGTTTGCGATTCTTTTCCAGAATATTTTTGCTTATGTTGTAACACTGATCGTATATCAGATCGGTACATTTGCAACAGGTGGAGCATTTACAGTAGGAACAGCAGTAGGTATCGTATTATTGCTTGTAATGTTATTCCTGCTATTCAGACCAGATCCATATAAAGATCAGAAGGTATATTCAAAGAGATCTGTTCAGGCGTAGTCGAAATGGTATATAATAGAGGGGCTGGATGTGTAAACATCCGGCTTCTTGCTTATAGAATTTCATATAAAAAAGATATGATATAAAGGAGGGACGATTATGAATCCAGTAAGTATTATCATATTGTTATTGATCATTGCATATTGTGCATTTGTTATTTATAAACAGGTGCAGAAGAAGAAACAAGGCGGATGTGGAGGCAACTGTGCAGGCTGCTCAGGATGCAGCAGTTTTCAGGTGAATGATTCATCAGTCAAGAAAAAAGGAAGGTAATCAGCAATGGGGAATTCAACAGGTTCTATGTTTTATGCATTTGCGATCTTTATTGGATTATATCTAATCGGAGTGATCGGATACCAGCTTTATAAACTGATCCGTAAATTACTTAATAAATAATGTAAAGTAAAAAGAGGTATCATAAAATGGCAGATATTATTATTGTACTCATCCTTATTGTCATCGCAGTTTTTGCGATCAAACAGACAAAGAAACATATGCATGGGGAAAGTCCTTGCTGTGGCGGCGGATCGGGTACTGTAAAGAAAGTAAAAGAAAAACATTTAGATGGTCCCGTGATGGGAACGAAAACAATGAAGATCAAAGGTATGACTTGTGAACACTGTGTCAACAATGTGACAAATGCGATCAATAAAGTTGCAGGAGCTTCGGCAAAAGTATCTTTAAAAGATAAAGAAGCAATTATTTCATATGATCGTGAATTAAGTAATATTGAGCTTAGAAAAGCAGTAGAAGATGCAGGATATGAAGTTATATCACTTTCATAAAGAACGGTGTTTTAGAAGAATTTATCGAAACCATCAGAAAATAAAAAAGCACTTTTAAGATCTGCAATATGCAGAAAAAAGTGCTTTTGTTTCAAATTATTTGTCTTGACTGCTGAGAGCTTTAATATGTTCTTCAGAATTCAGATGTTCTTTGATCGCATGAAAGCTTTCAGGGCTGATCACATGTTCCATACGGCAGGCATCTTCAGCTGCGATCTCTGCAGGAACTCCAAGTTTGATCAGCATGTTAGATAAAACAGTATGGCGCTCAAAAATCGTATCAGCAATCTTATGACCAGCTTCAGTTAAAGAGATGAAACCATCAGAATCAACAGTGATCATATCAGAATTACGAAGATTCTTCATAGCAATACTGACACTTGGTTTAGAAAAATTCAAATAATGAGCAATATCAATGGATCTTACAGACCCTTTGTTTTGTTTTAAAATCAGAATAGCTTCCAAATAATTTTCAGCGGATTCTTGTATTCTCAAAAAGACTCCTCCTTACTAATAATATCTAATCAAAAAGATATGTTTATTTTGGTTATCATTGTATCATAAACAGTGTGTATTTTCAATGGAAGCACATGAGAAAAAAATACCGTGAAAAAATAAAAAATTTAGGAAAAACTATTGACAAAATGGTTAGGTAATGCTAACCTTATATATGTAATTAGATGAGACTAACTCATCAAGACGACCTTTATATAGTATAATCATTTATGTAGTATGAATGCGAGATAAAGTGTCATGCCATAGACTTTATCCCGCAGTCATGCATACAACAGCAAGGCAAGGTGGAGAACAGCATGTGCCAAGAACAAGTAGAGAAGGCTTTACAACGAAGTGGTAAGAGAATCACACAACAGAGAAAGATTCTACTAGATGTTATCTTGAATGGAGAATGGGAATGCTGCAAAGAGATCTATTACGAAGCAGTCAAACGAGATTCTTCCATTGGAATGGCAACAGTATACCGCATGATGACAACACTCGAAGAGATCGGAGTCATCGAGAGAAGATGCGTATTTCGAGTAAGAGATGAAGTAGAGCTTTAAAATTAAATCAATCATAAAAAATTAAGAAAGTATTTGGTTTCAATCAATGAAATCAGATACTTTTTCTGTTATAGTTAGAGTAAAAGAAAAGGGAGAATCATGGTTATGAAAAAGATACTATATCATATCTTTCTCTTGCTCTGTATTGCAGTATTTTGCATTAGTACCTATAAGCTGTATGGATATTATAAATCTTATAAAGAAGCGAAAGATACTTATGAAAAGATTAAAAATGACAATGTAAAGAAGACAAATGGAGATAGAACGATTGATTTTGATAAACTTCGGGCAAAGAATCCAGATATTGTTGGCTGGGTTTACGCAAAGGGGACAGGAATTGATTATCCGATCGTTCAAGGTAAAGATAACGAAGAATATCTTCATATGGATTACAATAAGAAAAAAAGCAGTTCAGGGACGATCTTTTTAGATTACGGATGTGATAAGTCGTTTATCTCAGATAATAATATCATTTACGGACATCATATGAAAAATGGAACGATGTTTGCCAAGCTGCTAAAATTCAGAGAAGAATCATTCTAAAGAAGCATCACGTGATCATTTATATACTCCAAAGAAGACAATGCATTTGAAAGTGATCAGTGCTTATGCAGTGAAAGCACAGGATCAGATGCCGATCACATTTGCAAATGAAGTGCAGAAGAAAGAATATATCACAAAAGATCCGAAGAATGAGTGACCATCGATTAAGCTGGATGATAAGAAGATCGATCG
>ENA-OQJH01000936-OQJH01000936.1-human-gut-metagenome-genome-assembly--contig:-NODE-936-length-13880-cov-1.789646_pt1 | contig 13880 bp, 13 predicted proteins | sample MGYA00242597_ERZ504763 | MGnify/ENA primary metagenome ERZ504763 (study PRJEB26092, sample SAMD00036359) | human gut metagenome | host: Homo sapiens | study: EMG produced TPA metagenomics assembly of... | reverse complement strand
TGGGCGAAATGACTGTACGGTTCACGGTTGCAAAGTACTGGATGAAAATCACAGAATTAACGCAGAATAAGTAAAGACGGCAAGACTGATAAGGCGAATCGTTGGGCGAGTGACTATGAGACACCGACAACCAATATTTGGTTAAATTCCAAATTTGCAGGACTGACTTCTGTGAAAGAGATTAAGATTCACTTTTGGAAAGAGATGTGGCGCCGCAGCCATCTAATGTAAAAAAGCTTTGATATAAAATATATAGATAAAAATGGTGAAGAGAAGACTGCGAAGAGTTTTACAAATACAAAGCAGGGAGAAGGATATAAAAACGAAGTTGTCATTCGACTGGACCAGCCGATTGAGGCAAAAGAACTGAAGCTTTGTAATTTTGTTGCGGAAGCAGCAGAATGGAATAATATCGGAATTTTGGAGATGGAGGTGTATTCCAACGATCAGGCAGAGCAGGGAGCGACTCTGGATTCGGTAGTAGAAGCTATTGAAGCTGAGAGTAAGACAATTGCGGCAGATGTAGATACACTTGAGATGCCTGTAGTTCCGGCTGGTTTTTCGGTAAAACTAAACGGAGCAGATTTTGAGCAGATTATTGGGGATAATGGGAAAATCGTACATCCGTTGACGGACAAGACTGTAAAGGTATCTTATGTTGTAACAGAGACTGCAACAGGAAAAGGGAAAGAAACGAAAGATGTTGATTATATTGTCAAAGGAACAAAGACTCAGGCAGATGGTAAGAATGCCAAACCAACTGTAATTCCGGAGATTCAGGAGTGGTATTCGGACTCGACGGAGAAGATAGCGGTATCTTCCCTAAAGACAGTTACCTATACAGATGATAAATTAAAAGATGTTGTAGATGAGTTTGTAAGTGATTATGAGGATTTCACGGGAATCAAGCTGACAGCGAAAAAAGGCGGGCTGAGGCGAATGCATTCAACTTTGAGCTGAAAGCGCCGGATGAGCTTCTCGGAGAAGAAGGATATACGATGGATATTCAAAAAGACCGTATCAATGTTGACATCTGTTGACACCACAGGTAACATGTATGGCATGCAGACAATCCTTCAGATGTATAAAGAAAACAATGAGAGATACAATGTTGGCAGATGCGTGATTATCCTCGTTTTGAGACGCGTGGATTCTTGTTTGACGTTGCTCGTAAGCCGGTTTCTTTGGAGATGATGAAAGAAGTTACAAGAACGATGCGCTATTATAAAATGAACGATTTCCAGGCACATTTGTCAGATAACTACATTTTCCTGGAGGATTACGGAAAGGGCGCTCAGGAAAATGAGGCATTTAAAGCTTATGAGGCCTTCCGTCTGGAATCCGGACTTTCTAATGAAAAAGGGGAGACACCTACAGCGAAAGACTACTCGATCTCTAAGAAAGATTTCAGACAATTTATTCAGGACGAGAGAGCTCTTGGCATGAATATTGTTCCTGAGATTGACGTGCCGGCACATGCAACTTCATTTACAAAGATATGGCCGGATCTGATGGTAAAAAATAAAGTTTCGTCTTTAAATGCAAACAGACCACTGGTAGATCATCTTGACGTTTCTAAGACAGAGACAAAAGAAAAAATCAAAGAAATTTTTGATGATTATACAAAGGGTGACAATCCAACATTTGATAGTGAGACAACCGTACATATCGGTGCAGACGAATTTTTGGCAGATTACAAAGCGTACCGCGGATTTGTAAATGATCTGGTTCCTCATGTAAAAGAGACAAATACAGTGCGTATGTGGGGCGGCCTTACATGGATCAAAGATAATCCGGTGACAGAGATTGATAAAGAAGCTATTGAAAATGTGGAGATGAATCTTTGGTCAGCCGACTGGGCAGATGGAATCGAAATGTACAATATGGGATATGATCTCATCAACACAATTGATAATTTTGGCTACATGGTTCCAGATGGAAGTAAAGCACGTGCAAATGCGTATGGAGATTTGTTAAATGTAGAGCGAATTTTTAATGAGTTTGAGGCAAATAAAGTAAGAGTAAAAGGCGGAGCATACAAGTATGTTCGGCGGGCGATGACCAGATGCTCGGGGCAGCATTTGCACTTTGGAGCGATAACATTGACAAGAGAGCGTCCGGATTAAGCGAATCTGATTTATACTGGCGTTTCTTTGATGCACTTCCATTTTATGCGGAGAAGACATGGGCTGCAACTGGTAAGGAAAAAGGAAGTGCAGATGCGCTTGCAAAATTAGCAACCGATAAAGGAACAGGACCGAATACAAATCCTTATTATCAGGAAGACAAAAAAGGTGAAAATTACGAAAGCTATGATTTCGAAGATGGCTTAAAAGACGGTTCGGAGAACAAACGTGATCTGAAAGAAGGAAAGAATGCGGAAGTAAAAGAAAACGCATTGGTATTAAAAGATGGCGAAAGTTATGTGACATCACCGATTGAAGAGCTTGGAAATGGAAACCAATTGTCATTTGACATTAAGTTGGAAGAGCCGGCAAAACCGGGTGATATCTTATTTGAGTCTGACGCGGCATATGGAACACACGATATCCGAATTATGGAAGATGGCAAATTAGGATTTACAAGAGAGCTTTACAATTACTATTTTGACTATGAGCTTCCGGTAGGAAAGAATGTAACTATTACAATCACAACCGATCAGCAGAAGACAAGTCTGTATGTAAATGGCGAGTTTGTTGCGGATGCAAAAGGAAAATTCATTCACAATGACATGGTGAAAAAAGAGAATATTACCAATGCCACATTTGCACTGCCGCTGGAAAGAATCGGTTCTAAGACAGAGACAGTCTCTGCGGTGATTGATAATGTAGTTGTATCAGCAAAAAGAACCGGAACAGGATATTTATAATAAAGCGGCTTGGACCGGAACAGCAGAGTCAGAGACTCCGACTTCACAAGGTGGTGGAAAAGAAGGTGTCATAGGCATGGCATTTGATAACAGTTCTTCTACACACTGGCACTCTGACTGGTCTCAGGCTACAAAAGACAAAGTTCCGACAAGTGCCGGAGCAGCCGGAACAGGTAAAGGTGCAGATGGAAGTATCTGGGCAGAAGTTAAATTTGATAAAGGATATGAAATTAATCAAGTGTTATTTGCTCCACGTCAGGACACGAACAGTGGTCAGGTAACAAAGGCGTCTCTTTATATTCAGACTGAAAAGGACGGAAAATGGGTAGAGGTTGCAAAAGATAAGACATTTGCGGCTGACAAATCAGAGAAAGCATTTACGTTCGACAAACAAATGGTATACGGATTCAAGTTTGTTGCAACTCAGTCAAATGATGGCTGGGTAACCGTATCTGAATTCAATATTGCAGATAAAAAAGTAACCGATAAGATTTATACCGTATATGTGGAAGCAGAAACAGGTGGAAAAGTAAGCGGTGGTAAAGATGTGTCAGCAGGAGAATCTGTGACGGTTACAGCGACACCGGATAAAGGGTACGCATTTGAGGGATGGTATCGTCCAAACGGCGAGAAAGTATCTGAAAAAGCAGAGTATACGTTCAAGGTGAATGGAAATACAGCTTTGATTGCGAAGTTTGAAAAGACTGGTGAGACAGAAGACAAAAACATCACAGATGTGGAAAAACTAGATGATATTACCGTTGTACAGGGAACTGCATTTGAAGATTTGGATCTGCCGGAAAAAGTATCTGTCACATATGGAAAGAACGAGACAGCAGAAGTAGATGTGACATGGGAGAAAGGAACTTACAATGCACAGGAATGTAAGACATATGTATTGGAAGGCGCTTTAACTCTACCGGAAGGAATTGCGAATCCAGATGGATTGAAAGCGATAGTCAAGGTTACAGTGGAAGAAAAAGAGACACCGGTTAAGAAGTATACGGTCTCTGTAAATGTAAAAGATAGTGAAAAAGCGATGGGAACTGTCTCTATGGACAAAGAAGATGGTGTCTATGAAGATGGCATGAATGCGACTGTGACAGCGACAGCAAATGAAGGATATGAGTTTGTAAACTGGACAGATACAGACGGAAAAGAAGTAAGTAGTTCCAATCCATATACATTTGCAGTGACAGCAAACACAACACTGACAGCAAACTTAAGAAAATGGATGTGAAACCGGAAGCTCCGACAGCGCAGGATATCTTAGATGAAATTATTGCAGGACAGAAAGTACCGACAGTGATTACAAAGGGAGAGACAGAACTTGTTCTTCCGAAAGTCCCAGAAGGCTATAAGATCCAGATTACAAAAGTAAATCCGGAAGGTATTATCGCATTAGATGGAACAGTGACAACGCCGAAGAAGGACACAGATGTTATCGTGACAATCTCTGTGACAGATCCAGAAGGCAAGACAGCGAGTGCAGATTTACAGTGAAAGTAAAAGGAAAGAACGAGCCTGGAAAAGAAGATCCAAAGGATCCTCAGAATCCTTCAAAAGGTGATACAAATAAGAAAGATCCTTCTCAGGACAAAAAACCGGTGAAGACAGGAGATGCAACAGCGGCAGCTGGCTGGATGCTTGCGATGACAGCAGCAGGTGCAGTGGTACTTGTAAGAAAAAGAAACTCATAAAAGAGATAAGCCTCTCATACAATAAAGTATGGGAGGCTTGTTTGTATGAAACGGAAAATAAAAAAAATATGCGCGGTATTTGTGATTATTGTATTATTGCCATATATTATTACCATATTTATGAATGGGAAAAGCATAGAGGCAAATCAAGACGGAAAAAATGGTTATATTAAAGTAAAAACGGAGTCTGGAACAAAAGAGGTTCCGTTGAAAGAGTACTGTATTGGAACGCTGGCAAAAGAGATTTCAGTTGATTTTGAAGAGGAGGCATTGAAAGCACAGGCTGTCATTGTTCGGACAACTATCTATAAAAAATTGAGGAACAAGGAGAGAAAGCAGTTATGACGGAGCGCTTTTTTACGAAATCTGATATGAAAAATCAATGGGGCAGGAGTGCATTTCAGAAAAATTATAAAAAACTGGAGCGTGTTTGGAATGAGACCGATGGACAAGTTGTGATGTACAATGGCCAACTGGCAATGGTGCCGTTCCATCAGTTAAGCAATGGAAAAACTCGAATTGGCAAAGAAGTACTTGGGACGGATGAGTATCCGTATCTGCAGATGAAGGAGTGTCCGAAGGATGTGGAAGCGGACGGGCAGATGGAAAGTAAGCTCATCAAAGCAGCGGGAGCGCAAATTACTTCTCAGGACAGCGCCGGATATGTGACCGGAGTAAAGTGGGCGAGGAGACTTTGAACGGAGAAACCTTTCGGGATACATATGGATTGTTGTCCAGCTGCTTTGAACTGCAGGAGTTTGAGGGAAAGATGCGTGTGACGACAAAAGGAATTGGTCATGGACTCGGGATGAGCCAAAATACGGCAAATGAGATGGCAAAAGAAGGTAAAAAATACGATGAAATTTTGCAGTATTTCTACGAGGGAACAGAAATGAAAGAGGTCGCGGAAATTTTGTTGAATGTAGAATAAGCGTATCATTTCTGGCAAAAATATAGTCAGAGGTGATAAATATGAAAAATAATCTAGGACCTTCAAGAAGAGGGAAAGGTGCTGCGGTCGGTCTGGTCATTTGTTTTGTGGCGGTAATTGCGTTAGTGGGATTTTTTACATTCAGCCGTTATAAGAGAGATATGAGCAGACAGCTGGCAAAGGCGGAAGAAAAAACTGATACTGAAGAAAAACAAAAAGACATTAAAGAGACAGAAAAGAGCCAAACGACAAACAGTCAGGCAATTCAGAACAAAGCACAGGAGACAGAAAAACAAAAAGAAGAGACACAAACACAGACAGAGCAGAGACAGAATCAGACCTCACCAACGGCAACACAGCCAGATGCGCTGGCATTTTCAGAAAATGATCTGCTTGCATGGCCTGTGGATGGAAATGTGTTGATGAATTACAGCATGGATCAGACGATTTATTTTTCTACGCTGGATCAATACAAATACAATCCGGCATTGATTATCGGGGGAGAAGTTGGAACAGAGGTAACGGCATCTGCAAGAGGAATTGTAAAATCAGTGGAGGTCAATGCGCAGACGGGGAACACGGTGACGATGGACCTTGGAAATGGCTATGAGGCTGTTTACGGGCAATTGAAAGAAGTTCCGGTACAGGAAGGAAATTATGTGGAGCAAGGCGAACTGGTAGGATACTTAAGTGAGCCTACAAAATATTACAGTGTGGAAGGTTGTAATTTGTATTTTCAGCTGCTAAAAGATGGGGAACCGGTGAATCCAATGGAATATATGGATTCTTAGGGAGATTTATTTAAAAATAGATAACAAAAAACCGGACACGTTGAGAAGGGGTAAGATGTCCGGTTTTCTTGTTTTAAGTGCGTATAAAGTTTTGGAAAACGATTGTGATAAATCGCTTATACAATAATAGTATAATATATTTTTTTTTGTAAATCCGCTAGAACGGTAATTGCAAAAAACCGTTGATTTTGCAAAAAAGGAAATAAATGGTAAAAGCGGTTATTTTTGTACAAAAAGGAAGTAATTATAGAGAAAGAAAAAAAATTGTGCTATAATTTGCAAAAATAAGCCTAGGAGAAAATTTGTGAAACGGAAATTATTGGAATATTTGAAAAAGATAGACAGTAAGGAAGAAGAATTTATTAAAAATGAGAAAAATGTGCTGGCGCCTTATGTGATAAAAAAAGGAAGTTCTGTCATAGATACGGACAAGATGATTCGCGAAGGGGCTATGATTGATATTATGAAACAGCCGAGATTTGTAGATATCCCGGAGCATACGCATAAATACATGGAAATAATATATATGTTCAGTGGTTCGGCGACACATATTATCGATAAGACAGAAGTTAAGTTGGAAGCAGATGATGTTTTGTTTATCAAACAGGGAACACCGCATTCAGCAAGCGCCTCGGGGTATAACGATATTGGAATTAAAATATTTGTTCTTCCGGAGTTTTTACAATATCCGCTCAGCATGCTGAACGAAGATACGGCGCTTCGGCGTTTTATAAAAAAAAGCGGCGGAGAATGACGGAAAGATAAGGAGTTTTTGCATTTTCATTTGCAGGATTTGCCGGATGCCAGAATCTGTTGGAGAATATGACACGAAGCCTTTTGAATCAGACGCGAAACAGCAAGAGAATTTTGCAGGCGACGATGGGAGTTCTGCTGATGGAATTATCGAATAGAACGTATACGATCACAGTCGGCTCCCCATCTTCCTATGAAGTCAGATTGTGCTGGAAGCCTTAAGATACATAGAGGAGAACTACCAGACGGCATCGCTTAACAAGTTTTGCGAACATCATAATCTTCCATGCTATTATGTAAGCCGTCTTATGACCCAGTATTCCCCTTATACCTTTACAAAATATTTACAAAGAAGACGTATACTCCAGGCGGCCTATCTCCTGACGGAGACAGACACGCCGATAGAGCAGATTGTTGTAGAAGTTGGGTATGAAAATTCAAGTCATTTCCATAAACTGTTTAAAGAAGAATATGGAATGACACCGAAAAAATACCGTGAGAAATATGATTCTATGGAGAAGTGATGGGGATTTCTTATCCCATCACTTCTTCTACATGATTCGGGTACTTACTGTGATGTAATACACTGCATTGCGGTACTTACGAGTTGCCGTAAATCCATCCATATTTGATGGAATACAAGGACCTATTTCCAGACCGTCAAAGGAACGTTTCAGATGTTCTGATAATGGTTTCGCAAGTGCAGAATCATTGTTGAAGTCTACCATTTCATCTAAGATAGACAGATCCCCGGTCTCTTTGATATAGGCAGCAGTACCTGCAATCAGTCACAGTGATCATCATTAAATCCGCTCCATCTTCAAACTGTGTCGCTGCAATGTCGAGAATTTTCTGGCGCGCGCAATCTGGGATCAAGTGTACGAATCCAAGCAGATCCTGACAGGAATCGCGGAATCCCATACCACGGCCGGTCCCTGACTCGAAATAAGAAGCAGAATTCTACATAAGAAGTTAAGTTCAATTGCTCGCAAGTCTCGTTGGTGTTTGTAAGGATAAGCTGGTTTACCTCACAAGTCTCATGGAGCTGCGATGAACCATGATTCACCATTCTGCCGTCATAAGATTCAGTGCCGGAATTGTTTATTCCCGGCTCAATTCCAGGAATGGTCAGATAATGAGGATGTACTTCATCAATAAGTTTATGAATCTCAGCATCCAAAGTATGTATTATAAAGTGATCAATTGACGCCCGACTTTTTGTCTGGAAAAAAAATTTAAATAAAGCTTTTTAAAGTGCATGTGTATGTATACTCCTACATCTGTCAAGTATTGTAATTGTTACATTTTAACATGGTTGATACGAAGTGTAAATCTTGGTTTGTTTAATTCGACATTTTGCAATATACATATTTTGATTTTTGAAAAATACACAGGTGATTTGACGACAAATAATCCGGTTGCTCGACAAAAAATGTAAAAAACGAGAAAAACGTCATAAACCCGAGAAAGTGTTGAAAACAATAGATTTTCATATTTATAATGAACATTGGGAAAAAATACCATTTCAGGAATTTTACCACAATCAAGAACAGAACATTATTACATTAGAAGGGAGAACGTACTGTAATGAAAAAGAATCAGACAAAGCGTCTGCTTGCACTTGTACTAACACTTGCGCTGACATTAAGCAATGTGCCGACGACCGTATTTGCGGAAGATGTGACAGCGACTGAGCCACAGAGCACGACAGAACAGCAAGTGCAGTCACAGGAAGAGACGACAGAGCAGGTGGATCAACAACAGCAACAGGATGAAGATACTAATACACAGCAGACAGAACATGAAGCAGAGTTTCATGGGAACAAAGTAGCGGGGGTAGATCTTCGTGGAAAGTTTCAAAATGCATTTGGGGTTGCCCTTGAATATCGTTTCCGGGTTTCAGGGACACAGGATGAGTGGCAGACTGTAGATATCACAAAATCACACACATTGCAGTCAAATGTGTATGATGTACAGACACGGCAACCTTTCGGAAAATGGAAAGATGCAGGGACAATGCAAGTTAAAATCTACTACAATGTAGGTTTTGTAGTCGAAGGACATGAAGCAGGGGGAGTGTTGATCGACGGACAGAGTGCATCATCTGCTAAGGTTTACCAAAACGAAGCAGTGACATTTTTCTGTGAAAGACATTGACGGGTATGACGTAACTGTAGAAGGCGTGACTCAAAATGAAAACGGAACTTACACAGTAGCGTCAGTACAGGCAGATACAACTGTAAAAGTGGTATATACACTGAGACAGTATTCGACAGTAGAGAGTACAGCAGTCGAAAATGCCAAAATTAAGATTAACGAAAGCAGTGATGCATCTGTTAAGGTAGAGAATAACAAGGAATTTACAATTGAAGTAACACCCAATGCAGGTTATGCGGTAACTGAGATTAAAGTAAATGATACAGCACTTGATAATGTCACTTTTGCAAATCAGACAGCAAGCGCATCTTATCAGGCAGGAGAAAATCAGACATATTCAGTAAGCGCAACGCTTGTAAAGACAGGATTTGCGTTAAATGACAAAAACGAAGATGGCGTATATGCAGTTGGATACCGTGATGGGATGGATCAGGCTACAACAGAGTCAAATATCTTCAACACTTTGGTCAACGCAGGAGCTTCTGTTCCGGCAGACCTGACAGTAGATGATGTGACAATTCAGTACTATGCAGGAGCATGGGGGAAATGGCAGGAAGTAAATTATGAACCAGACTTTTTGCATGGATTTACAGATCATAAATTTGGAACAAAAGAGACAGAGCAGATTAAAATTACATATGCCGGCAATGACCAATATGGAAGTTTTAGTTCTGATGAAATTACAGTAACGATTGTAGACCCGCGTTCTGTCTCAGTTTTGGAATTGAATGCTGGTGTTACATTACAATATAACACAGAAGAGACGATGAAGCAGGAAATCTATGAGAAAGTCATCGCTTCTTTAAACACAGGTGAGGGAACTGCGATTGCACATACAATCGATGACTTCACAATCGAATTTGAAAGAGCGCTTGGAGAACAGACAGTAACAGTCTCTTACAAAGGCTCTGACGATTATAAACCTTGTGAGGCAAGTACTGTTATCACAATTGAAAAAGGAAAAGCCTCTGTAACTGTAAATTCTCAGAATATTACATACGGAGAAGTTTTGCACCGGTATTTCATCAAACCCTTCCGATGCAAAAGTAATTGGAATCATTGGTGGTGTGACAGGAAACGGAGCTCTTTATGTGAGCGTGGATGCATCTCAGATTACAATCAACGATATCGCAGGAAAAGAGATTCCGGTTATCGGAAACCTGTCTCTTCAAAAATTTATTACAGACACACTTGGAATTAAAGAATTTAAAGTCAGTCAGCTGACTGATATTTTACAGAAAATTCCAGGGGCAGATATCAGTGATATAGTTGCCGGAATTCAGCAGGCAATCGATGTGATCGAGCAAGTTGCTCCGGGACTACTTGACACAACAGTATCTCTTGGCGAACTTCCGAGTGAAGCAGGAGTATATACAGCAGTTGGTGTTACAGCAAGCCAAAACTATAAGACAGCATTAGGAATAGGACTTCTCACAGTCGCTCCAAAGACATCAGATGTAAAACTTGCATTTGATCAGGAATTTGACAACAATGCGCACAAACTGACAATCAGTCAGGCGCAGGCATTTGACTTCGGCGGACACATTGTAGACGGAGATGTTCAGGAGACAAACAATGTTCATACACTTTATGTCGGAATGACAACAAGCGGAAAGCTTTATACAGGAACAACTCCATGTTTAGAGCCAGGTGCGTACACAGAAAGTGTTTATGTATTGGGAGGAAATTATTTCGCACTTCCAATTAGCAGATTATATACAATTCAGCGAGAAGAAGTAGAAATTAAATTTGAGCCATCAGCTTTGACAGCAAGATATGATGGTAATCCACACGGATTAAAAGCAGGAGTTTATAATGCAAATGGCGACAGAATCGCAGATGCAGAAGTAAAATATGCAGGAATCGAAGCAGGAATTGAAGGATATTACAGCAAAGAGATGCCGGTAGATGCAGGCTTCTATTTAGCATCAGCATCATTTGCAGGAGATGATACTTACCAGCCGGCAATCAAATTAGGCGGTGGTTCCGTACTGATTCTGAAATCATATGCAAAAGGAAAGATTCAGGTTGGATTATTGACAACAACTTACGGGGAACCGACAGATCTCACAAAAGTGCAGTATACAACATCTGGTCTTGCTGCAAGAGATGTAGAGACGATCAAAGCAACAGTAAAATGTGATGGCAATGACTCTGCAGTAGGAAGCCATGCAATTTCTGTCAGTGTACCAAAGTCAGTTCAGAAAAACTACTATAGAACAATTAAGACTCAGGACGGAACACATACAATCGAACAGAGAGCAATTACTGTTCAAATCGGTTCTTATTCAAAAACATATGGTACAGAGGATCCGGCATTCTCTTATGAGATCACAGAAGGAAGTTTGGCAGAGGGAGATACTCTGAAAGATCTTGGTATCAAGCTTGCTCGTAAACAGGGTGAGAATGTAGGAAACTACGAAATCTATGTAGAGAATGAAGCAGAGTTAAATGCAAATTATGCAATTACAGTAGTAAATGGTAACCTTGAGATTACACAGGCAAATGCAGTGATCAGAGTTACCGGTGGAAATGACAGCAGCGGAAATTACACAAAAAGTTATGGAGATATAGATCCAATTTATACTTACTGTGTAGATGCACTGGTTAATACTGATGTGCCGGAAAATGAAGAATTTGGCAAAGTAAAATTAGTTCGTGAAGAGGGAGAAGATGTAAATACTTATACAATTACTCCGACTGTGGAAAACTTAAGTCCAAACTATACTTATACAGTTGAGACTGGAACACTTGAGATTATTCCACGCAGCATTACAATCAGCGCAGAAGATGTACAGAAAGTATACGACGGAGAAGCAGCAGAAGCACCGTACACAATTTCCGGATTGCCGGCAGATAAAGATACAGCAGATGCAGAAGATCTTGGACTTCACGTAAAAGCAGATATGCCGACAGAAGCGGGAACTTACGAAGTTTCTTATGCACTTGATGAAACAGCTTCACAGAATGCAAACTATAAAGTGACATTCCTGCCGTTTAATGTTGTGATCAAAGCAAGAGAACTTACAGTTAAGATTAATTCGACAGCAAAAGTGTATGGAGAAAAAGATCCGCAATTTAAGTATACATTAGAAGGAGAACTGGTTGGTGACGATAACCTTGACATCAAACTTGTTCGCGAGCCGGGAGAGAATGTAGGAACCTATAGAATTTATCCAGAAAATGAAAATGTATTGAATGCAAACTATAAAGTAACATTTGAGTATGGACAACTTACAATTGCCAAAAAGGTAATTACAATCTCTGTTACTGGTGGAGAGCAAAATGACGGAAATTACGTAAAACGTTACGATGATGCGGATCCGGCTTATTCATTCAGTGTAACAGACGAGAAGGGTGATGCTGTGACAGATGAAAATCTGGGTGAAATCAAAGTAGTACGTGAAAAAGGTGAAGATGTAGGAACTTACACGTTGATACCAACTGTAGAGAATGAAAGTGAAAACTACGAGTACGGTATTGTAGAAGAGAATGGTACATTGGAGATCCTTCCACGTGAGATTACAATCAGCGCGGAAGATGTAGAAAAAACATATGATGGAAAAGCAGCAGAAGCGCCATATACAATTTCTGGATTAGCAGCAAATAAAGATACAGCAGACGCAGCAGATCTTGGTTTAGAGTTAAAGGTTGTAACAAGCCAGACAGCATTAGCAGATGGAACAAAACTGGAAACTCCGATTGAGACAGAAGGAATGCCGGTAGATGCTGGAACTTATACAGTTACATATGCATTAGATGAGTCTGCTTCACAGAATCAGAACTATGATGTAACATTCCTTCCGTTCAATGTATCTATTAAGAAAGTAAATACAGATAATACACCAACGACACCATCTACACCAAATGATAGTGATAATCAAGGTTCAAAACCAAATTTAAAACCAGATTCAAAATCAGATTCAGTAGTGGATACAGGTGATACAGCAAATGTGATGACAACTATGACAGCGACAGCTCTTGGCGCTTTGGTTGCAATTGCACTTCTGTTATTCAAAAGAAGAAAAACAGACAAATAATAAGAAAATAAGAAAAGAAGCAGTTCGTTAAGAGCTGCTTCTTTTATTGCAAAATAATAAAGCAAAATTAAAACCTCCGAAAAGAATGGTATTTTTTTTCTGAACTTTCTTACAATGAGGATAAATGAAAGAACACAAAGGGAGGAAGAACGGAATTTTACCGATGATTTTTCACAAGCGACGTTTGACTTTCGATGTAATTATCTCCGGAACCCGGAGATGGAATGTTATGTGAGAGATACAGACAGGCAACGTCTGATTTTAAACGGAACAAACGAGACATTAAATGATGCGGCAAGCCCGACATGAATTGGGTAAGACAACAGGGATTTATAATGCAAAAAGCGCATTTCATAATACAGAGAATTGTCACTGTGACAGGGGTGTGTTATCTTATAATGGTATTCAGGAAAAGAGGGAAAAAATAATGAATTACACATATATCGTAGAATGCAAGGATGGCACGCTATACACGGGGTGGACGAATAATCTGGAAAAGCGAATTGCAGATCATAACAGCGGGAAAGCGCCAAATACACGCGGGCGAGAAAGCCGGTCACACTTGTGTATTATGAGACTTTTGAAGCAAAAGAGGAAGCGATGAAGCGAGAGTATGCGATCAAACACATGAGTCGGAAA
>ENA-OQJH01000935-OQJH01000935.1-human-gut-metagenome-genome-assembly--contig:-NODE-935-length-13894-cov-5.916394_pt1 | contig 13894 bp, 19 predicted proteins | sample MGYA00242597_ERZ504763 | MGnify/ENA primary metagenome ERZ504763 (study PRJEB26092, sample SAMD00036359) | human gut metagenome | host: Homo sapiens | study: EMG produced TPA metagenomics assembly of... | reverse complement strand
TATTATTTATATATATAATATGGTATTTTGTTCCTGTTCTTTTTCCCTAATGTTTTATGGTATCAATTTTTTGTGTCCGGCTTCCGGCTGCTTTTTGTATTTGGTATCAAAAGGTCGTTCTACAGGGTGTGCCAGGAATGATAATTCGGTATCATTTCATCATGCCATCTTTGCCCATCAGTGCCGGAACTCCGAAAAGTACGGTATCAATTTCTTTCCAGACTATAAAACAAAGACCGAGAGTTTTATCTCCCGGTCTTTATTAATAGAAATCTCTCTTTTTAATATTCATCATTTGTGATAAATATTTCTACTCTCCTATTTTTAGCACGTCCAGCTTCACTTGTATTGTCTGCAATGGGTTCGCTATATCCTTTTCCATCTTCTGTTATGTTGTTTGTTTCTATACCAGCGGTTCTAAGGTAATTTCCTACTGCTGCTGCTCTATTTTTAGAAGTATGATATTGTATTGTTTTTCTCCTATATTGTCAGTATGCCCAATTATTTTAATCTTAGTATTGGGTATTTCAGTAATGATATTACATAAGTCAGAAAGCATTTTTTGAGCTTCTTCATTTAATTCATATGAATCAAATTTGAATAGGATTTCACTTTGAGCTGTTGCTTTAAACTGTTCTTTTCCATTTTTATCTTTATAGCTGGAGATTGATAAGCCATCAATAGCTTTTAGTTTATTTCTTCTAGCTTCTATCTTTTCTTGGATAGCTTTATCTCTTTCTTCTTTAACTAATTTTGCACTTCCACCAACTATTGAAGCGGTTGAATAGTTACTATTATTTTCTATCATGTCTTTTTCTTTGTCGCTTAGTTCAGCGTTACTGAAAGTTATCATATGCGTTGAAGTACATGCGGTAAAAAATGTAACAACGAAGGCTGCTAGTATAATTATTTTCTTTTTCATGATTATCTTATTGCTATAATAGGTCTGATTTTAAATGAATTTCTTTTGCTTGTACTGGTTGCTCTTCCTTTTGTTAATGAAGAAATTAGTGCAAACACTTTAGGAGTATCTTTTCCTGCTCCATCTTCTGTAGAACTCCAGTACCAACCATCAAAGTGCGTTCCTCCAATGATTGAGAAAGAAGAATATACCTTTTCAAGATTATTAGAGATTGCTTTGTTTTGTGCGATAGAGCCAATAAACCAACCTGTAACACCTTTTGGTGCGTATTCTATAGCTTTTTGAGCTGCTGGATAAGCTAAACTATCTTTTATAGCAAAGTTCATTATTGCGGCAGTATTAGCTGCTCCATCAAAGCTGTTTCATCTTCCGAAACATTAGCTATATCCTCGTCTGTGTCTATTAAAGGATTTTCTTCTAAATCTTCTAATGAAACGGCATAAGCGGTTTCTTTTATATTTGGATTATTCCCATCATTACACCAAAATACAACTCCAATGGCTTCTTTTTCACTGGGTGAAAAGCGAGGGATGCACTATACTTCCATCACTACATAAGATACTACCCGGCTGTAATGATGTGTCTATAATATCTTCGTGTTTTGTACATGATGATATTACCCCTATAATGGATAATAGAATTATATATATTTTTTCATACTTAATTATTTATTGGAAATTTGACACCTACTAATAATCCATTTCGGAAATGGTCACGTGTCCAAAAGACAAAATCATTTTTTTGCATTACAAAGACTTGCATTCCATTTCTAAATGAATAGCTATATTCTAAACCTATATCAATGGAAGCCTGAAACCCTTTTCTGTTAGCTCCTAAATCTGCTCCAAACCTCCATCTTAAATTACTGTTTTTGCCTCGTGAGATTGTAGGTTTATATGCTGCACCTATGCCGAATGTTTTATAGCTCCAGAAACTATCAGAGCATACCTTATTACATACCGGGCATTTATCATATGCTGTAGCTAAATCAATATATAGTTCATAAGCATTGTGATATTTACCTTCAAACTCCAGCCCTACAACTGCATTGACGGTATTTTTCCATTGCCAACCTCCTGAAATATTAAAAAACTTATCACCATCACCAGCCATTGACTTAGGGAAATAAATGAAATCATAATAAGAAATATAATTTTCTTCATTGTGTTATTATTTAATATTGTTAGTTTCATTTTTTTCTGTGGATTCATACATGATTTTCGAAAAATCAAGACGCCCTTTGTTTATTAGAAATTTTATAGGAATGCCATCATCATAACTATCATATAAGGATTCTTCATCATTCTCTTTTTTATATTCGATTCCAAGAACAAAAAAACCATTTTTCTGTAATTGTTCCACTTGCCATATTACATTATCGAAATAGTGAAGTAGGATAAATTGGGATGTATTAGGGGAATATTTTCCTTCTGTGAACAAATAGAAGAATTCTTTAGTATATAGCCTTCCTAAATATGTGGTTAATTCATTTTTGATTCCAGTGAATTCCGAACCAACATTTAAGGTATGACACTCATTCAATCCTCTTATAAATATTTCAGTTTCCCTATCACGCTTTAGCATTTCTGACAAAATACTTATATCAGGATTACATACGGTTGCTATGATGTAAGCAAGATTACAATATTCTTTAGGATAGTGTTTGCAGTAATAGTATATGGTTGCTGCAAAAATATTTTCCGCTGTCATTTTGAAGTATAAATATTCATCCATTTATAAGTTTCTCTATACTGCATTCCACTCTTCTCAATAGCAAGAAATATATCTTTGGATATTTCTATAGCTTTGGGAATACTATTTATTTTCTCTTTATCAATGGGGTTGTCAAAATAGAAATCCTCGTTCCAGTTAATGGAACGTAATTTATAACCAAGACTTGGGGTTATAATTGGAGTTACTTCTTTTTTCTCATTGAGAATATTCATATGTTTTATTTTTAATTATTAAAACCAGAATTTATATATAGCAATTAAAATTAAAAAACCGAGAAGGAGTATCTGTGTTAACAAAATACCTCGCTTTAAAATGTAATATTCTTCTCGCTTCTTGGATTCTTCTTTTAATGTTTTTATTAGTTCTTCTATAGACATCTCAAGTTGGCTGCCTTTTTCCATAGCATTTTCTATGCGCTTTGTATAGGCTTCGACACGTTTCAATTCTTGATATACCAGTTCTACCGCAAGCTGCGGGTTTACTTTCGGCGTGGTGTCTTTCCTTTTCCGTGGGCTGTACTGTCCCTGCTTAACGGGGGAAGCGGTTGCCTCTGGGCGTGAGTTTGTTTCCATATTAATTCCTGTTTTTATTTATTCGGTAAAAGCATCTGCATGAAGAATGTCTGCATAATCAATTCTTAATGTTATAGTACGTCCTGAAATCTGTTTTTCAGATATTTCTATGGTAAGAACTTTTTCGTCTGGGAAAGTAAATTTTTCAAAGACAAAAATATTTCGATAGTTCTTCTTGAAAACAAGATTCTTATTAACTTGCATCAATGGAAGTATTTCTATAGATTGAAAATTAGTAGCCTTTGTTTGTTTTTTATCTTCTATTTTAAAGCGTATTTGGTCTATATCATATCGTATTTTTGTTTTATTAATCATAGAAATATCAATAAAGAAATACTTATCTAATGTGTAGATATTGTTTAGTACAATTTTCATTAGGTTACTTTTACTGGAAACATCATAGAATTTATTTTTTGAAATAAACATTCTATGTGCGTAATCATACATTTGTGCTTTGGTTAAGTTCACTTCTGGATTCATATAGCTACGTAAATCAGCATAAGGGATATTAAAGCGAGTGTATGCTTTTGCTAAATCGCTACTATATACTAGCATATATTGTACGAAAAATCTTTCTGTAACAATGGTGATAACTCCACTAGCTCCTTCTTTTGTGGGTTTTATTCTAAGAGAGTTACCAGTAGGAATATCGCCAACAATATCATTGACTGATATATCAACATATTTTATATCTTCCATAGCTATAAAATGCGTTGAAACATCTTTGTTGACGTATATAACCTTTAGTTCTTCTGGGTTTTCACCTGCAAGCTCGATGTTTTCTCCAATAGGGGTGTTCTGTGCATTTCCTGTAATAACAGAAACCATTGTGCATAATGCAATAAAAATCTTTCTCATATTATTGTTCTTTATCTTTGTTGTTTACTAAAAAAACTTGTGTATTATATTTTAATTTGGCTTTGTTTTTTTTGATGTTTTTGGAAAGAGCTTGGGTTGTACTACGGTAAGCATCTTGTAAAGCACCTAAAGCGAATTGTTCTACTCCTTCTGATTGGCTGTTCATTTGTATAGTTTGGCTTCCTATTTGCGCTCCAACATCTTTACTCAAATCTCTAAAAGCTGATGAAGGAACAAAGAAACCTTCTTGTCCGTCATTATCATATACGGATAAATCTACTTTCATTTGTTTGCCATCAACCATTATAGAGGAAATATTAATGTGTACTCTTTGGGCTTTAAAGCAGATACATTCCCATATAGGTAAGTGCCTTTAGTTAAAAGAGCGTCATTAATCATTATATCATCTAGAAGCCGTATGCGTACTCGGCTACCATCTGTTACTTTTAGAGTTTCATCTAATATAGCTGTGATTAGTGAAGTTTTTTGTTCTTTCCCTACAGTATTAAAATATACTTCTGCGGGATTTTTCGCTTTTACAACTTCTATAGCCTTTTCTTTTGGCTTTTCATCCTGTTTTTTTTGAGGTGTTCTAGGACGTGGATTTTGCAATGAATCTATATAAGCCATTTGCATTTTAAAAAGCTCCATTTCTTCTTGCATCTTGGATTTTTCAGGAGCTTTCCTAGTTTCTGTTTGACTTGATTCATCTATAGTAGGAAATCCTTTTATTTGTTGTTCCAATTCCTTTTCTCGGATTCTAGAAGCTTGATTTAAACTGTCAATTTGCCTTATTTCATCATTGGAGTAAAGAGAACCAGAACTTTCAATTTCGCTAACTTCTTCTTCTTTATCTATGGTTTGTATTGATGAATAATCAGAAGATTTATTGAAAGCTCCTTTGAGTGATTCAAATTTACTTTTTATCTCTCTTTTTTCTAAATTAGCATCAGGAATATCAAGATTTAATTCTTCCGTTTCTACTAATGTAGTTTCTTCTGCTGGGGCAGAGTTTATCATATCCTTAACTAGCCATCCTATCCCTAGAATAAAAGGTAGAATGAGTATCGGAATGATGTACTTAGGCTTTTTAATATCAATCTGTTTCATACGCTATTTATTTAATTTATTGTATAAATCTTTTATTCGTACAGTGTCTTCTGGAGTTAATTTCCCATTTTTTCTTAGCTCATTAATTTCATTTTGCATTTTAATCACTTCTAACAAGTCGTGAACTCCTACTTGTTTTTTTGTAGGTTACTATCAATGTTAATTTGTACTTTGCTTTTTTCTTCGTTGAAAACTTGCATTGGCTTTCTTTCTGGACGCATTACTAATGATAGAATTGTGACGAAAGAAAGGAATGAAATCGTAATTCCAAACATAGCTTTACGGTGTATATCAGCCCACGCCAATAAGCGTTCACAAGCGTTATTAACTCCGAACTTTTGAAATATTTTAGTAAGAAGAACAACTGTAGCTTGCTCGGCTTTAGTCTTGATACTTTCTTTTCTATCATTCTTTTTATGTTTAAACAGTTTCATTAGAAATTCTTTTTTACTTTATAATCTAGGTCTTTGTTGAGTATCGTTTTCCAATCTGTGATAATAAGTCCATGAGGATTATTTTCAGTGCGTGGAATTTGTCTTAATTTCCCTGTAGTTACAAGTTGCCTTTTTAGAATAGAAGTTTCTCGTTCTATACGTTGGATGCCATAGTACTCAAAAGATAGGTCGTTCATGTCTATTTTGATACTATCTGTCATAATTGTTACTGTTGCAGAACTCGCTAATATAGTGTTGAAATATCCTTTTTCTTTTAAATTATTATATTGTTTTAATCCGCTATCATCAATTAGATACATGGCTTTTTCCATGTTGTATTTTATAAATTCATCGTCTGGTGGTAATGTGAAAAATAAAGTGTGGAATAGATTTATGTGGCTTTTACATTCGACTTCCAAGTTGACTTCTGTACCAGTTTGTTTCACTAGTACAGGGACATCATTATCCAAAACATATATTTTTTTTCTTTCAGCTTTTACTAAAGAGAAACAAAAGGCTAGTACCATGCCTGAAATAACTATACTAGTTGCAAAACAGCCAATGGATAAAATTCCGGCTAATTTGATTTTATTTTCTAAGTTTTTAATAATCATGATTATGTGAATTTAAAATTTAATAAATCTTTTTACATAGCTGCACTGGCTCCACCTGTAGCCGGAGCTGCTACAGCTTTGGTTGCGATGGCAGCTCCTCCAACCATACCCCCTACTGCTTGTCCTACTCCAGTTGTACTTACAATCCATGTAGAAACAAAAGGTATTGTAAGCATGGCAAATGCTCCAAGTAATGCTGTAAGAAGGAAGCTATTGACACCTCCAGAGGTCATTCCGACATACATGACAAATGCAGCTTCATTTCTAAGCGCATATTCTAAAATTTCAATTTCTCTTTCTATCCCATATTGCATTACTACTAAAGAAATTGATAGTACTATATATGCAATACATGAATATAAACTAACACTGACAAAACGAGCTATCCATTGTATATAAGCATCCCGAAATGCAGGTAAAACAGAGAATGCAAAAGCTAGTGGACCAAGAATAACTAATATTCCTGTGAATATGATTTGTAGGAAAAAGACAAAATAGGTACATACTTGCCAAAAAGTAACGACAATAAATTCAATGATATTAAACATTATCATTTTAACCTTAGCGACTACATATACATATAATCCAGCTATCTTGTCTCCAATAGCTGAAAAGTCTATACTAAAATCATACCATTTCTTATCCTTAACTTCATTTTCGGCTCTTTCAACTTCTAATGAAGTATGTAATAACTCTACTGCTACGCTATCAATGAGTGCATATCTATTACGAGAAAGTAATTCTACTTCGTCTATCTGGTTCGTAAACATAGCCTTGCTTTGTGCTGTTAATAATTCTCCGGGATAACTGATTAGATTAATAAAGGGAATCCAGAACATAAGAACCAATCCCAGTGCGAATGGACGCAATAACGGGATAATCTCTAATTTTTTATCTCCACTCATCATTTTGAAGCTTTCTACTCCAAAATATAATAACATAAAGATTGCTGCCAATGCTTGCGCATCCGCAATAAATTCTCCGAACAGAACAGTTGTTTTATCTCTTAGTCCATCAAATAATTCAAATAAGAATTTATCTATTAACTCATTCATGGCTCATTATTGTTTTATTTATATTATTCAATCTTGTTATTAATGAAAGAACTTCTATTAGTTCTTTATCAAAACCTAAATAGGCTTCTCTCTTTTTAGAGTTACTCATATGTGAATCATGGATTATATCTATGTTCTTTTTGATTCTAGTAACTTCATCAGTTATAACTTCAACGTGTTCTTTATTACCGCCATTAGAAGAATATTCGACAAGTTTTTTATTTATATCATTAAGAATATCATTTCTGCGATTTTTAGTTAAAGTATATTGATAATCAATTTCTTTATCTCCAAATTTGAAGAGTTCCTGTCTATATATGGTATCGACATTATACCCTTCTTTTTCTGTTTCTGATTTATTGTACTCTACGGCTGCCATCATGGGAATTTCTTGTAACTGGAAATTACGTCTATCTTCCTTTCCGTATTTGTCGTGTAACCCTAAGCCCGGCAAAGGAATTTTAATACCCAAAACCTTTTTATACCATATCCAGTAATGATACCATTCTGGTTGTAGTCGTACTCTATCCATAAATTCCATATTATTAAGCACGCTCCATTTCCCTTTATCCTTTACAGGCATTTGGGAATAGGTATTAGAAGTACCAATAATCAACATTAGGGAAAAAAATAAAAGCACTCTTTTCATATTATCTTTTAGGTTTTACTTTATAATTCTGTAATAAATCATCAACTAATTTTGAACGATTATCTTTGTATTTAAACACTCCCGGAGCTAATGTTTGTAATACTCCATTTCTTTTTGCTGTTTTCATCTGTCGGCATACAGCGTATGCTATACCTCTCATGTTTCTTAGTTCATTAATAACATACTTAAGCAAGTCTATTCTTTGCTTATTGTCCATAAGGTTTACATCTGTCCCGACAATAGCGACCTGATAAATGTATTGTGTCAAATCCGCAGTACGATTAACTAATTCTAGCTCTGTTTTTGCTGACACCAATAATAAAGCCGGGTCACCTACAGCAAGTTCAACCATTTGTTTTTGATATTTACCAATATCTGCTGCAATATCAGTACAGTAGATAATATCTTTTCCTGTTTTTATGATGGCTTCTACAGATTTTAGGCTATTATAAAATTTGCTTTGGAAAAATTCAATCTGAACCATTTTTCACTGATTTGCTTTTGTATAAGGCTTATTTGAGCTTCATTCTCTTTCACTTTAGAGAAAGAAGTATGTTGCACCTTATGATTAGCTATAAGTGTTTCCATACAGGTTATATCCAAGACTGCCTTTTGCGAATATGCAACTTGGGTTAAAGTAGATGCTACCACTAAAATAAATAGGATTTTCTTCATGATATTATCTTTAACGGTTTGTAATCCTTTTGTATTTATCTAGGATATACTTATATAATGGTTGTTCTCCTATGATGTTAAGTATATCTTTTAGGCTTCCTTCATCGGAGTGATACCCTAGTACCTTATTGACTTGTAAAACCCAATCCGTATTTTTTAATTTGGAAGATTTTAGGTCTATTATAAAATTATCCAATCCTGTTTGGAAACTACCATAAATGATATGATAATATCCAACAGCATCTTTTTCAATTCGTTCTGTAGTAAATGTGAAATATTCGTGCAGAGAAACCTCTACTCCAAATACATTTCCATAGTTTCCTCTTTTTATAAATACTTCATTAAACCGATTACGGTTTTCTTTATTGGGAAGTTGATTTATGGTAAATATTTGCTTTTGATTTACTTCCGTTAGGGATAAAAGATTTGCTATTTCTTGATATTTGTCTATAAATTTACTTTGGTCTAATAGGCATATAATATCGGAGTTGCTGATTATAGAGTTTTTGACTACAGGATTACTAATTATGTCTTCTAGTTCTTGAGTAACAACCATTGCCATACCCCAAAATTTACGTACCGTTTTATACAAATAGAGTATATAGCCAGCCATCATGGGGCTAGCTATGGCTTTCCATGCTTCTTCAATTATTAATGCCTTTCTGTTCTTTTTTAATCTCATTTTTTGGATAAAAAACATCCATAATAATTAAGGTTACTATTGGGAATAGTTCAGGGTCATCTTTAATAGCATCAATTTCAAAAACTATAAAGGGTTCTTCAAAGAGGGAAGTATCAAAATCTTCATTGAGGGTTTTTTCTAACTGTCCTCCTTTATAAAATTTCTTTAATAAGAACTTATAGTTAGTAATGTCAAAATCAATCTTGTTCTCTTTGCAAATGATAGGTATAATGCGTAGAGAAAATTCATAGAATGAGTTAAAAGATAAACTTTCAACTTTTATTTCTTTCAGCATATCTTCTTTCTTTTGGATACGTCTTTCTATGACAGAAAGTAATCTGGTTTCAGGATTATCAAGCTCTTGGCGTGTAAAACCTTTTTCAATGAGAATGTTTTGTATCGCTTTTTCTGCGTTGGTTTTTTCTCCGCCTTCTCCTTTTTCTACCAGTTGCTGTAATTTCTCTATTTTCTCAGAAGTATCTTGCGTTCTTCTTTTTCCCTTTCGTTTTCAAATTCTTCTTCATTGACTTGAAATTCGAGTAGTAAATTTTCACGTATGGCTTCTTTTTCCGCATCTGAATAACCATTAAAGGGATGAAAGTAGAAAGAATAGTATTTTTCTATGGTAATATCCATAATTTCTTCTTCTTGCTTTTTGACCTCACCATTTGCACCTTTCCATATCAGGAAAATTAATGATTTAAGAAAGTTTTTCTTTTCTACATTATACTCTTCTTCAGTAATTCGGAAAGGATTCATAGATATAGGCTTGCTTTCAGAATAAGTAATGTATTTGCCATGATAGTATTCGCACATTCCTGAATAACTATGCCCTGTATCTACCAATACAATATCAGTGTTATCTAAAACCCATTGTCTTACTTTGGAGTTGACATAGAAAGACTTACCAGAACCACTTGGACCTAAAACAAAGAAGTTGGAGTTATTTGTATATTTTTTCTCACCTTCTTTCCCGGACATATCTATTCCAACAGGCAATCCTTGTCTGTCAGTAAAATAAGTAAGAAAAGGGCTGTTTTCTGTTACTTGTAATTTTTCCTTGAACAAAAGACAAATTGCAGCATCGGAAGTTGTTAGAAATTTGTCATAACTGTTTAGGTTGATTGCGTTTCCTGGCAGTGCACATTCGAATAATTCTAATTGGTTGAAGCATTGTTTATTAATAATAATGCCACAATCAAAAAGAGATGTTTCAACATAGTTGATAGCCTTACTAATATCATCAAGACCAGCAAGAATGATATTATAATGTGCATATACAAGCATTTGCCCTTCTCTGGCAATATCCGACTGCACTCGTTCTATGTCTTCTACACATAAATCATTTGCAGGGTCAGGCATTCCTTTATGTTTTTTCTTTTTGCCTTCTAATTTGTTTGCTTCGTTTCGTTGGTCTGGAATATTTATTACTTGATTATAGATAATTGTGTCTATACTTGGTGTATCATGCAAAAAAGAGAGTAAGTCAACAGGAAATCTTAGCCCAATATTGACCTCTTTATATGGTTTTATAATAGAAGGAAAATTAACTTCGTCAATATCTACAAGAGAAATGCACTGTACGTTTTTTTCTCCAATTATAAGATTTTCTTCTCTTGCTTTGATATTTTTTAGGCTTACTGTTTGCTGATTGAAATTGATAGATAGAAATCTTTTTATATATATTTCTATTTCATTTTCATTTAATAGTTTAGCTCTTATTCCTCTATTAGCGAATAGTCCTAATACTTTTGTGATGTTTCTAATAAAAGTATCAAACCTTCGAGGGTCAAAAGAAAAGAATTTAGACCTTTCTACTTCTCCTGTAATAACAAGATAAGTAGAAATATCAGTATATATTCGTCCTTTAAAATGTTCAAAATAACGATTTGATAAATAGTCGTTCTTCCTATTCTGGGGTGGTAAAAATGATTTTTTACATAGAATATCCTGTTTTTGTATTGTATATCCGGTTCCTAATACTTTGAGGATATTAGTAAATAAGTGGTGAAAATCATAGTAAGCATCCATATCTGCTGAATACTGTATTATAGGATTTTCACATTTAATGATAACAGAATAGTCGCCCCTTCGGTTATAGAATATAGGAGTATTGTCTATTGTTTCAATACCAATATAAGGAGCTTCAAATTCACTTTTCTTTTTCATAAGCTTTATTTTTTTCTATCTCTTATAAAAGTGCGTGATACTATATATATGCCTTTTCGTTTATCTTTCCTGTGAAGCCCTTTTCTTTGTAATTGCGATGTTATTCCTAACCCTCCAAACATAACTATTACAAGAGTTATACCTCCCCACATAAAAGAAGCCAGAGTAGAAACAATAGCACATAAAAGTAAAGCACTAATAATACAAGCTCCACCGATATATATGAACTTGCCTTTAAATCCTTTGAAAATAAGGGGCTTTTGTAGCCCCTTATATACATTGTAACTTGGATACTCTTTCGACATATTAGATTCCGAAGAATGCTTTTACGACAACACCTGATACAACCAGAAAGATACATGACCCCATCCAGCCCATAACAGCCTTTTGTACATCTTGGTCACCAGAGTTCCATTTTAAATAAACTCGCACTGCTCCAACTAATCCTACTAGACCTCCTAGTATCATCATCATGTTTCCTAGGGGGTCCATGTAGGTTGCAAGTTCAGAACTAGCTGCATCAATTCCCGCAGCACCTTGTGCAAAAGTGTTAGTTACTACCATTATGCTAATGGCTAAAGCGAATGCTCTTTGAGCAATTTTTGAAAAAAACTTTTTCATTTGGATAAAAATTAGTTGTTTATTTGTTAAAATTTACGTGTGAAAACATACTTTTCCCTTTAGCAAGAAGTTGTTCCATTGGAATACCTTGTGTTTCAACTTCCATTTCAACAGATTCATTTACAGATACATAATTTTGTTCAGATTCATTTTTTTCTTCCTCTTTTTCGTATGAGCCTGTTTCAAAATCTTCATCTACAACGTTGTGAGGTATTTCTTCTTCCTCTCCTATTGAAATAATTTCTTCTTCTTCACCTGTATTGACTTTGCTTTGCTTTAGGAAAGCATCATACAGAATGTTTGCAGCGTAGTAAACTACATAAATGGCAAATACAGCCATGATAAATTGTGAATAACTCATATTCTTAAGGGGTGTTCTATAAATTGAATTACTTATAATACTTTGATAATCAGATAATTATTTGTATATTTAAGCAATAAAAATTGCTGAAAACGATGAAAAAGCAGAACCGATACAGAAACCGCATTAGCAAGAGTCTTTTCGAGTCCGAAGATACTCATACGATTTTGTCGAACCTCGGTAACCCATTGACTGCGCTTGACAACTTGATTGACTTCGAGATGTTTCGCCCTGAACTTGAGGCCGCTCTCTCGAACAAAGAGCGCAAGAGTAACGCTGGGCGCAAGCCTTTCGAACCGGTTCTGATGTTCAAGGTTCTGTTTTTACAACGCTACTACGGCCTGGGAGACCATCAAATCCAATACCAGATTGTTGATCGGACGAGCTTCCGCCAGTTCCTTGGTATAGAGAGCGTAAAGGACGTTCCCGATGAAAAGACGGTCTGGAAATACAAGGAGGCGTTGCAAGTCTGTGGCGCGTACGACAGACTGTTCGACATGTTCCGCCGGTACATGGAGGATAGAGGTCTTGTTTTCAACAGCGGCAAGATAGTGGATGCGAGTTTTGTCACCGCTCCCCGTCAGCGCAACACTCGCGAGGAAAACCGGCAGATAAAAGCCGGCAGGGGTGATGAACTTTGGAATGACAATCCACACAAGAAGTGCCATAAGGACACTGATGCCCGTTGGACGAAGAAGCGTGGTGAAACTTATTACGGATACAAGAACCACTCCAAGGTGTGTGCCAAAACGAAGATCGTGCTTGCCTACGACACCACATCCGCCAGTGTGCACGACTCGAAGAAGGTCACCGACTTGATTACGGATGAAGACAAGGGGAAAGCCTTGTACCTTGATGCCGGATATGTCGGCAAGGACGATGAGGTCAGGAAACGTGGAATGACCCCTGTCATATGTGAAAAAGGACACAGGAATCGTCCGCTGACAGAAACCCAAAAGGCCAACAACAGGACAAAGTCCAAAGTGCGCAGCCGTGTGGAGCATGTCTTTGGCTTCATGGAACAGAGTATGCACGGGCTGTTCGTCCGCACGGTCGGGATAAGCCGAGCGAAAGCCAATACCGCACTGACGAGCCTAATGTACAATATCTGCCGCTTCTGTCAGATTGTCAAGTATCATGGCGATTGGCTGGCTACTTGTGAGGGATAGTTATGCCTTAAATATTAATTTATGTTAAAATTGGGGGGGTGATATAGTTATGAGCTAAAACACATACTTTTACATCGTGAATTAATAAAATCCGTGTCGGTCAGGCTTAATCGGGTTCTCCCGATCATCACGAAGTGTTAATTATAGAACCCTCTTAATTTTAAAAGTTTCATTAATCGACCCTTTTTCTGTACTAAAGAAAACGTTCTTTTTTGCTTAATCAAAGAACTTATGTCGCTACGGTGTTAGTTAACCAATCTTCCAAATAA
>ENA-OQJH01000934-OQJH01000934.1-human-gut-metagenome-genome-assembly--contig:-NODE-934-length-13915-cov-3.363069_pt1 | contig 13915 bp, 16 predicted proteins | sample MGYA00242597_ERZ504763 | MGnify/ENA primary metagenome ERZ504763 (study PRJEB26092, sample SAMD00036359) | human gut metagenome | host: Homo sapiens | study: EMG produced TPA metagenomics assembly of... | reverse complement strand
ATTCTGATAAGGAGCATCCAAAGATCCCAGGAAAATACCCGGCATAGCGAGTTTCATCAAAATATCCGAGGTATTTTCTCATACCAGTCAAAAGTGACATTGATCTTTCCACCCCAAAAAGCAGCATCAAAACCAAAGTCTGTAATAGTAGTTGTTTCCCATTTAATGTTCTCATTAGGTATCTTGGCAGTCTTCATACCAATCTGTTTGCTATCACCAAAATAGTAACTACCACTAGCCGCCAATGTAGCCGCATAAGCATAGTTACCAATTTCCTGATTACCCAATTTACCCCAGCTACCACGCAATTTCAATGAGTGGAGGAACTTCACATTCTCCATAAATTTCTCATTTGTCATGATCCATGCACCCGAAAATGAAGGAAGGTAGCATAACGGTGTGCCTTGGGCATACGTGACGAACCATCGTGACGGACATTCATCTCTAACAGATAACGGCCTCCGTAATTATAGTTCAAGCGTCCGAAGAATGACTGCAAGGAACTTTCTTCCGCCGATCCGGTCACATGATCATTCATAGTACCTCCATCCATTTCATAAATATTATCGGTAGCAAATCCCTGCTTGGACGCCTCATTCTTGTCCCAACGGGTAGCCTGGATAGAATGGCCTGCCAACAGATTGAACGAATGTTTCCTACAGAAAAATCATAAGTCAGGATATTTTCATTAATATAAGTCGTTTCCAGATAATGATAATCTGTCAGTTTATTGGTACCGACCGTGGTCAGCGCATTTCCTTCAGCATCGTATCTTACATTATTCTTCGGATTGAAAGTAGTCACATCATTCATATAATATTTATAAGCCAGGCTTGAACGGAATTTCAATCCTTTCATGATGTCAATCTCACCAAAGAATTTACCATCAAAACGATAATGCTTGTTATCCTTATATCCCATATTCAAAGCTTCAATCGGATTTTTGAATACGGATTGGGAAATATTGGGATTTCCATCCAGGAATCCATAATGTCCGTTAGAATAGCGTACAGGAACAGTAGGACGGGTAAACCAAGTAAGGTAGCGCATCAAACCTTCGCCGGTAACACTGGTCGTAGGCTCATCAATGTTCTGGCGGCTTCCCGAAAGATTCAATCCTAATTTTACAATACCCAACTGCGCATCCAGATTAGAACGGAAATTGAAACGTTGGTTAGCTGTCTCACGCAAGATACCATCTTGCTGGAAATATTGAGTGGAAATCATGTAATGTACTGCCTTACTACCTCCATTCACTGACAAATGGTGTTGGTGCATAGCTGCCGTACGGAACATTTCCTTAGCCCAATTGGTATTGGCAAAATGATCGGGATCTGATCCATTTTGCAATTTCTGTAACATATCATCGTATATGCCTTGGAAGGCCAACATTCATTATACATCTTCGCCACTCATAAGAATTCACATAATCGGGCAACACGGTAGCCTCCTGCAAAGCGATGCTACCAGAATAAGTAATAGTAGGTTTCTGCTCACCGCCTCGTTTGGTAGTCACCAAAATAACACCGTTTGCAGCACGCACACCATAGATAGAAGCCGAAGCCGCATCTTTCAATACAGAAACACTTTCAATATCATCAGCAGGAATTTCCGCAATCTGGCTCACCGAGCTTTCCACTCCGTCGATCAGGACCATCGGATCATTGTGTTCAAAAGTTCCCACACCACGGATACGGATTTCGGGACTGTCATGACCGGCCTGGGCACCATTGTTGGTCAACATAACACCCGGCAAACGGCCCTGAAGCATATTGGCAGTATTAGCTACCGGCATAGAAGCTACATCCTTGAAATTTACAGCAGCAACAGAACCCGTCAGATTTTCCTTCTTCTGCACACCATAACCGACTACTACCACTTCGTCAATCATTTCCGTATCTTCCTTCAGATTTACATTCAGCACCGTATTGTCTTTCGAAATACGATATTCCTGATCGGAATATCCTATAAAAGAAATGACAATAGTAGAATTAGAAGCCACCGTGAGATTGAAATTACCATCCAAATCAGTCACCGTTCCATTGGTTGTTCCTTTTTCAACCACACTGGCACCGATGACCGGTTCGCCTGTGGCATCTTTTACAATACCGGAAACTTAAACTTGTCTGCTTGCAGACTGGAAGCGCTCACATTCATCGCAGGGATGAAGAAGCAGAGACACAGCAATAGACTCAGTACCCGGAATGTACTGGTTTCTGTCAGAGTTTTCATGTTCATAATACTTTTTTTTTAAAGGTCTAACAAATAAAGATAATTCGTTTTATTTGCCAGCAAAAGTAAGAGGAACAGAAAAGAAACAGGGAGAATTATTACCGGAAAAAGGCTGTTTATTCCCTATAGAGCCTATTTCGGTAATAATCAGCCATCATACTTCATCATATACTCTGTAGGAGAAAGTCCGAATTTCTTCTTAAAGCAGGAACTGAAATATTTAGGGTCGTTGAAACCTACAGCATACGCCAAATCGGCTATACGGATTTTCCTTTTCTCGTCTATCAGCCGACAAGCCGCTTGCAAACGGACATTGCTGATAAATGCAGAGGGAGTAAGTCCGGTCAACAGTTTCAATTTATCTGCTAGTGTAGTCCGGGCCATACCCATCTCCGCCATAAACTGTGCATGTTCAAAATCACAATCACTCAAATGGGCATTCACACAATCCACCGCTTTCCGAATGAAAGCTTCGTCCATCGAGGTGTAATTTAATTCTTTGGCTTCAAAAACCAACTGCTTACGGAAATCCACCCCCATACGTTTGCGCCGTTTCAACAAGTTATCTATCTTGGCAAACAAGACAGAGAGGCGGAGCGGTTTACAGATATAACCATCGGCCCCAGACTCATACCCTTCCACACGGTCTTCATCACTAGTCTTGGCCGTTAACAAAATCAATGGAATATGGCAGGTCTCAAATTGAGTCTTCACCCGGCGGCACAATTCCATACCGTCCATTTCGGGCATCATAACATCAGAAACAATTAAATCCACTTCCTGTTTGGCAAGTATCTCCAAAGCTTCCGTTCCATTGGCGGCCTTCAGAATATGGTATTTGCCATGCAACAGACGAACCATCAAAGCCAATAATTCCTCATTATCCTCCACCAACAAAATAGTCGATGCTGCCGGTTTCTCTTCCAACATATCAATCTCCGAGACATTCTCCATTTCATCTGCCGATAAAATAGCATAGTCCACATTTTCGGTATTCTCGTCTACCTCATCCTCATCAAAAGCCTCACGTCTTATAGGAATTTCAACCACAAAAGTATTCCCTTCCTCCTTATCGCTAAATACTTGTATCGTTCCATGATGCAACAATACCAAGTCTTTAGTCAGTGACAAACCGATACCCGTCCCTATGGTATGGAATTTGCGATACTCCCCTTCATAAAATCTCTCGAATATATGATCCAACTTCTCTTTTGGAATCAACTCGCCGGGATTGTTCACACTCAATTTAAAAGTTCCCCTTTCCTCATCATGAGCCTGTGACACCACAATAGTTCCTCCTTCAGGAGTATATTTAGCGGCATTGGAAAGCAGATTGTACACCACTTTATCCAATTTATCCACATCAAAATATCCCGAATATTCTTCAGACAAATCAAATTGTATGGACAATTTCTGCTTTTTAACCAAAGGTGCGAAAGCCGACACTGATTTTTTCAAGAACATACTGACATTTCCATGCGAGACTTTCAGCCGCAACTTGCCATTCTCCACTTTTCTGAACTCTAAGATCTGCTGAATCAACCGGATTAACCGCACAGTATTATCAGCTATCACAGGACAAACCGACGAACTTGCCGGTACTTCTTGTTTCAGTTCATCCACCGAAGCCGATATAATAGAAAGCGGAGTCAGCAACTCATGAGTGATATTGGTAAAGAACTGTAATTTAGCATGATTGATTTCCTCCATTTTCTGCCGTTCTATCTTCCCCATCTCTATGGCCTGTTTCATCCGGATACGGTTTCTGACAATCCGATAAGTATACCATGCCAATGAAACGAACAACAAGACATAAAGGCAATAAGCCCACCACGATAACCAAGGCGGCGGAAGAATAGTTATACGCAGACATTTCATATCCGGAGACCAGATTCCATTCTGATTGGCTCCCTTTACACAAAAAGTATAAGTACCTGCCGGAAGATTGTTATAATAGGCAAACCGACGTCCAGCCTCAACGGACAACCATTCCTTGTCATATCCCTCCAACCGATATAAATAACGGTTCAACTCAGGATTGATATAGTTCAATATTGAAAAATCAAGACTGAAATTATTCTCCCGGTATCCTAATACAATTTTATCAATAAAATCAATAGCCCTGTTTGCAACAATCCCCTTTCTGATGGAAAGAGGGTAGGTACGTACCGATACATTATGTACCTTTATATCTGTAATCACTACCGGAGAATAAGCAGTATCCTGAACAATTTTATCAGGATAAAAGCTGTTCAATCCACGGAATCCTCCGAAGATAAGTTTCCCATCCGCCCCCTTAAAGCAAGAATTCCGGTTAAACATGTGATCTTGCAAACCATCATCTACCGTGTAAGTATGTATTTTCGGTGCAGCACCATCCAAAGGGATATCAATGTGATACATTTCCGCATTGGTAGTAAGCCATAAAGTATGCTCATCATCCTCCAGCATACTGAAAACAACATCTCCATTCCGGAAATAATCATTCAAGACTGAAACAAAACGATCATTCTTCCGGTCATACAAATCGAGTCCATTACCATTCGACCCCACCCATACTCTATTGTATCCATCCACACAAACACTCATCGCCCCGATAGTGGATAATGTACCATCCGAAGGCGTATAAAACTTAACCTTATATGTTTCTCCGGATGTATCTATCCGCCATACCCCTTCATTGCTAGTCGCTATCCAGATAAAACCATCTTGATCTTCCGCCATTTTGAAAATAGAAATTTGGGGCAATGCCTGATTTGTCAAAGTCACCAGTTCATTCAAAGAATGAAGCCTTTGTTCCGTATCCAAAATAAACACTCCCGAACGTGTCCCCAACCACAGATTCCCTTTCGAATCCTCCAACAAAGAATAAATACAAATATCACTCAGTTCCGGGTTGGTTACGGTATTTACCACGTGTGCTTTCCCGGCTTTGACGTTATAGAACCACACACCGTCATCCCAAGTGGCAAAACACAATTCATTTGTCCTTTTACGATAAATAATATCATTGACCGTCGATGTATATCCCATATTCTTCAATACAGGATGAGAGCGGTAAGGAACAATGGTATGCTGTTCCATATCATAAAAAACCAGACCGAATCCCATGATTCCCATCCACAGATTCCCATTATCCTCCTGATAGACACTGCGGACAGAGCTGGTAGGGCAATGCTCACGCAAAGCCTCCAAAGAATCATAATTAAACCGGAACTTATTTGTATTTACAGTACAAACACCTCCCCCAACATACCCAGCCACATCAGCCCGTCTTACTGCACAACAGAGAATTCACTTCATTAAAAGGTAAATCTCCTTGAAGGTTGCCCGGAACAATATTGGTAAAATTCCCGTCCCCCGATTCATCTTCCAAAATACTGACTCCACTGCGTGAACCGATCCAGAGCTTTCCGGAATTTTATCCTGAGCAATGGCGTAGATAATATTATCCAACAGAGAATGAGAATTTCCCTTGATGTTCCGGAATGTTTTAAATGAGAAATGTTCCGGATCATACGGATTAATGAGTTTCACCAATCCATACCGCCAGGTACCGATCCAAATATTCCCGGCTTCATCCTGAAATATGACATGCGCCGAATTACCAGGGTTAATCCCCTCGTAAGTATGATACAATTCCTCTTGAGGATTATAACGCAGCAACCCCTGTTCCCAAGTACCAATCCATATTTGACCTTTCCGGTCTTCGACAACAGACTTTATATCCATAGTTTTTTCACAATCGAAGTACGGCTGCCGGCTTTCCTGCGAAACAATCCTTTGTTGCTTCCCACCCATAAGTCCCCGTTGCTTGCATAAAGAATACTTTCCACATTGCTTACCTGTAACAAAGGACTGATTATTTTTTCTATCTCATCCGTTTCCTTATGCAATACATATAATCCATTGTGCGTACCTATCCACAAATTATTCTCCTTGTCTTCGGCCACCATATTCACAAAACTATCAATGGAACGTCCATGATTCACTCCATCGGTTTATACACCACAATAGAATACCATCATAGCGCAAAAGGCCATTGTAAGTCGATATCCATATATACCCCTGGCTATCCTGAAATAATTTCCGGACTTCATTGGTCGGAAAATTCACCGAAGTGGAAATAGATTTAAAATGATAGGTATTGACCTTGTTATCAGCCCAAAGCCAAACGGGAAAACACAAAAGATATATTACTCCAAGAATATATTCACAGTTACGGTGTGCAAAGTGCATAGATTCAACTTTAAGATTTGATGCAATATTCGCAAAAAAAAGCATTTTAAGCAAATATTCCATAAGATTTGTTCTAAATTTCCCTCATCCGCATACATAAGAAACTAAAATTATACCTCCAGAAACACTTAGGACAAAAAGGTTAGAGGCAGTTAAGATAAAAAATTGTATATTTGCCGATAAGTGTGACCTAATTTTAAAACAGAGAAACATGCATTACAACGACCAAGGCGCTGATTTTAAATACCTAATTGTCAATGAACGTGACAAGCGTTTCGGCTTGTCGGTGACTACCGTCGGATTCCAGGCCATCAGGGCCGGGAGCGTTTATCCACCACGCAACCACCCGGACGCTTATTATTTCACGGCCCAGAAAGGACGTGTGCTGCATGAATATCAGTTGGTATACATTACTAAAGGACGGGGAACTTTCGCCAGCGATACTACTCCGTCTGTCGACATATCTAAAGGACAGATACTTTTCCTGTTTCCCGGACAGTGGCATACCTACGCGCCGCTGCAAAAAACAGGATGGAACGAATATTACATCGGTTTTGAAGGTCCGATTATAGACAATCTGGTAAAAAACAGCTTTATTTCAAAAGAAAACCAGATTTTGGATATCGGTATCAATGAAGAACTGGCCAGTCTTTTTGCCCGTGCACTGGAAGTAGCGGAAGCAGACAAGACCGCAGCGCAACAATATTTGTCCGGCATTGTTTTACACATTATGGGAGCCGTACTTGCTATCTCGCAGAACAAACGCTATGAGGTGGACAATGCGGCACAAAAAATAGAAAGTGCCAAAATCATCATGCACGAAAATGTGTACAAGGATATAGATCCGGAAGAACTGGCACTGAAATTAGGTATCAGTTATTCCTGGTTCCGCAAAGTATTCAAAGAATACACCGGCTATGCGCCCGCCAAGTATTTCCAAGAGCTGAAATTGCGCAAAGCGAAACAATTATTGATTGAAAGTTCCATGTCAGTGAAAGAGATATGCTATGAATTGAATTATACCTCTACTGAACACTTTTTCTCGGTATTTAAAAAAACGTACCAACTTCACCCCTACCGAATATCGTAACTTCGGACGGGAGGAAAAGAAAAAGAGAATGAAAACGAATAAAGGAAAAATGAGAAAAATAACCATCAATCTGGCTGCTGTGGCAGCCTTTTGCATTGTAGTCGCCTCACCCGCCTTAGTGAGCAGCAGTTGTGCTACTCCCCAAACGGAACAGGAAGATACCACTATCATACGAGAAGATTTAGGTATTACGGCATTGAAATACAGTAGTCCCGAAGTTCCCTCCAGCATTGAATTTTGTGGTAAAGTGATTGACTTGAGCCGCTTTGACCGCCACGAGCGTATGGACCGTGAATTATTGGCATTCACCTATATGCACAGTACTTCCCTGCAAATGCTGAAAAAAGCCAACCGTTATTTCCCCATTGTAGAACCCATACTGAAAGAGAACGGAATCCCCGATGATTTTAAATACCTGATGGTCATAGAGAGTAATATGAATCCCACCGCCCGTTCCTCTGCCGGAGCCGCCGGACTATGGCAATTCATGCAAGGTACGGGAAGGGATTACGGACTGGAGGTTAACAACAATGTGGATGAACGTTACCATATTGAGAAAGCGACTCGTGCCGCCTGCCGCTATCTGAAAGACGCGTATGCTAAATATAAGGATTGGGTGGCTGTTGCCGCCTCATACAACGCTGGTCAGGCACGTATTGCCAGCCAACTGGCTAAACAGGATGTGGACGATTCGCTGGATTTGCAACTGGTAGAAGAAACAGCCGATATGTGTACCGCATTCTTGCCGCCAAACAATTGTTCAGTGCCCCTACTACTTTCGGTTTCCGTCTGCGCGCATCAGATTTGTATCCGCCCATTCCCTATACGGAAGTCACTGTGACGAAAGGAATTGCAGACTTGGCACGTTTCGCACGCAGCAAAGGAATCAATCTGGCCATATTAAAGAATATGAATCCCTGGTTGCGGGAAACATCCTTGTCCAACCATAGCGGGCGGACTTACGTGATAAAAATCCCTACCAAAGAAGGAATGACTTATGATCCGAAAAAGACGGTGGCGCATGATAAGCGATGGGTGATAGAATAACTTTCTATCATACAGCATTCCATAATCAATTTACCAGTTTTCCTCCACAGTATTTACAATAAGCAGCCCCGTCCTCATGTCCGTCCTTACCACAATGCGGACATTTCAGGGCCACCCTGCGTCTATGTTCCTGGATCATAGACGCAGAAACAATTCCTGTGGGGACTGCAATGATGGTATAGCCCAGTAACATTACAATGGCCGAAAGGAAGCGCCCTAACGGAGTTTCCGGAGTAATATCCCCATAACCTACTGTTGTCATCGTCACTATCGCCCAATAAATACTATTCGGAATATTATTGAAAGAAGTGCCCGGCCGCTGTCCCTCAATCATATACATCAATGTACCGATCGAAGTCACCAATATCAGTACAAACAAGAAAAAAACAATAATCTTCCGACTGCTGAACACCAAAGAGCGCAACAAGAAATTACCTTCATTCAGATAATTGAAAAGTTTAAAGATACGGAACACACGAATCAACCGGAAAGTGCGGATCACCAGCAGATAACGTGCCGTGCCGAAAAGCCAGCCTATATATAGAGGTAAGGTAGCCAGCAAATCCACTATACCGAAAAAACTCAGAGCATACTTCCGCGGTTGGGGAGAACAATAAAGCCTCAACACATACTCCAACGTAAAGAAGAAAGTAAAAACATACTCCGACACTCGCAGATAAGGCCCGATAACAGCATCCCAACTCTTGATACTCTCGGCAACAACCACCAGAATACTCAAGACAATAAACCCTATCAACGCCACATCGAATAACTTTCCCATCGGTGTGTCACTCTCAAAAATAATCACATATATTTTATGCTTTAATTTCTCATCATGCAGTAAATTCTGCCACCTGTTCCAAATATGCTTCAAGAATGCCATAATTTTTTATAATAGAACGCAAATCATTCATAATTATAACAAATATTGCCCGATTTATGTCCTATTGGTCACTATTATTTTCACTATATTTGCACAAAACCAATAAAATAATAGCATGAAGAAACAACTTATGACAGGTCTGTTCACAGTCCTCGCCCTTACAGCAGGTGCGCAGACCTTCCAAGAATGGCGCAATCCGGAAATAAATGCGGTAAACCGTGCGCCGATGCACACGAACTACTTTGCTTTTGAAAATGCAGATGCAGCTAAGAAAGCGAACAAAAAACAATCAACCAACTACATGACTTTGAACGGAACCTGGAAGTTCAACTGGGTGAAGGATGCGGATTCCCGCCCCACTGATTTCTGGAAAACCGGTTTCAACGACAAAGGCTGGGATGACCTGCAAGTGCCCGCCGTATGGGAACTGAACGGATACGGTGATCCTATTTATGTGAACGTAGGCTATGCCTGGCGCAACCAGTTCCAGAACAACCCTCCCGAAGTGCCGACAGAAAACAACCACGTTGGTTCTTACCGACGTGAAATTGTAGTTCCTGCCTCATGGAATGGAAAAGATATTATCGCTCATTTCGGCTCGGTTACCTCTAACATGTATTTGTGGGTAAACGGACGTTATGTAGGCTACAGCGAGGACAGCAAACTGGAAGCCGAATTTGACCTGACTCCGTATTTAAAACCGGGTCAGAAGAATCTGATCGCTTTCCAAGTATTCCGCTGGTGCGACGGTAGTTACCTGGAAGACCAGGATTTCTTCCGCTACAGTGGTGTGGGACGTGACTGCTATCTATATGCCCGCAACAAAAAACGCATTCAAGATATCCGTGTAACTCCCGATTTGGACGCAGCTTATCAAAACGGTAGCCTGGCTATCAATCTGGATTTGAAAGGCAGTGGCAAAGTCGATTTGGAACTGGTGGATGCACAGGGCAAGCAAGTGGCAACCGCTACCGCCAACAAATCCGGTCTGGTAACGATGAACGTAGAAAACCCCAAAAAGTGGAGTGCCGAAACACCTTATTTATATACGTTGCGTGCCAGTATGCAGGGCAGCAATGAAGTAATTCCCGTCAAGTAGGTTTCCGCAAGATTGAATTGAAAGGTGACCAGATCTTAGTTAACGGTAAAGCAGTCCTGTTCAAGGGGGCCGACCGCCACGAAATGGATCCGGACGGAGGATATGTAGTATCTCCCGAACGTATGCTACAGGATATCCAGATAATGAAGCAATTCAACCTGAACGCTGTACGTACCTGCCACTACCCGGATGACAACTTATGGTACGACTTATGTGACCAATACGGTATCTATGTCGTAGCCGAAGCCAATATAGAATCTCACGGCATGGGCTACGGCGAAAAGACTCTGGCCAAGAACCCCTCTTATAAGAAAGCCCATCTGGAACGTAACCAGCGCAATGTACAGCGCGGATTCAACCACCCAAGCATCATCTTCTGGTCATTGGGTAATGAAGCCGGCGACGGCCCCAACTTCGAACAATGCTATCAATGGATTAAAGCAGAAGACCCCAGCCGTGCCTGCCAATATGAACAAGCACGCCAGAAAGACCATACCGACATCTTCTGTCCGATGTATTATGGCTACGAAGGCATGGAAAAATACGGTCAACGTACCGATGCTACCAAACCATTGATTCAGTGTGAATATGCCCATGCAATGGGTAACTCGCAAGGTGGTTTCAAAGAATACTGGGATTTGATTCGCAAATATCCGAACCTGCAAGGTGGATTTATCTGGGACTTCGTTGACCAGTCCTGCCGTTGGAAAGGAAAAGACGGCGTGATGATTTACGCTTACGGTGGAGACTTCAACCGCTTTGACGCTTCTGACAACAACTTCTGTGACAATGGTTTGATCAGCCCGACCGCGTTCCTAATCCGCACATGTATGAAGTAGGCTATTTCTATCAGAACATTTGGACTACTCCCGCCGATTTAAGCAAAGGGGAAGTAAATGTGTTCAATGAGAACTTCTTCCGTGACCTATCCGCCTACTATATGGAATGGCAAGTACTGAAAGATGGAAAAATAATCCGCACCGGACGCGTGGATGATTTAAAAATCGCTCCTCAGGAAACAGCCAAAATTACGTTGAATATCGGCAAGACCTGTACCTGCAAGGAATGGTTGCTGAACGTTTCCTACAAACTGAAAAACCGCGAAGGTTTGCTGCCTGCAGGTTTCACCGTCGCCAAGAATCAGTTGACACTGAATGATTACAAAGCACCGTCTATGGATTTGAAGAACGTGGAAACAACCAATGTAGCCACCGTTGTTCCGCAAATCATCGACAACCAATATCATTATCTGATCGTAAAAGGCAATAACTTCGTAGCCGAGTTCAACAAACAGAACGGTTACTTAAGCAAATATGCAGTGGACGGAACGGAAATGCTGAAAGAAGGCGCAGCCTGACCCCTAACTTCTGGCGTGCCCCGACAGACAATGATATGGGAGCCGGCCTGCAAAACAAATATGCAGCATGGAAGAACCCGGGATTGAAACTGGTTTCCTTGAATTCCAAAACAGAAAATGACCAGATAGTAGTGAATGCGGAATATGACATGAAGAATGTTTCCGCCAAATTATATCTGACTTATGTCATCAACAACGAAGGAGCCATCAAAGTGACCCAAAAGATGACAGCCGACAAGAATGCCACAGTATCTCCGATGTTCCGCTTCGGTATGCAAATGCAGATGCCTAAGTGTTTTGAAACCGTAGAATATTATGGTCGTGGTCCGGTAGAAAACTACAGTGACCGCAACCACAGCACAGACTTGGGTATTTATCGCCAAAGTGTGGATGAACAATTCTATTCCTATATCCGTCCGCAGGAAACAGGAACCAAGACCGATATCCGTTGGTGGAAGCAACTGAATGCCGGTGGTAACGGCCTGAAGGTGGTAGGTGATGCTCCATTCTCCGCATCTGCCTTGCATTATACCATCTGTTCACTGGATGATGGCGAACAAAAAGACCAGCGTCACTCGCCCGAAGTACAGAAAGCAGACCTGACCAACCTGATTATCGACAAGGCTCAGATGGGATTAGGTTGTGTAAACAGCTGGGGAGCTCTGCCGTTGCCTCAATATATGTTGCCTTACGGTGATTATGAATTTACTTTCATCCTGACTCCGGTAAAACATCAGATTGAGATAGAATAAGACAAGAATTTAAACGATAGAAACAGGGTGACTGGATTTGGTTCTCAGCCACCCTATTCTATTCTCTCTGTTCTTCATAGCTACCGCCATCTACAATTTCCATAAAACGAGTGTTACACAAGTAGCTGGCCTAATCATCTCCTTTCAAGATACATTTTCCACCTTTTTTCCCTTCAAATCCTTCATACACAACCAATACAATGAATATCAAACTATTACAATGAATCATTCTTATTCCAATCCTTCATAAATTCTTCATAAAGTTGTATCCGTTCCCTTTGTATAAACCAACCACAGGAATCCATTCCGGCAACCCATCGAATCTTTTTCTTTATTTTACCGTACCCGATTACAACCTCGGTTGTATTACTCATAAAGAACAATTAAACACTAGTAAAATGAGACCAGACGGCTATTTGAAAACAGCGTGGATCATGACCGTATTATTCAGCATCATCCTTCCGCTTCATTCACAAACACCCCGGCAATTCTCTATAGAATTAAAGGACAAACCACTTCCCGCTGCCCTTAAACTAATCGAAAAGGAAGGTGGAAAGAATATTATCTTCTCCTATAACGAAACTGAAAGTTACCGGGTTACAGCCTCCATCCGGCAAAAAACTGAACTTGAAGCCATCGGCACTGTCCTGAACGGCACTCCTTTCATTTGCAAAGAACGGGAAGAATACTTCGTCATACAGAAAAAGGGAAAGAATGTACCCACCACCGAAATACGAGGACAAGTAACCAATGAAAAGAATGAACCGCTGCCTACTCCAATGTACTCTTATTGACACCCGGCGATTCCACCTTTGTAAACGGATGTGTCACCCGTGAAGACGGAAGTTTCCTGATGATAGCGGAAGAAGGGATACCTTACTTGATACGGGTTTCTTACATAGGCTATAAGACAGAAGTGCAACCTTACCACCCTACTCCTACGTTTCACCTGCTTCCCGACACCCAACTGATGCAGGAAGTCACCATCAGCGCCCGACGCCCCATGATAGAAGTGGGTCCCAACGGAACTAAAGCCAACGTGGCAGGAACTTCCCTGGCCCGAATGGGGTCTGCCGCAGAAATGTTGCCCCATCTTCCTTCGTCACCGGCCGTAACGGCGAATACAATGTAATGGGATGTGGTTCTCCTGTAATCTATATAAATAATAAGAAGGTACGCGACATGACAGAACTGGACCGTAATCCGAGCCAACGAA
>ENA-OQJH01000933-OQJH01000933.1-human-gut-metagenome-genome-assembly--contig:-NODE-933-length-13924-cov-1.276944_pt1 | contig 13924 bp, 16 predicted proteins | sample MGYA00242597_ERZ504763 | MGnify/ENA primary metagenome ERZ504763 (study PRJEB26092, sample SAMD00036359) | human gut metagenome | host: Homo sapiens | study: EMG produced TPA metagenomics assembly of... | reverse complement strand
ATTCGCTCAAGGTTCAGCTCTATAATCATAATGATATTTCGTTAATGATCGTATCAATTTAAGTCGGTGTTATAACATTAACGATCGTAATCTTTAACACAAACGGTTAAATTAATAAACTCACTCAAATAAATCGCTTCACCCAACTCCTTTTGTTTACGGTACTCGTTAAGTTGCGCCAATGAGGAACGGATACATGCATCCGGTATGGCAAAAACTGTATATTGCACATCCGTCTGTTCCATCTGTTGTATGAAATCGGGAATATTGTTGACAAGAACCATCATAGAATCAAATTTCAAATTCAGCCTTTCATTCCCTGTGGACAAATAATCCAGAACGGTTCCATTAAATACTTCGGTTTCATTTTCCTCAGGATATGAAGCCACTTCGTAATCTGTACAAGACAGCATCCAAAGGGAAGCCGAAGTCAGACATAAAATAAATAGTATCTTATTCATTGTCGTTTTCTTTTTATTTCCAAAACTCATTTTGTTCAATCTGTGAATTAGCAGTAATGATATCTTCCGATACCGGCCAGTAGATTCCACCACTGCTGATCAGTCGCAAGAATGCCTCATTATCTTTCATCAGCTTTTGCCGACGGACAAGGTCATACCACCTCCAGCCTTCTCCCATAAGTTCTCTGCGACGCTCTTCAAATATCTCGGCAATTAAGCTTTCGCGATTATTCCCAAAATCCTTTTTAAAAGATACTTCTCTCAATCCACGATTTGTTCGGATCATATTCAGGTAGGATACAGCTTCTGTGCTCCTGTTTAGTGCGCATAATGCTTCAGCCCGTAGCAAGGTGATATCTTCAAGGCGAGTGAAAACAATTGACGAGCCAAATACTCCGAAATCATTGTCTTTCGCCGATCCATCCTGAATAATCTTTATTTTACTGAACACCGGAGTTTCTTCATTCAAATTCTGAACATAATAGGATGAATATTTGATGGTATCTATGATTCCAAACCGCAAGTCATCAAAATTGGTAAAAATCGAAAATAAGCTGTCCTTTGAAATGTATATTTCAGGATAGGATTTTTGTACCAATGGATAAGCTAAAGTCAACTGTTCAAGATGTCCGCTTTGAGTTGCTTCGTTATCATTGTGAGCAAATTAAATCATAACTACTCTAACCTTTTACACTTCGCATTCGAGTAAAACAGCCCTGTTTCTGAATCAAGTCGGCAATAGAAGTATATTTTGCATTAATCTCAGATGCATGATCTATTATAAATGCAGAATATGTCTCGGCTTCTGCATAATTTCCCTGCCAAGCACAGATGTGAGCTAATACAGAGTATGCAGATAACTTATTGAACAGTTTTCCCTGCCATTGGGCCCCATATGAACCATAATATAAATTCGTTTGAGTACCATATTGATAGGGTAAATCCTCTATAGCTGTTAACAGTTCTGCCTTAGCATAACTCAGCACCGTTTGAGCGTCTGTACGGGGCATAGACGGAAAAGTTCCGTTATCATAAGAATAGGTGACTAACGGCACATCTCCCCAGATTCTTACCATATAAAAATAAGCAAATGCCCTCAAAGCGCGTACTTGAGCAATGTCATATTTCAAGTTTTGTTCAGAATACGACCGGTCAAGTTCGACAGTTCGTGGAGCTTTTTTCCATAAAAACAGATGCCGCATTGATTACCGCATAAAATCTTCTCCAGTTAGATACTTCTTCAACAAGTCATATGGCTTGTTCAATTCATTATCAGACACAGCTTGTAAGTCACTACGCTTATAAACGTAAAATCCCCCTTCCGCAAATCACCACATATCCAATGAGTATTGTTATCGGCTAAGGCTGCGCGTGTCAAGCCATATACTCCCATCAATGCTGATCGAGTATCTTCAAGAGTCTTCCATTGTTGGGTTTCCGAAGCTGCATGTTTGGGATCTACATCCAGAAAGTCATTGCAGGACTGCAGAAATAAACAGACAAGTGCGGAGAAAAGAGCTAATCGCAATTTTTTCATATTGTTTTTCATATTGTTTTTCATTTTTTATCATCTCCGATATTTTTAGAACTTAAATCTCAGTCCCAAAGAAATGGAACGAGGAATGGGAAGCGAATACCCGTCATAGGTACCATTGAAGTTAACTAATTCCGGATCACCTGCTGAAAAATTACTGAAAGATAACAGATTAGATCCTGTCAGATAGAAATACAAACTTTTAGGTATATTACTACCAACTTTCTTTATAGGAAGTGTGTAACCAACAGTTATATTTCTCAGTTTCAGGTATGACAGCTTTTCAAGGAACAAATCCTGTTCTGCACGGTAAGGATGAACACTGCTTTGCGGATTGTATATAGGATAATCGTCACGCTGATTAGTGTTTTGCCAAAAGAAAATCTCTTTAACAGACTGCAAGGACTGAATATTATCCAAAGTCGCAAGTCGTAACGTTGCTGATCGCGCAGATTTAAAGCACTATGCCCCAAAGCAAAGAAGAGATTGAAGCTGAAATCGAATCCTTTATAAGCAAACTGGTTAGTCAATCCTCCTGTATAGGGTGGAATGGCATGTCCGGTCAGCACACGGTCATTGTCGTTAATCTGATTATTTCCGTCAACGTCTGTCCAAACAGGATCTCCTGCTTTAAAAGGAACTCCATTTATGTTCAGTGGTTTCCCATTCATAACAGGAACTTCTGAGTCGTTTGTATAAATGCCTTTATTTTGATACACCCAAAAGGCATCAACTGACTGTCCTACTTGTAGTTTATGGTCGCCTATCACAGTTGTCTTCTGGTTTTCGGGAAGTTTCTCTAGTTTGTTCTTATTATAACTTGCATTGAAAGACAAATCCCACTTCAACGGAGTGTTCTTCAAAATGGATGCCGAAAGATTTAATTCCAATCCCTGATTACTGATATCCATTCCACTGGCCAGTTTATACTCATATCCCATTTCTTGAGTGACAGGCAAATATGTCAATAAATTCTTTTCATAATTCTTATACAGACTTATTTCCGCAATAATGCGATTGTCGAAAAAGAACCTTTCAAAGCAAAGCTCCATTTTATCAGAATAGGGAAGCTTTAAATCATAACCAACCCAACCCGATGCATACGGACGAGTGATTGTTGCAAATCCATTAGCTGAGGAAAGTAACGGTTCGCCACTCCATGTGATACTTGTAGCCAAGTATTGAGGACCTAATTCATATCTATCGGACTGGAATGATTTGGCTATTCGTGCATAAGATGCACGCAAAGACAATCCAGACAATGCAGTACTACCTGTAAAAAAATGATTCTTTAAATTCCATTCAGCAGAGGCAGCGGGTGTAAACATCCATCTGTGATCCGACTGGATAGCGGAATTTCCGTCGTATCTTGCCAATAATCCCACATTAAGCAAATTCTTATACTTATAATCTAAAGCTATTGAAGTCGATACCCATCTATTCTCCAAACGATCAACATAACGATACTGCTTGAAGTTCCCGGTACTTGTTGTCGGCTTCATATCATCATCACCATCATAGGCACGAGTATAATTATAGTGATACAAATCGCTGGTTATAGAGCCATTCCACTGAACATTCAACTTATGAATATCAGCTAAAGGCAACAAATAGCTCGCTGAAGTTTCACCTATAATCCGTTGATTGTATCCTGAATAGTTAGAGACAAAGTTGACGGACTCCAACAAAGCCATAGGCCAAAAAGCGCGACGAACATTTGTTGTATAATCAAGTTTGATGCTGGCTGTAGCATTGAATCTTTGCTTAGTATAGCTCAAAGCCAACAATCCATTCAGTAAATTGTTATAATTATCATCTTTAGTCAAATCATTGGATATTAAAAAGTCATTATACAAATTGCCGGCAGGTGCAAGCGGAGTTGAAAAATCAACCATGTACTCCATCTCAGCAAACCTGTCTCTAAAATTCCGATTCCTGACACGGTCTATCTTAGCGGCATTAATAATTGTACTAACATTCAAGCCATCCAAAGGAACCATATTCAAGGCAAAACCAATATTATATTTCGTATAAGAGGTATTGTCCGCTGCTCCCGCATCTTTTGTCGTTGCGAGTGTAAATACATAATTCGCTTTCTTTGAACCACCACCGATAGAAGCATTTACATTATATAAGAGTGATGACTGATAATAATCGTCTGCCCAGTCCGGTTTAACCAAAATAACGTACATCTCTTGTATCCATAAGATAATAGGGTTGTTTACCCGGTGTAAGAGAATACGTATCATAGAAACGTTGACGGAATGCTTTTCGTATGATCCATTCGTCATACGAACTGAAGACGGAGCAAAGGCCATTCCTGCCGAAACCCCGATAGAAACGTTTTCACCGCCATAATAACCGTCTTTGGTTGTTATCCAGATGGCACCATTAGCAGCTAAAGGACCTAATTTGGCAAGCTGAAGCGGATCTTTGATAATTTCGATTGACTCTATGGAAGATATATCCAATCCCGCCAGCATGTTGGCAGCAGCTCCTATCGGATTAATATCAAACTGTTTGATATCGTACACATAGCTATTTTCCAGCATCAATGGAACGCCATTCAAATAAACTGTCGGCTGAACACTGGACACATCTTTATTAGAAAAGACAGGTGAAGATAAGCCACGAACCAGCATGCTTTGAATGGTACCAGGCTCTCCATTATTTTCCTGTACATATACACCGGGCACATTCCCTTTCAGTAATTGCTGAATAGATAAAAATTGAGAGCGCTGCAACATTTGATATCAACAGTATCACTCACCCCAAAGGAGTCTATACTACGATTAGTAACGAAACGAGATCCTACATTCTTCTCAAAAGAGTTTTTTTCATATAGGTCTTCACAGAATCAATATTCGCGGGCGAACTTGATTGAGACGCTATCGCTCCACTAAATCCTAAAAAAGCCCACGACTGCCAGCAAACGACAAACAGGCTTTTGCAAAAAGAAATTAGGTAAAATTATCACCATACTATTAGATTTATAAAGTTATTTAGACCAAATAAGTATTAGTTGTGCATCAAATGCGTCACAAAAGTGCGAGTTATCCAGTAGAAAGAAGTTCTCTAATCATTCAAAAACTTCCAAAATTGGACCATAATCGCTATTAACTATAACAGGTCTAAAAATCGTTCAATATAAGTTCAGGAATCATTCAAATGGGATAGATCATTGATATATGGAAAGGTACGCATCTTCCATTAAGACGCGTACTTGTGTATTTTAAGTTCATATTATTTTTATCCTAACAAGATTTTTGATATTCCTTTGGAGTTACGCCAAATTCTTCTTTAAAACAGGTTGCAAAATATTTAGGATTAGAAAATCCGCATTCATAAGCTACCTCTGCTACGGATATTGATTTATCCTTCAATAATTGACTTCCATGTTTTAATCTTATATTTCGAATAAACTCAATGGGTGACAGTCCTGTTGCTAATTTCATTTTCCTATAAAGAGAAGACTTAGACACAGCTAATGCGTCCGCTAACTGAACCACATCAAAATCTCCTTCCGACATATTTGAATTTATAACAGAAATCACTTTATCCAAAAACTCTTTATCAATAGAAGAAGGTTCTAAAGAATCAATATTGACTTCTACATTAGAACGAAACTCTTCCTGTTTGTTTTTCTTATGCATTATAAAATTATTAATACGAGCCTCTAATATTTTTAATTCAAATGGCTTGGATATATACCCATCCGCTCCCGCATTATAACATTCAATGCGATCTTCCACGGTATTTTTAGCTGTTAATAATATGATAGGAATGTGACTGGTTTCCAAATTTGACTTTAAAGCGCGACAAAACTCTAAACCATCCATTTCAGGCATCATCACATCACTTATAATAATATCTATTTCATTATCTTTTATAACGTTCAGAGCTTCTAATCCATCTTTTGCAATAAGCACATGATAATGCTTGGATAGAATTTTCTCCATCAAAAACAACAAATTCTTCATTATCCTCCACCAATAACAAATGAACGTCAGCTATCTGCGTATCTTCACCAACCTGTGAATCAGCCAATGCTTCTTTCTCTAAAATAAGATCCGTATTTATGCCATTTGCCGAAATATGTTCTGATATTAATTCATCTTCTTGATAGCTATCTTTATTAATGGGAAGATCTACAGTAAAAGTACTTCCCTTACCTAATTCACTTTCAACATTAATAGTGCCATGATGTAACTCCACTAAATCCTTTGTTAAGGATAACCCGATCCCATTAGATTCACTTTCATCTCCTTTATTTATTGTATAAAATCTTTTGAAAACATTCTCCAAATCAGCAGGAGCAATACCTTCTCCGGTATCAACGACCTGTATTCGCAAATGATGATTTTCAGACTCCCAATATGAATCTACTATTAATTTTATATTTCCACCATTAGCTGTATATTTGTAAGCATTAGATAATAAATTAGATACTATCTTATCTAGTTTATCTCTATCAAAATAAGCCATCAAATGTCTATCTTCAGTCAAAAATGTAAAGGTTTGATTTTCTTTCTCATCAATGGAGTAAAGTGTATCTTACAAACATCATCTATAAATGATATGACATCACTTTTTGATACAGATAATTTCATGTTCCCACTTTCCACCTTACGGAAATCTAAATTTGCTGTAATAGTCTACGTAATTTATTCACATTAGAACGAATCATAGTTAACTGCGAAATCCGACTACCATTCGTCATTTCCGCATCATCGATCAAACAAGTAATAATAGTTAAGGGAGTTAATAAATCGTGTGATATATTTGTGAAATAACGTAATTTAGTTTGCACCAATTCTTCTGACTTCTCTTTATCTATCTGAGCTATTCTCAGTTCATGCCGCAACTGAATACGACGCTTCATCCTGTGATAGAAAGATACAGACATAAAAGTGTAAACACAATATAAAATAAATAAGCCCACAATGTTTCATAGAAAGCTGGCTGTTTAAACACCTGAACTTCTGCTATATAATTGCTCCATAAACCATTTACATCAGTTGTCTTTAGATAAAAAGTACGTTTACCTTTAGGTAATTGATTGTAAAATGCAAATTGACGATCGCCTCTGACATACACCCAATCATCATCAACTCCATCCATTTTATATGCATATTTAATTTTGTCAGGAAACGCATAATTTAAAGAAGAAAAATCTATCTCAATATTTTTATCTCCTGCATTTAAAGAAATGATCTGACTTCTTAAATTAAAACGTTGGTTGTTTTTCTCCAAAAGACTAGAAACACCATCTATCTTGACATCTGACACCATCGTTCTAATTCTACGAGGATTATCAGACAAATGATCATAAGGAGTAAATACTGAGATTCCTTTATTTCCTCCATACAGTATTTTCCCAGAACGAGTTTTATAATAAGAATTAGGCATAAAAGAATTTACCATCACATCAGTCATTGTCGAGTAGTCCATGATACCACCATTTTTAGGGTCGTATTCAATTACCCGCTTATTGGTAGAAATCCAAATATGTCCCAACTGATCTGTTATAATATTAAAAATACCTTCTTCAAGCATATCAAACATATCGGATAAGTTTTCCACTTTATTTGTTTGAGGGTCATAAGTGAACACATCTCCATCCTGACTCCCATCCACACCAAACCATTATCATCCACACAGATTGCTCCAATATTATCACTTATTACTCCTTCTGCATGAGTTTTCAATTTCTTAAATTCTTTTCTTCTAATGTCAGATCAGAGGATATTTTAGCATTATACACACCTTGCTTTCTTGTACTAATCCATAATGAACCATTCTTTACCTTCTCTAATTCCTTATTATATCTACAAATGGAAATTTAGTGTCTTGAAGTATCTTTTCCTTTGCCGGTTTAACCAAAATACCTTTAGTTGTTCCCACCCAAAGATTATGATTACTATCAGTATAAAATAAACGCGGAAATCCTGAATTATCTACGTAATCTGTTAATTTCAAAGTTCCCAATAGCTCTACTCCTTTTTATCCTTCTTCACCTTGTAAATTTCCGGATAATACTCAGAACCCAGCCAAATCTCATTAAGCAATGGAACAGAGGTAATGCAGCTTACATTTTTCAGATTAGCAATGTTTTTAGAGAAGGGATATCTGTATAAAAGAGAAGTTTATTAGAATCTGGATTATAAATTCCTATTCCCCAACGATTCTGATCTATCCATAAATCTCCTTCTTTATCTTCATATATATTCTTTATATTTGTAACAAACCCCGTCTTTTCCCGAATAACAGGAAAAGAGTAATTCTGCACTAATGGTTTATTTAAATCAATCATTGATATCCTTCATTAAAAGCAGCAATCCATAAGTTACCTGACTTATCTTTTACTATTTCACTAAAAATATTATTTAACTTAGAAGAAATATGAGATATATCAACAGTATTAATTATATTTCCAGGACGTTTTTGAAGTGCATAAAGTCCCTGTGTAGATACAATCCATATATAACCATACTTATCATCCTGAGTTATGCTAAAACAACCATTCTTATCCCAATGTTCATTACTTTTTATATCTACATGACTATACATCAAATCATTCTTTCTCCTCTGGATAAAGTAAAAAGATTCCGCTTTCCCATGTTAAAATCCAATGTTGCTTCTTATTATCTTGAAAAACTTTAAATGGATTATTTAAATCTCCAATCTGAGGCATAGCAATAAATGAATCTGTTTTTGAATTATATCGATGTAATCCCCTTTCCCATAAAGTTACCCAAATATTCTTATCTGCATCTTCATAAATAGAATTCACACTAGTAACAGGCAAAGTAGAATCATATCTTTTGCAATATGAGAAATCGGCAGAACAACGAAAAACAGAAGTTAATGTTCCAACCCATACCCATCCATCACTATCCACTATCATTGTTCGAATCTCTTGATCCTTCAAATCATTGTGTGTAACTGGTATTATCTGATAAGTTCGTTTATCCAGTATATTAATACCTTTTTTAGTTCCTATAAATAGATATCCATTTTTATTTTCCGCAATACAAGTAATTTCATTATTCGTCAAAAGATCCGGTGATTTCAATCCAGAACGGAAAACAAGTAATCGATAGCCATCATACCGACACAAACCGTCTTTAGTTCCTAACCACAAAAAGCCTTCCCGGTCACAATGAACCCGCAAAACAGTACTTGAAGGCAAATAATTATTTAACGGAAGCGTAGATACCGACATTTGTTGCGCAAAGGCACACGGAAATAATTGAATAAAAAACAGTACTATATAAAATTTCAGTTGATGTTTCATAGTAGAATTAATATAAAGACGTATTTCTTGTGCAATATTAAAATAAAGATAGCTATCACTATTCATAAATCACTTAAAATATATTAATTTAAAACTACCACAAACATATGTGGTCTATTTTTAAACCTTTCTGAATGATTTTTATCCCACTATAATCAGATAACTTAAAATTATACGTATTTGAATCATTCCAGCACCTATATATAAATATGATTCAGCAATTTTGCAAACAGGAAACAAGCTATTGATATTTCGAATCAATTTTGGTTATACTATTCAGTAAGCAAGAAATAAACACAGATTATTAGTTCAATCATAAATAATTAATTTATAAAACATTTCTGTATCATGAAAAAAATATGTGAAGATTATGTTTTATCATTGACATTGCTGACAATTAGCACAACAGCTACTTATGCAGTTCAACCCAAAGATGATAAAAAAGAAAATGAAGCCTTACAAACCTCAACAGAGGAACATCTACCATTACTAACGATTAATGGTACAAACGCATCATCATCCTTCATTGTCAATTCCGAGGCTTTACTCGGCAAAGAAATAACAATTACAGCTCCAAACGGTTTCACCGTAACTCCGACTGTTATAGCAGCCAACTCTGGAAAACAAAAAGTGAAAGTGACCTTAAACAGTACTAAAAGACTGACTGAAGGGAAAATTATTCTGCGAAGTGGAGACGTCCGTTCATATTTAAAAGTAAAAGGATATGGAACCGCTCTTCCTGTGAAAGACATTGCAGCATCTCCTGCTTACAAGAAAGGAAATGATAAGGAATTTACCAAAGCATTCACTCCAAATTCAAAAGGATATACTATCGAATTCAAAATAAAAACAGATGACTCGGAGAAAAGCTTTTATCCTTATTTTGTAAACGAAAAAGGTTATGGATTCAAAGCATATATTACCTCTAATGAAATCGGATTATTCAATGCCTACAAAAAAGAAATTACCAATCCTGCAACAAATGGAAAAGCAGGAGGAAAAGGTAAGTTCTATAATAATGATGGACAAGCACATATTTATCGTTTTGCCATAACACCAGATAACCGTGCCTTCATTTACAGAGATGGAATTCCTGTAGATTCCGTTAGAATTATAGACTACGCTCCCCAGCCAAACTTTGCAGAGAAGTTGGCAAACCAGTAGAAAATCTTTTAAAGAACCCAAACTTCGAAGGAGAATTTGATATAAATCCAGAAACGAAGTTAGTTAGTAGAGTGGAAGGATGGGATGTTGTTATTAGCGACCGTTGGAATTCAGAACAACAAATTCTTCCTGAAGAAATTGATAATAATCAGGACCTGGACAATCATGTTTTTGAAATTAGACCCTATAAATGGGCAGCTGGCTGGAGTGATGGTATCCTAATGCAAGTGGTAGATGTTGTACCGAATGAAAATTACACACTATCTGCTCTATTAAAAGGAGGAATAGCAAAAAAAAAGAAGGAAAACTCACCGGTAAAATGATTATAGAAGAAGTGCAAGACCCTGAAAAAAAAGTCATAACAGAAATTGCCAGTGACAACTGGGAAACTTATTCAATGGACTATACTACTTCTGCCGAATGTAACCAAATTCGCGTATCCTTTACAGTAGGACGTGGAGGATGGGGAAATGATATCGGAGCTGTCCGTGTAGACAACGCTAAACTGACCGGCACATCACGTACATACTCGCCCAAATTCGGTTTTATAGATAATACTGCTGATGTGGAATATTTCACAATTGACGAATCTGGAGCTATGCCCCTGCACAGCCCGAAATAACTATTAATATTGAAGACTAAAATAACGAAAACATGAGAATAACTCTATTTATCTGCTTTATGTTCTCATTCACCTCTATTTTTTCACAAAACACCCAGATCAGTCCGGGTGTTTTGTGGAATGACATAGATGGGGAGCAAATTAACGCACACGGTGGATGTGTCGTTTACGAAAAAGGAACTTATTATTGGTTTGGAGAAGATCGTACAGGTTTTAAATCAAATGGGGTAAGTTGTTATCAATCTAAAGACTTATACAACTGGAAACGGCTGGGGGTTGTCGATGAAAACGACAGGTGAAGCCAGAGAAGACATGAATGATATATCGCAGGGACGTTTGTTCGAACGTCCCAAAGTATTTATAATCCCCAAACTAAGAATGGGTAATGTGGAGCCATTGGGAAAGTGGAGATGGATATGGAGCTGCACGTGTTTGTGTAGCAACAAGCGATAAAATAATGGGGCCTTATGTACTTTACAAAACATTTCGCCCTAATAAAAACGAGTCCCGTGATCAGACGTTATTCGTAGATACAGACGGAAAAGCATATCATTTCTGTTCTACGGATATGAATACCAACATGAATATTGCATTACTTAGAGACGATTATCTGGAGCCGACTCCAACAGAAACTAAAATTTTAAAGGGACTTAAATATGAGGCACCCGCTATTTTTAAGGTTGGGGATATGTATTTTGGATTGTTTTCCGGTTGCACAGGCTGGGAACCCAATCCCGGGAGAAGTGCCTACAGTACTGATATACTGGGGAACTGGACAACAGGGAACAATTTTGCTGTAGATAAACTCAAACAAGTTACTTACAACTCACAAAGCTGTTATGTATTTAAAGTGGAGGGTAAAGAAAAAGCTTATATATACATGGGTGACCGTTGGAACTCTAAGGATGTAGGAAAGTCTCATCATGTGTGGTTGCCCATTAGTATGCGCTCAGGCTATCCTGTCGTAAAATGGTATGATCAATGGGATTTAACCGTGTTTAATAGTATGTATCGCTATAAAAGAGCTGCAGAAATCATACCCGGTAATATATACTCATTATTAGAAAAGACCTCTGATCGTTTAGTGTCTAAACCTGCCAATGGTTTCAGTATAGCGGATGATGATGATGACATCAATCTAAGTCTGGAGTTTATAAAGACTAATATACCCAACGTATATAAAATAAAAGATACCAAAACCGGAAAGTTTTTGGAATCACTGTTCGGAACTTTACGCCTGAATCCCGAGAAGAAAGATGATGCTCAATGCTGGGTGTTCAACCTACAGGAAGATGGTTATTATCAGATACAAAATCTGAAAGATAAGAAGTATGTTACAGTTTCCGGTTCAAATACATTTGCCGGAAGTAATTTATATCTTACTGAACTATCCAAGAAGTTAATGCAAGATTTTGCAGTATATTTCGATTCCAATAAATATAAATATAAGGAAGCAGATATATTCTCTGATGCCTACAAGGCTAATAATCTAAAACAGATGAAAGCCCAATAAATTTCTCATATGTAATTCTGATAAATTAAATTTGTTACATTATGAACATAAAAAGCCAACAGGCAAAAAATAGTTTTTTATTCATATTTATATATCTATGTAGTCTGTCTTTGCAACCAGCTTTCGCAACTCAATCGAAAGAAGTTATAACAACAGATATCTGGCAGCCACTGCCACTGTATTCAAACTTGTCGGTGAAAAAGCTGTCAACAATGTAAAACTGAATTGGATGCAACGAGAGGACGCTGACCTTTATAGAATCTACCGGGATGGAAATTGTATTGGAGAAGCTAAAGGAAATACATACGATGATTATAATCTGAAAGCAGATAAAACTTTTACCTACCATGTAGAAGCATTTAAAGAGGGGAAGAAAATAGCCACGTCCGCTTCTCAACAAGCAACAACCTTCACCCCTAACGGCGAAACTAAGTTTATGATAATCTAAACGGAAAATATATCACCAAAGAATCTGCCCAAAAACCTCAGGGTATGAAAATTGGGGAGCTTTATTTCTCTTATAAAATGGAAAACGTTGAAAAGGAAGTAGATGGACAAACACTCAAAGGATGGCTAGCTACAGAAAGCTTTTCTCCGACAGGCTCAATGGTAGTTGGAGTACTTCCCGTGAACTGGCTTTTTACCCAAATGTAAATTTGAGGGTATTGCTTTCCGATATAACGCAAAAACCGGTAAGGTAGTACTTTCAGCACATTATGAAGATCAAAGTGGATATGTTGCAGCTAAAATCTATCTGGCACAAATAACTCCCAAAGGCGAGCTCGAAGTAGGCACTATGGAACGACCATTGGGCTATGACTCTAGAGATCAATCTCTTTTCATTGATGATGACGGTACAGCTTATCTCCTTTCAGCTACAAATATGAACAGAGATATAAACATCTATAAGCTAGACCCTTCATGGACTAAGCCTGTTTTATTAGTTAATACAATATGTAAAGGACTACATCGGGAAACTCCTGCAATCATCAAAAAAGACGGAGAATATTATTTCTTCAGTTCAAAGGCTTCCGGATGGTATCCGAGTCAAACCATGTATACATCTGCCGCTGATTTAGGAGGCGAATGGACACCTATGAGAGAAATTGGCAATAATTCTACTTTTGATGCACAGTTTAACAGAATCAGTACAGTTGGAAAAACCTGCGGAGTATGGAGTTACCACTGGGGAGCGCAACGAAAATATAAAACTCCGGCTGGCAATTTCCCGAGAATTTCAATAGCCGCATTTAACAAAGGATATGCTTCGATGGATTATTACAGATACCTGGAATTTAGTGACAAATATGGTATTATCTGTTCAGAACGGTAA
>ENA-OQJH01000932-OQJH01000932.1-human-gut-metagenome-genome-assembly--contig:-NODE-932-length-13934-cov-3.372999_pt1 | contig 13934 bp, 14 predicted proteins | sample MGYA00242597_ERZ504763 | MGnify/ENA primary metagenome ERZ504763 (study PRJEB26092, sample SAMD00036359) | human gut metagenome | host: Homo sapiens | study: EMG produced TPA metagenomics assembly of... | reverse complement strand
TAGTCCAAGAGGGAGTTTCGGGGCTTCGCAATACATAATATAATAGAAGTACAGGACGAGCAGTGCGTTCTACTGGTGGCCTTTACGTTAATCCGTAATTTCTCCCACAGGACTCATAATCAATCAAGTTTTTTTTCATTTTCATATATGATTTTGTTAAGGGTAATATATCTATTATTTCGATAAATTTATGAACTTAACTTCGTAAGCCAAGCAACTTATGTTCGTGAGCCAAGTTACTTAACTTACTTGCCCCATGAACTTAAGTTCATTAAAATGATTATCTTGTTTATTTTCCGATACTCATCACTCCGGAATCGTTATCACTATTATTCACCCTCCGTTGCCTGCTTTAAACTTACGGCCAAACGAGAAATTATAAGAAACACTTGCCAAAAACATTTGCGAGCTCTCCTTCACATAATTCGTTTTTTTATAAGAAGCATATTTATTCCAGTTCTCAGTCTGCTGTTTATAATTATCCGTAAACGGATTAAAAGCTCCCAACCCTACACGCAAATTCTTGTGCGTGTAATACATCACCAATACCTGAATATTCTCCCCCCTGACAAGGTTTCCCCCCAGAAATTATTCCAATTAGTATTCATCTGCCAGTAAAGAGAGAACTGCTTGTAATTAAAGGATGCTTCAGCATTACAATACCAGTTTGTATAAGTATGAGAATATGTATTACCATGACTCATATAATGGTTTACTCCACCGGTAAACGAGAACTGTAGCATATCCTTAATAGGGCCAACACGCAAAGTCAGACGCCCTGATAATTTCTGCCAATCCTTTTGATTGTCCCATGTCTGTACAATCTTGTCACCGTCCTGATACTTCTCGTCCATAATGCATTCGGCTGATAATCATACGCCCCCCAAAGATTAGAATAAAATATACCTTTCTGCCATTCGTATGTCAACTCTGTGTGATAACGCAAATAGGCTTTCAAGTTCGGATTGCCTCGTCTGATTTGCAACGAATCCACAATCTGTTCTACTGCACTTAAATCCCCCAATGACGGAGAAGCATTACTGATATCGGATTTCCAACGGACGAATGAATTTCCCGGCAACGTATAATGCAGTACCAAACGAGGATTAAAACTATAATTCTCATACGAATCATCACCACTTTGTTTGTAATAAGAACGAGTAACACCTACACCCAATCTGTAGTCCAATTTATTTACCTTTCCTCTATATTCCCCATAAACATATGTATCCCCTTGATTCATATCCGTCTCATAATAATGACCGTTACGGTATGCATTATTGGCGAAAGACTGGGTATGGCGCAACCCGAAACTCAACGAATTTCCTTTAGAAAATTGCTTCTCATAAACAGCCTCCCCAATTAGAGAATATTTATCTCCTAATACATTATTATTAATATCAGTCAACAACTCATCCTGCAAGCTTTCTTGATACAAACGGCGTGATTTTTCCCTATTATAAGTACCTACCACATTGAATACCAAAAGTTGCTTATTTTTCAATCCCTGTTGATAATAAAGATCCAACGAAGGACGAGACCAACTTTTTTTAGTACGGTCTATCATATCCACCTTATCATCAGAATCGGCAACATTAGTCAATACTCCTTGATAATCCCAATGAGGCTGGCTATTACTTCTCAAACGAAAAGTAGCACTGAACAATGAATTTTCAGTCTGCTGTAAATTATAATTCATACTTAAATTATTCATAAACACAGATCCGTGCCCCGGTTCACCTTCTTCTATACGATGTAATGTTGTTCCGTCCGCCAAATGGAATTCCTCTTCATTATCCCGATACATACCATAGAAATCGCGAGGTCCCATGTAATACGAAACACCAAACTCAGACTTCTTATGGTTCACTTTTCCAAAAACATTATATTCTCCCCACATGGCATTCATCCCCTGAGACAAATCCACTCCAAAGTTTCCCCCCGTTTCCGGACGACGGACAATATAATCAAGCACTACCTCAGCATTACCATAACGCAAACCAGGGTTGTCATGATACTCTATACGAATAATGTCTGATGGCTGTAATGCCTTAATCTCTTCAACTTCTGCTTTCGCTCCATTGATACGAAGCTGAAGTTCTCCTCCCCCTAACACTCCTATCTCATTATTCATGGGATTTATCTGAATACGGGGAAGCATCATCTGTTGCAACAGATTGACTCCATTTGTTGAAATCTTCATTTGCCGTTCAGAAGGAAAAATCAACTGACGATCCGAATGACTGATTTGTCCGGAAGCACTAACTGTTACACCTTCCATAGCCACAGCATCATCTTCCAATAAAATTTCCCTTAAATTTATATTCTGTTTAATTCCGTTTAATACAATAAATTGCGTACGATATCCCACACAGGATAATGCCAATAAATAATCGCCTGCATAGACCTTATTCAGTAAGAAATCGCCTTTGCTATTCGTAATAGTTCCTCCAACAAAAACCGAATCTGCTGTTTGTAAAACTACATTAACATATTCTGCAGCCTTTTTACTTGTCGCGTCTTTCACAGTGCCCTTTATAATTATTTGTTGGGCAAAAACTCCTTGTACCATACTGGCTACCAGTATGACTATCATTACTATTTTTCTCATTTTAAATATTATGATTTTATTCTTTTTACAAGATGGCCTGTCCTGCTTAAAAGTTATTGTTTTACAGTTTAGACGCTAGAAGATGAAAAAAAGTTGCACTTCCCGAACTTTTTGCTTAAAAAAAGGTTATATTTGCAGAAAACCTGTTTCAATAATGAAAAAAATTCTTCTAACATTAGCACTTGCCTTTTGTTGTGTTGCAGGGCAAGGACAAACTACAGCCATACCGGCAGGTGTCAATATTCAAGAGTTAAATACAAAGTGGGCAAAATTCACTCAGTATGCCGAACAAAAGCAAATAAATAAAGCGGTAGAAGAGGGAATACGGGTAAGTACGCTCTTTACTCAAAACAGACAATATAAAGAAGCCTTTGCCACTTGCCGACAAATGGACGCACTGATTTATTATAGTGAGCAAGAAAAAAAATCACCTGAGTACAAATTGCGTTTCATGGTGGGTAAAGAACGCCTGCGTATGTATACGAATCTAAAAAATACAGAACAATGCAAGATACTATTGAAACAACTTCACTCCTATACAGACCTATTAAAATCAGACTCTTTACAAGAAGAACTTCTAATGACGGAAGCCAATTATTATCAAACTTTCGGTATGACAGACAAAAGCTTGGAATGTTACAACATCTTATTCCAAAAGCGCTCTACCGGTAAAGATGAAAAAGGAATAGACCAATGCTATAAAGACATGTTGGGATATGCCGAACAGAATAATAATGCCCCATTGGCTATTGCAATGAGAAAACTTTATACTTCATGGCAAGATTCCATAAAAGCAGTAAAAACAGCCAATGAGCTAAACACACTACAACAAAAATATGAAACCAGTCAAAAAAATTTTGCAGGAAAAAGAAGACAAGATTACCACAAATCTAATTATTATCATTGCATTATGTGTGTTATCTGCCATATTAGCTGCCGGATTATTATTTTTAGCTACCTTGTTATTTAAACATATCCGCCAAGTAAAGAAATTGAAACATAGCCTACAGATAGCGAATGAAAACAATGAGCAGAAGTCTAAGTTTATCGGTAATATCAGCGCCCAAATTGAACCAAGTCTGAATACAATAGATGAAGCAACAAAGGGAACAATATCTACCCCAATATTACATGAAAACATCAAGGCACTGAAAGAACTAATGACAGCTATCCAGACGTATATTTCATTGGAAGAAACACGTGAAGAACATTATCCGCTAAAGGAACTGAACATAAATACATTATGTGAAAGTATTATGGAAAAAGCGAAAATAAACTTCAAGTCCGGAGTAGAAGCAGTGGTAAACGTCCCACGTGTAAATATTAAGACAAATGCAGAAGAATTGGAACGCATATTAAACCATTTATTGAACAATGCAGCAGAATATACGAAAAGCGGTAAGATTTCACTGGAATTCAAAAAACGAAGCGCTCATACACATCAATTCATACTAACTGATACGGGAACGGGAATTCCGGTTGAAGCGCGTGAAAGACTGTTCAAGCCATTTGCAAAAATACGTGATTTAACACAAGGGAACGGACTAGGGTTGCCTACCTGCAGCCTTATCGCTTATAAATTAAATGGCACACTGACTTTGGACACTGATTATAAAAAGGGACCCGGTTTATACTGGAACTTCATGTATAATAGTGTACATTCTCACATATTAACATGGATTATTCATTCTGACAATCAATAAATTTGATTTAATCCGTGTTAATATGTGATGATTTCCTGTATCTCTCCGTTAGTGAGATTATAAATTAATGAGAAGAAAGAGACAACACATCCAATCCTGAAGGGCTTTGGAATACCCTTAATCCGAATTCGGGAAGCACAGCCAACAAATGGTCAAAGACTCTGCTTGCAAGCGTTCGTATGGAATCCAGTCTTTATTGGCAGAGAAGAAATAAGTTCTATGGGCAATCCTTGCGGCGTAGGTTGTAATTGACGCACCATCAAATCAATTCTGTATTCACCCGAGGATTATGACGCAAATAATATTCCAGATAGTGACGAAACACATAAAGATTCACTTCCTCCTTTCCCGTTTTTTCAAAGTCTGACATCCAAGCTTGTTTTTCAAATGTCTTCATTTGCTCCAGTGTACAGAAATGGACTGTATTCATATCTATATTAATAGAACGCTTCACCCTACGTCCACCACTTTCCCGCATACCACGCCAGTTCTGAAACGAATCACTGACCAATGCATAAGGAGGAACTGTGGTTATAGTATTATCCCAATTGCGTACTTTTACAGTGGTAAGGGTCACTTCTATTACTGTACCGTCAGCTCCATATTTCGGCATAGTAATCCAATCTCCCGGTCGAAGCATATCATTGGCAGAAAGCTGGACTCCGGCAACCAATCCCATAATCGTATCTTTGAAAACCAACATCAAAATAGCAGCAGAAGCACCCAATCCTGTAAGAATGTTCACAGGATCTTTATCTATCAATGTACTGACTATAATAATTACCCCTACACAAATCACAATCAGTTTTATCATCTGATATACTCCTTTCAGAGGATGATTTTTCAGCTTCTCATGTTCACTTGAAATGGTATAGAGAGAGGTCAAAAAAGAACAGATCAATTTCATGGCTACAGCGTGATGTAAACCCAGCATAGCTTCAGTATGAATGTCAAAGTCACAGGCTCATGTGGAAAAGCAAAAGGAAGTAATACATACAATATTATAGGTGGAATAAGATGACACATATTATCCAGTACAGCATCATTGAATAAATAATCATCCCAAGTAGCCTGTGTTCTTGCTGTCAGTTTTTTATAGTAGGAACTATTATTTTCTACAAAGTAATCTGCCACAAAAGCAATGATCAGAATCCCTGCTATCATGACAATACGCTGAGTGATGCCCAGACTTTCCTGATGCACCCCCATCTGTTGCAATAAGTTAGTAAGATCGTTGTTTATTGTATCCATATTTTATACGTTTGCTGCAAAGATAATAAATTCACCACAGACTATATATATCAACTCAGATTATTTATATTGACAATCAGCAATTTATATTCAATCTGTGTTAATTTGTATAATCTGTGGTGAAATATGAAAAGGAAACATTCACTGTTTCTTTGTCAACCATTTCTCTTGAATATTCTGCATCACTTCATACCAATTAGGAATATAAACGGTAGCAAAAATCGTATTCACGGCCATACCAAATACTACTGCCGCACCTAGTGCCACACGGCTTCCGGCACCAGCGCCTGTTGCAAACAGCAACGGCATCACACCTAATACAAAAGTAAATGAAGTCATCAGAATAGGACGCAAACGCACATGCCCCGCCTCATAAGCCGCCTCACGGATAGGATTGCCGGCCTTACGGTAATCACGGGCGAACTCCACAATTAAAATACCATTTTTCGCCGATAAGGCTATCAACAGAATAATACCGATTTGTGTATAAATGCTGACTGGAACTCCCATCACCCAACAACCGAGCATCGCTCCCAAAATAGCTACCGGTAATCCCATTACGGCAGCCACCGGGCTTGTCCAACTTCATACTGAGCTGCCAATACTAAATAAGCTACCAACAAAGCCATGATTAAAATAATAGTAGTAGTATTACCAGCCTGAGTTTCTTGATAAGCAACAGAAGTCCACTCATATCCAAACTCTCCTCCTAGCTGATTTTTTATCAAACTCCCCACAGCCTCTATCGCCTGACCGGAACTACTCCCCGCAGCCGGAGTAATAGTGATAGAAGCTGCCGAATACATATTATATCGGTTTATCTGATCCATTCCCAGTTTTTGCTCTATTTGTGTAAAACTACTGAAAGGAACCATCTCTCCTTTCGAATTGACCACACTCAGTTTCAACACATCATCAATCACCTTTTGGGCCTGTTCACCAGCCTCCAATTTTACCTGGTAGATACGGCCGAATTCTACAAAATCATTTACATAAGCCTGCCCCATATAATACCCTAATGTAGAGAAAACCTGATTCAACTGCAAGCCCATTAACTGAACTTTATCACGGTCTATATTCAAAAAATACTGAGGTACATCCGCTTGATACATACTGCTTATAGAAGCAATAGCCGGCTCATTGTGATAATTAGCCAATAACGCCTCAACCGCCTTTTGCAGTTCTTCTGCACCCAAAGACTTGCGATCTTCCAGTTCGAGTTGTAAACCACCTGTATTACCCATACCAGGGATAGCAGGAGGAATAATACCAAAGACTTGGGCTTCCTGTATCATGGCATATGCCTGTTCATTAAAACGATTAACCACCGCTTGAGCGGTATGCTCCTTACCCGCACGCTCTTTCCAATTCTTCAGCACCACAAATAGGTAGCCGCATTAGGCAACTGACCACCTCCCATGATACTGAATCCGTTTACTCCCAAATAAGTCTTCACTTCGGGATACTCTGACAAAATAGCATCAATCTGCTTACCCACCATTTGTGTACGTTCTAAAGAAGAGGCAGCCGGAAGCTGAATGGCAATCATAAAATATCCGTCATCTTCTTCGGGAATAAAGGTGCTGGGCCATTTTACAAACATCAGAATAGCAATGACTGATATTACGATATAAGAACCGATAGCAATAACCGGACGTGCCAACAACCATTTTACTGAAGCGTCATAAACCCGCTGCATCCAGTCATTCATACTATCAAACCAACGGAACAAACGCGCTTTATGCATCGGAGTAGGACGGAGCAACAGAGCACAAACAGCCGGAGTCAATGTCAATGAATTGAAACCACTTATAACCGTAGAAGCCGCAATAGTCAATGCAAACTGTTTATAAAGCTGCCCGGAAATTCCACTAATCAGTGTAGTAGGGATAAAAACGGCAAGCAGTACCAGCACCACTCCGACAATAGGTCCGGTAATCTCTCCCATAGCCTGCTCGGTGGCCGCCCGGGCGTCCAGCTTCCCTTCATCTAGAATACGGGTGGCATTTTCAGTCACCACAATGGCATCATCCACTACAATAGCTATAGCCAATATCAAGCCGAACAGTGTCAATGTATTGATAGAAAAGCCTAAAGCAGCCATTACCGCCAGTGTTCCGATAAGAGAAACAGGGATAGTAAGACATGGAATAAGAACTGCCCGCCAGCTTTGCAGGAAAAAAAAGATAACCAGCACCACTAGAACAATCGCCTCCACGAAAGTCTTCATCACTTCATCAATAGAGTCATGAACCACATCTGTAGTGTCCAATGTTACATTATACTTCACCCCTGCCGGAAATGTTTCAGCCAATTCCGCCATGCGTGCACGAACTCCTTTAGACACATCCAATGAGTTACTCCCCGGTAACTGATAGACAGCAATACCTGCTGTAGGTTGTCCCTTCAATTTGGAAACAACTCCATACTCGGCACTTCCCAACTCAATTTTGGCAACATCTCTCAGACGAAGTACCTTCCCCTGGTCTTCCACTCTCAATATGATATCCCCAAACTCTTCAGAAGTAGAAAGCCGTCCCTTCACATTCAGCGTATATTGAAAATCATTATTGGCCGAACTACCGATAGGCTGTCCCACATAACCGGCTGAAACCTCCATGTTCTGACTTTGAATAGCAGAGTAAACTTGCTGCGGAGTAATATTGCGGATACGCATTGTTTCAGGATTCAGCCATACACGCATGGAATAGTCTCCGGCTCCCATCACATTCACCGCTCCTACTCCCGGCACACGTGTCAACTGGTCTACCAGATTCAAATTGGCATAATTGGTCAGATAAAGGCCATCATAAATACTATCACCACTCAGTGTAAGCATCATCACAATATTGGATGACTGCTTCTGCACCGTCACTCCCTGTACTTTCACAGCTTCAGGCAAAGAATTCAACGCTACACTAACTCGGTTTTGTACCATTACAGTTGCCATATCAATATCCGTTCCCACTTCGAAAGTCACAGTCAGCGAATAAGCACCCGATGCGGAGGAATTGGAGCTCATATACAACATTCCATCCACACCGTTTACCTGCTGTTCAATGGGGATACCGACAGTTTGAGCTACAGTTTCAGCATTGGCACCCGGATATACCGCACTGACTTGCACGGTAGGCGGCGTAATATCGGGATATTGCGCCACGGGCAATATATTCAGAGTTACAAGTCCGGCCACCACGAATAACAAAGCCAGCACCGTGCAAATATAGGCCGTTCTATGAAAAATTTTGAAAACATAAGGCTATTGAAGTTTATTGGTTTGTTCTATCGGTTTAATTTTCATGCCTTGGCGCACTTTCAACAATGCCTTGGTGACATAACGTTCGGAAGGTGACAAGCCACTTTTTACAACACGCATATTATGATCCGCCAATTGCCCGACTTCAATATGCCGATAATTCACTATATCACTATCATTCACTACATACAAATACTTGCCCAACTGATCTGTTCCGATAGAAGCATCATTAACCAGCACTGCATTCCGCGCTTCACCGTATGGTAACGTGACACTGACAAATAATCCGGGACGAAGCTTCCCGTCAGAGTTATCTAATTCCGCACGCAAACGGAGAGTACCTGTAGTTAATGTCACATTGGGAGAAAGATAATCTAGTTTCGCTTTCCATGCCTGTGCCCCGTCAGTCCCCAAGCGCAAGGTTACAAAATGAGTTTCTGCAGGAATCTTGCTGGCAGCCTCCTGGGTCAGCTCATATGTCAGATATTGGTTATCTGCAATATTAAAATAGGAATACATACGGTTATCCTTATAAACAGTAGCCAATTTAACCGGTTGCAAAGCACCACCGATGTATGCTCCGACAGAATAAGCTGATACATCAACCACTCCATCACAAGGAGCCTTGACATAGCAATAACTCAAGTTGGTACGCGCAGTTTTCAAAGCTGCTTCAGCATTACTTACGGCAGCCTCACAAGCAACGACATGGCTTTCTGCCTGCAAATATTGTATACGGCTCACCGCATCACTTTTTATCGCTTCTTTCATACGTTGATAACTACTGACAGCATATTCAAGATTGGCTTTAGCCGTTTTTAATTCAGCTTCCGCTTGTTTCACTGAATTTTCATAAAGTGTCGGTTCTATAACAAACAATACCTGTCCCTGACGTACCCGGGAACCAGGTGCAAAATTCTTGGATTGTAAAATTCCATTTACTCGTCCCACCAAATCTACAGTGGATTCCGCTTCCAAATAACCGGGATAATCTTTGGTCAGCGTCACATTTTCCACCAAAGGTTTCGCTACATCTATAGGCAATGCCTGCATTCCTGTCTGAGAAGGTTTATTTTTATCGCAGGCGGTGAGCACACATACCGTCCATGCGAAAGTTATCATTATTCTTTTCATATCTTGGGTTAGGTTTTTTATTATTTCTATAGTTCAACAACTTTTCCGTCACAGTCTACCAGCCTCCACCCAATGCCTGATACATCTGAATCAGACAAAGCAATGAATATCCCTGTGCCTGCACCAATGAATTCTCGTATGACAGTAACGAACGCTGTGCATCCAACACATTTTGGAAAGGGCTCAGCCCTGTTTGTATAAGTCCAATGAAAGTTTAAATGCCTCTTTCCCCTGATTCAGCATCTCACGACATGCCACAATCTGTTTAATGGAATTCTTATAACTACTCATGGCATTATCCACCTCCTGCACTGCTGTAAGAACCGTAGTATTGAACTGATTGATTGTCTCATCCAGTTGTGCACGCTGCAAGCTACATTATTCGCACGCTGGCCACCATTAAAAATCGTCCAGCTCATAGAGGGAGCGATGCTCCATGTCATACTGCTACGTTTAGTAAAGTCTTTCATATCATGTGAAGCATAGCCGAAGGAACCGTTCAGAAAAAATGAGGGAAGCCAATCGGTCTTAGAAGCTCCCAACAGGGCTGCTTGTGCATTGACTTGACGTTCGGCAACCCGTACATCGGGACGTCGTAAAAGTAATTGTCCGGGAAGACCAACCCCTACCGGCTCTATATAATCGGGTAACGGTTTTCCCGTTTCCAGTGCAGCCGTCACATCCTGAGGATAAAGCCCGAGCAATACAGCCAACGCATTCATATATTGAATAATACCGGATTCTGTAGCAGGAATAGAAGCCAATGTACTATAATAAACCGATTTAGCCTGAGCCACATCCAGTTTGGAAGCCAATCCGGTATTATAACGCACTTCAGTTATATCCACTACCGCCTTTTGAGATAAAGCATTGCGCTGTAACACACTGAGTTCCTGTTGGGCCTCACGCAAATTAAAATAGCTGACGCCACTTCTGCACAAAGACTTACCATCGTCGCATTGTACTCTTCACGACTTGCCGCAAAATTTTCTTTCTGCGCTTTCACCCGTTGGCGGATGGAACCGAACACATCCACCTGCCAGCTCATATTAACCGTTGCATCATAATACCCCACTCTGGATTGAGGCTGTCCCGTACCGGTATTACCACTAGTCTGTTGGCGGTTCCACCTGGCATCCAATGACAAAGCCGGATAATAGCCTCCTCTGGCTATCCTCAGATTCGCTTTCGCCATATCTATACGATTCAAGGCAGTAAGGACAGACGGATTCTGCCTGACAGCCACATGAATCAATGAATCCAGTGTGGCATCCTGAAATACAGTCCACCAATGGTCATCCACCGGAAGCTGTTGTTGAAACATCGCATCCTCTTCTTGCCAATGTTCCGGCAAGGGTACATTCAATAATTTTTCGGTCCGCTGCTGGGCATTCAGTGCCAAAGGAATGATTAAAAGGAGCCATGCTCCCCATCTACGTATTTTCCTCATAAGTTTATCACATTAAAAAACATTAGGAAAACACATGAAGCAACGTTTTGTTTAACCCTTTGACTTTCAAAAACAAAACAGCCTCTCCTTCTGAGAAGAAAAGGCTGAACCATAAAATATGAAAAGAGAAGTTATTTACCAAACATATTATTTATTAATGACATAGAACCAGTCAGCATACTTCCCAAGACATCCTGATTAAATGCAATGGAATAGTTTTCGGGAGATAACTGTATATCCATTTGTACAATACCGTTTTTGCTGATTTTCTTCAATTCTTTAGCCTTTATATTATAATAGGCAAAACGGCGGAAACTTTGATACACATCACTCATCTCCACATCTACATGCTGCAATACGGAAGCGCCGCCTGCTACCGTAGGCAGCTCTAATGTCTTTCCATTATCCAACGTCAGGACACACTTACTGTCATTAAGAATTTCCACCTCATGCCCCGACCCGATAGTAACAGCCAGCGAATAACGTATGGTACTTTTATACTGAAATCCAGCGAGTGCCACATATACGTCCATATTATTGGAAACACCCAGATTCATACCCTCGCATACCACTGTACGCACTCCGGTCTGGTTGGTTTCATCGTAAATTACCTTTTGCGCCATAGCTCCTACACTCAGAAGCAAAAAGACGAATAAAAACAATACTTCTTCATAATTCTTCAGTTATTATTTCATCATACAACAAAAACAAACTCATAACGATGACAATATTAACAAAAACTTTTCATACAACATATATCACAACGCATCATTTATACGTTTTTATCCGAACAAGCATAGAACTATAACCTTTCGCATCTCTTATTTCAATCTACTCTACCGATTCGATTCCAACGAATTGAATTTTGCTCTTCATCTTTTGAATACCAAATCCATTGTACTACACCCACAATGAAATCATCAGGCACCAATCCCCAATGTCGTGAATCCAATGAATGGTGTATATTGTCTCCCAGCATAAAACAGCTCTATCATGAAAGAGAATTTCTTTTCGAGTCCATTCTTTCATCAAAAAAGTCAACTGCTCCTTTTCTATCCTTTTACACGAGAAGAAACAAAATACCCCAAAAGCCAACAACACATAAAGCAGGATTTTCATAATTTTGCTTTCAGGATATCATCCATCTCAAATATTTCAACATTACATTCCGATTCACAATTTAACAAGTACAACCGAGGGTATATTGAGAAAGAAGCACACTCATGCTTTGGTGTTCCAATGCGTACTTGCCTACCAGTTCACCATCGGTGAATCAGCACTCTTTTCCTCCCGTGCATACAACAGGACAGTAGAAGGCAAATTAACAAAATATAAAGTATCGTCCCCCTCTGTTTTTCCAATAAATTCAGCAGCTACAAATTCTCCAGGCCCTTGTCCACTGCTTCCAAAGCTACCCACTCTTTCGCCTGTCTGTTCCTCTAGAATCTGACAAATAGGTTCACCGGAAAATTTACAACGTTGAACCATAAGAATTCCACAATCAAGAGAAGAGAATGTAACCAACTCATTGGAGATAATTTCTTTATCATAATAAAAGCCATAGATCGGTTTGGTGGGAATAGATAAAAAGTCATTTCCTTTGTTACTGACACAGGAAATAAAAAAAGGATGGCAACAATCGAATAATACAATTTTATTTTAATCATAATTTTAATACTCTTCAAACGGGACAAAACAAATGCTTAATGCCTATTTATTTTGTCCCGTATTACATAAATGTCTAATTACTCAGGAATGGTATATCGATTTACCCAATTTGCTTCCTTACTTGTCTCAATAATAACAGGTTTTCCCGGAGGACCTACAACGAGTTCATAACAACGTGAATTACGTTGATACATACAATCCTTCGTACCTAAAGTCAAGGCCTCCACATTTGACAAAGCTAAATCGGACAATTCTTCTTTGTTTTGAGAACCATACAAAACATAACTTCCACCAACTGCCAATGAGGCAATCAATGCCATTTTAAGTGTTCTTTTCATAATATATTTTTTTAAGTTTAAAATAGGGATATCTCATGATGATTCAAAGATGTATGATGAAAAAGATACCGTCTGTCCCTATCATCAGAAACAGACAGTCCACGAAGGCCATTTAGTTTGATTGCATTTGGAGGTGAATGTTTTCATTGTATCACTTTTTATAAAGAACATAAAAACTTTCCACTTAAACAAACATTTCCGCTTTTATTTTACAATAGAATTATCATAAAAACATTTGTATCCTCCTCGATTCATGCTCAAACCTCACCTTTTTGTGCATATTTTTCTCCCCATATCCTTTTGTCGCTCAAATTGTTTAAGTAAATTTGCCGTCGGAATATTACTAATACCAAATATATTAAAGTATATGAGTTTAAAAATTGTAGTACTGGCAAAACAAGTTCCCGACACACGCAATGTGGGGAAAGATGCCATGAAGCTGACGGTACTATCAACGTGCGGCAACTTCCGGACCATCCGTTACAACTCCGGAAAGACCTGAAACCGCTTGGAACAAGCACGT
>ENA-OQJH01000931-OQJH01000931.1-human-gut-metagenome-genome-assembly--contig:-NODE-931-length-13936-cov-4.502136_pt1 | contig 13936 bp, 21 predicted proteins | sample MGYA00242597_ERZ504763 | MGnify/ENA primary metagenome ERZ504763 (study PRJEB26092, sample SAMD00036359) | human gut metagenome | host: Homo sapiens | study: EMG produced TPA metagenomics assembly of... | reverse complement strand
CCTCGATCCGCTTTTTCGCCTGTTCCCATTTTGCTTTGTAAATATCTGCATATGGTCCGTAAAATGTCACACCGTTTTTTGCAAGACAGATTTTTTTCGGAAGTTTTTGGCAGTGGCTCTTTGTACTCCCTTGACCAGCAGCACTCTTCATCACGCCGCGTGCCGCAAGGTTGACTTTCTCTGCATCTTCCAGGCTGTTTGCAAACACGGTGACACAGTCAAGGCTTGCGCATGCCGGAACCACTCCTTTGGTCGACCAGGCGCCGAGAGACGGCTTGTAGCCGACCAGACAGTTTAATGCTGCCGGTACACGGCCGGAACCTGCGGTATCTGTTCCCAGTGAGAACGCTGCCATTCCAAGTGCCACAGAGACTGCGGAACCGGAACTTGATCCACCGCTGATCAGCTCTGGATCAAGTGCGTTTTTACTTCTCCATAAGGGCTTCTTGTTCCGACAAGACCTGTTGCAAACTGGTCTAAGTTGGTTTTCCCGACCGGAAATGCACCTGCCTCGATCAGTTTTTTTACAACCGCTGCATCTTCTTTTGGATCATATGCATAATCCGGACACGCTGCTGTCGTAGGAGATCCCGCCACATCAATGTTGTCCTTGACTGCAAACGGGATACCCCATAATGGAAGTGATTCCATATCTTTTGGAAGTTTTTCAATGTAATCCATCATCCGTTTCAGATCCGGCGCGACAATCCAGATATTATAATCCCTGTACTTTTCTGCCCGGCGCACGATCTCGCCGGCAAGCTCCTCCGGAGTAAGTGATCCTTCTTTATAACTGTTTCTGATCCATGTCATTGTCAGTTTTTTGGGGAAATATTTCATATTTATCACTCTCCTTTTACACGCGGATACTTGCCGCAAGCTGTCCGGAATTTACCTGTTCGCCCGGTTTTAAATATACTTTTTCAATGATTCCGCTGTACTCTGCCGTAACCGGGAATTCCATTTTCATGCTCTCTAAGATCACAAGAGTGTCCCCCTCTCTGACCTTCTGTCCGTCCTCGACTAATACCTTCCATACACTTCCCGGAATATTGGTTCTTGCTGCCTCACAGCCGTCCGGTACGGTTTCTTCCACGATTGCCGGTGCATCCTGTGTCTCGGAATCAAACTCATCGAGTCCTTTTTCTTTCCACATCTTCCGCTCTGCCTCAAAAGATGCTTCCTGATGATCTTTAAATGCCCGGATCGTATCTTCATGTTCCTTTAAGAACTGCTCATATTTTCCAAGGTTGAAGCTTGTCTCTTCTATCTTAATCTTGAACCTGCCACGAAGAAAATCTTCTCTGTCTTTTAAGATTTCCTCTGCGCTGACCGGATAGAAACGGATCTGATCAAAGAAATCCAACAGCCATGGTTTCCCATGTTTGAAATATTCTGTCTCTTTTAACGGATTCCACATCTGAATGGTACGTCCGACAAACTGATAACCGCCAGGACCCTCCATACCATATACACACAGGTATGCGCCGCCGATTCCAACTGCATTTTCCGGTGTCCATGGTCTTGCCGGGTTGTATTTGGTTGTTACCATACGGTGTCTCGGATCAACGGGTGTTGCAACCGGAGCTCCAAGATAAACATCGCCAAGTCCAAGTACCAGATAATCCGCATCAAATACAATCTTCTTTACATCCTCTATGCTGTCTAAGCCGTTGATCCTGCGGATAAATTCCGGGTTGCTCGGACACCATGGTGCGTTTGGTCTTACCGTCTGCTGATAACGCTTCGCTGCAAGCTGTGTCTGCGGATCATCCCAGGATAACGGAAGCCAGATGATTCTTGACGGAACCGTTACATCGGAAAGTTCCGGTAATGTGCGGTTGGTTTCAAGTACCGCTGCAAGCATTTCCTTAAGGGAAATCTTTTCGATATCAAAATGTATCTGTAAGGAACGGATGCCCGGTGTCAGGTCAATGACCGGCAGATCTTTTTTCTTTAACTCCTGCATGAGAACGTGAACCCGGAAACGGATCGCAATATCGAGTTCCATCTCTCCGTATTCCACCAGAATATTATCTTCACCATCAAGTCTTGCAACGATCTTTGTTCCCGCTGCCGTTTCCTCCGCGAGGATCGCGTAATGGTAATCAAGATCTTTTTGCTCCGGCAGTACAACTTCTTGATATTCATGACGAAGATTTGCTTCCTCCGCTTCCCGGATTTCCTTTGCCTGATCTAAATCAAGAAGCCTGAAGTGAACTTTATCGCCCGGATGAAGCTGTCCTAATTTCCACATCTCGCCTTTTGCCGTTGTCACGGAACATACGAATCCGCCAAGGCTCGGACCATCCGGTCCAAGTAAAATGGACTGGTCACCAGTCAGATCCAGGGTACCTACCGCATAGGCATTGTCGTGAATGTTTGACGGATGAAGTCCTGCCTCGCCGCCATCCTCCCGTACCCACTGCGGGATCGGACCATTTAAACGGATACCGGTTCTCGCGCTGTTAAAGTTTACCTCATACTCAGATTCTGTTAAGGTCTTTAAGTATTCCGGTTTCAAATATTCCGGTGTCGGCTGTGGTCCCGGGATCACACCGATCGTCCACTCATTCGTCAGTTTTGGACGATATTTTTCCGGCATGGAATCGATCGAATCGATCACACATTTTTCCTGTAAACGAAGCACATCTCCGGTGCGTAAGGTACGTCCGTTGTGTCCGCCGAATTTTCCATCAATAAATGTAGAACTGCTGCCCATGATCTTTGGCATATCAAATCCGCCTGCCACTAAGAGATAGGTTCTCATTCCGACTTTACAGTCTTTAAATTTCAACACCTGCATGGCAGATGCATGTACCACCTGATACATCGGGATCTCCACTCCATCTAAGGTTGCCTTCATATCTGCACCTGTGATACAGAAACTTACGGTTGTACGGAAACGGTAACTGCCGCCTCTTAATGTCAGCTCTAATCCCGGTGCACTCTCATCATTGCCAAGAATGCTGTTTCCAATTCGGAAGTTATAAGCATCCATTGGGCCACAAGGTGGAACTCCGACAAACCAGTAACCGATCATGCCCGGATAATCCTGAACCGTTGTCTGTACTCCGCCGTCAAGTACTTCGATTGCATGCTCCTGTGGCATAAAATCTTTTAACATTCCGGTAAATAATGCACCGGTCTGATAGGTTTCTGTTTTTAACAGTGCTGCTAAATACTGCATATTTGAGGTAATTCCGTACACTCTTGAATCCCTAAGTACACGTTCCATCTTGGCGATCGCATCGGCACGGTCACTTCCATGTACGATCAGTTTTGCAAGCATCGGATCATAAAGGGATGTTACCTCCACACCTTTCTGGATCCAGGTCTCCACACGCGCTTCCGGTGAAAATGTAACCGCATCGATCTTTCCTGTGCCAGGGCGGAATCCGTTAATGCAGTCCTCAGCATAGACACGAACCTCGATCGCATGTCCCTGCGGCTTATGTACCAGTGATTTTATATTTTTTAACTCACCGGCAGCCTCTTTTACCATCCATTCTACAAGATCAATGCCAAGCACTTCTTCTGTGATACCATGTTCCACCTGAAGTCTTGTATTTACCTCAAGGAAATAAAACCCTTCTGTCTGGTCATCATATAAAAACTCAACTGTTCCGGCACTTCTGTAAGAAGCCTCCTTTGCAAGCCGCTCTGCTGCCGCATACATTTTTTCCCTGACTTCATCCGAAAGATTTGGTGCCGGGCTTTCCTCAACTACTTTCTGGTTTCTTCTCTGTACCGAACAGTCTCTCTCTGCCAGTGCTGTTGTCTCACCATATTCGTTGCCGAAAATCTGCACTTCCACATGGCGGGAACGCGTTACATATTTTTCAAGAAACACGCCGGCATCGTTAAAGTTCGCTGCAGCAAGATGACAAACTGCATCATATGCCTGCCTTAATTCTTCGGTGGAGTTACAGATCCTCATTCCGATTCCACCGCCGCCTGCTGTACTCTTTAAAATAACCGGATATCCGATTTTTTCTGCCTCTGTAACTGCTTCTTCCACTCCGGACAAAAGTCCGGTTCCAGGTAACAGTGGAACATCTGCCTTCTCTGCAAGTGCTCTTGCGGAATGTTTCAAACCGAATAACTTGATCTGTTCAGAATCCGGTCCAATGAACTTAATGCCGTTCTCCTCACATTCTTTCGCAAAATCTGTATTCTCACTCAAAAATCCGTATCCCGGATGGATGGCTTTTGCACCGGTATCCAGTGCAGCTTTATGATCTTTTTTGTATCGAGGTATGTCTCTTTTGCCGTACCATCGCCAATGTATACTGCCTCGTCTGCACGTTCCACATGTAAACTATCCTGATCCGCCTTCGAATATACAGCAACACTGCCGATTCCCATTTTCTTTAAGGTACGTTCAATTCGAACTGCGATTGCTCCACGATTTGCTATCAGTACTTTATCAAACATAGGGAATCCTCCAAACTTTTTTCACATTTTTACTCTGCGTCCCAGATCAGCATCTTGATTGGGGTCGGGTTGTATGCATTACATGGATTATTGAGCTGCGGACAGTTGCTGACTAACACCATCGTATGCTCTAACGCTTTCATCTCCACATATTTGCCCGGTGCAGAAACACCATCATCGAATTTTGAACCGCCATCCTTTGACACCGGAACATTCATGAAAAAGTTAATGTTTGGGGCAAGGTCACGTTTCATGAAACCATGCGTATCGTCTGCAAGCTGTAACATGAAGCTGTCTCTGCAGTTGTGCATGTAAATTTTTTCTCTTGCATATCTTACGGTATTGCTCTGCGCGGAACATGCACCGCCGATCGTATCATGACGCCCGGTCAGATCTGCTGTGATCTCTAACAGCGGTTTCCCCGACTCGGTTCTAAGGATCGTACCCGTAGTCAGATAGATATTTTTCTGCATCACGATCGTTGGGATTGCTCCGTAATGATCCTCCGGGTTGGTCATATCATAAAATGTGGTATCGACTGCCTGATTTCCTTCCATGTCTACAATTCTTAAGGACTGTCCCGGAAGCAGTTCATGCATCCAGCCTTTTCCCGCTTCCACGACTTCGTTATAAATTGCATTTTCTTCTTTTAAATCACTTGTTTTCTCTATAAATCCGTACATATCTTAACCTCCGTTTCTACAGCAATTTTTCTGCCTGATCTTTACTGACTTTGCTCCGTTCTGTTCCAGCTTTTCTGTGATGCGTTACTTTTTAACGTCCCAGCAGGTTGTAATATTCCCATGTATTTTCAAATGCTCTGTAATTCTCCGGACGATAATTGACACATTCATCGGTCAGATCAACTTCCGGTGCATCATATACTTCAATGGAAACCGGAACCGAAGGAAATTCTTTTGCAGGATCTAACGGGTTTGGCGTGTTTGATACGATAAAGATCATATCCATCTCCGTGCGGAGTGTTACGGTTGCGCCCTCTTTGCAGTGTCCCTCCTCAAAATGCATGCTGCCATCTTCCTCAATGTAAACTTTGAGAAGAGATTCACACATGGAACTAAATCTCTTGCACTCATATTGTTGCGGACAAGTTCCATTTTGAAGTTTTCCTCTCCGCAACGGTGCCAGTCATTTCTCATTTCCTGATAAGTTGTCTTTCCGTATTTCTCATCGGTGAGAAGCCTTGTCGTATATCCTGAGATCGTATCATGCCATCCAAGGCTGTCCTCCACGATACTGGCCAACACACGTCCGTTATCGCTCATCAGCACATTTCCTTTTGTCAGGGAGGAAATAAACTGTGCTTTTAACGTATCCGGCATGTTATAGCGCTCCGAAGTATCTAACATGTTGTACATCAACATGGAAACATTTGCGTCATCGCCGAGCGCCTTGAAATGAATATATTTTCCACGTCCAATATTTCCTGACCATTTCTCTCCCGGTCTTAATGTCTTGCTCCAGATTTTCTTCATAATAATTTCCACCTTTCTTTGAATCTGCTGATCAAACGCTTATTTTGGGTACAAAAAAGAGGAAACGCAAAGGCTGCTTTTTATGCACCTTTGCATTTCCTCTTTCTGTTTTCTTATGCACTGATTGTAGCATCGGAAAAATAATGTGACAATTGAACTTTGTATGCATTTTTTTCTGTATAATTAGAACTTTTTTAGAACTTTGTAGAGTTATATGTCTCTAAAACATTACGAAGCTGCGCTCTGGTGTCTACCCCTACTTTTTCAAAAATATGGTAAACATGCTTTTTTACCGTAGAAAGACTGATTCCCATATTCTCTGCGATCTGGGCATTTGTCATTCCCCCGTCCATACAGGTCAGTGCTTCTTTTTCCCGCTCTGACAGTTCAAATTCTGCCGCAAGATGTGCAAGCATCTTATTCCTGTCGCCTGCCGCCTGCTTTGTTCCATTGAGTAGTCCTGCCAGTTTATGGGAAAGGTGCCCCTTTAGCACTTCTAAGATAAACATATCTTTGTCCGAAAAATCCCCAAGAAGTTCACTTCGGAAAAAATTAACAATACCAATCGGTTTTCCATATCTGCGAAGCAGTATCCCCGCGCCAAACGGGATATGATTCGGTTTTAAAAATCCCTGATAAAACTCTGTTTTCTGCCGCAGTGACTCCTCCATAATATCGGTATCACGGTAAGTGATCGTATGCTCAGACAATTCAAATGTATATTTCATGTAGTCTTTTTCATAATAAGAATCCAGATATTCTTCATAGACTCCCGGCTCCATCTCAATAAAGGACGATTTTTCGCTTTCAATGCCGCCTGCTTCATTAAAAACAATGAAATATCCTTTCGTATATGGGATCAACATACGGTAAGTTTTAACACCCGTTCCGTAAATTGATCAATATCGGTAATATCATACATTTCCAGCAACACTTTATTGATGGTCAGCCATTCTGTTTCTTTTAATGTGTTTTCCATATCTGCTCATTCCAACTCGTATTTTCCCCAATTCTATCACAGGAAAATCATACGACAATATCCGTTAAAAGCAGCCGGATCCTGCTATTATTCTTCTGCCAGTAATTGTGACGGTTCCACTGGCTTCTCAATAATTCCTTTATCAAAATAGAAACCGGAAATCTTCCCGACTGCCTGATATACAAGACCTTCATCTTTTAATTCCGCAGAAGAATCCTCCGGTGAATAAAGTTTTATCGTAGAAATCATGGAATCTGCTTCATCTGCACTCACTTCAAGATGTTTTGCCACTATCTCAACTGCCTCTTCATGTGTGCTGTCATCATTTAAATAATCCAGACCTTTCTCATATGCCTCATTTACCTGTGCAAGCCACGCTGCATCCTTATTGTCTGTTCCTACAGCAAGTACATCTACAATAGAACCCGGTGCATCTTTACTTGAAAAGATCAGTTTTCCTACTCCCTGCTCTACCGCATTGCTAAGATATGGCTCCCATGTAACTGCCGCATCCAGATCACCGCTGATAAAAGATACTCCTGCATCCGAAGATGTCATATTGACAAGATCTACATCTGCATCTGTAAGACCTGCCGTCTCCAGCGCCTGCATCAGCAGATAATGTGAAGTCTGATTGATAGACACGCCGACTTTCTTTCCCTTCAGATCTGCAATACTGTTAATATCATTTTTGACAAGGATTCCGTCAGCTCCGGCAGATTCATCCACGATTGCCGTTACATCTAACATATCTTCATCATACTGGCTCTCCGCAATGATCGCTGCATCCAAAGTTGTATACGCAAGATCAACTTTCCTGCTAACAGTGCCGAGCAGGATGCACTCGAATCATCAAAATCCACCATGGAAAAATCCAGACCACAGTCTCAAAAAATCCTTTATCCATCGCAACATAAAATGGCGCCAATCCCACAAACGGATTTGACGCCATCGTCACAGTTTTATTTTCAGTTGTATCTGCTGTACCTGTTTCTTTTTGCCCCGTCTCTCCAGTCTCGTTACTTCCACATCCTGTCATAAGTCCTGTTGCCATTGTCAAAATAAGTACCATCGAAATCATTTTTTTCTTCATCATTCACACACCTCTTTCTCACTGATCACTGCACCATGCTGTAAATATTCGATTGCTGCGAGGGCTGCCTCATGCGCCACAAGAGACGATCCTCCCACTGCTTCACGTACCACATGAATATGATAATCATGCTGATGTGCATCCGCACAGGTATAATGTACGCAGACATCCGTCAGAAGACCAACTGCATAGATATGTTCAACGCCAAGTCCTTTTAACAAAATCTCCAGATCCGTCCCAAAGAAACCGCTGTACCGTCTTTTTACCATCTGATATTCTTCCGGCAGCGGCTCGATGCCATCAAAATAATCAGCCGCACCCGAAACATAATGGTTTGCATAGGCAAAAACATTTTTTCAAAATGAGGCAGAAATGTCTGCAAAATTTCCATCTCATAATGATAAGCCCGCATCCCATATCTAATTTCTGGGGTTTAAAATACTCACGGTAAATCACCGATGCTCTTCGTTTCTCATCCGTTAAAAGATCGGTATCGCGGTATGCCATTGATTTTGTAAAATTGCACATCTGCATCAGATAGTCTTTTGCAAAATAAGTATCTAAGTATTTCCGTTTCATGACAGGATCCACATTTTCAAATACCGAATGCGCCACGTCTAACCTGCCGTCTTCATCTATCACTAAAAAATAACCCTGCGTATATGGAATCAATATACGGATCAGTTTTAAACATCTTTCTCCAAACGTCTCCAGGCTTCCGGCATAATAGATTTCCAGAAGAATGTCATTGAACATGCGCCATTCTTTTTCTGTCATAACGTAATATCCTCCACGGACACTCCAAGAGATGCCAGCTTTGCAATCGTCACTTTGATCTGATACTCCAGCTCTTGATTTTCCACCCCATTGTTTGCACGTTTGATGCGCTGTAAATCTGTATATTTATCAATTAAAACCGTGATCAGTTCTTTTTCTGTCATATCCTCCATCCTCACTACCGCCTTTCTCCGATATAAAAATAATAGCCTGCGCTTTGCGAACATTCTATTGTTGTGAATTGTATCTGCATTCTGTAATTTTCTATATTTTAGCGGATTTTATTTTTGGTGTAAACATGCAACTTCCATTTATCTTTTGTACTTCCCACCATCTGTTTCCTGCTGTTGTTCACACCTATTGTGTAAACAGCAGCAATTTTCTTTCACAATCTGATGCCATGCCTGACTTTGTGCTTTTGTTCCTATTCCAGTTTTTGTCTATACAACAATCCCTGCACCTTTTATTCCTTCTCTTTCACATACACCGTCATGCGTTCCTTTGTTCCATCCTCACTGGCGTAGACATAAGACCTGCCTGCTGCTTTCGCAGTGATAACCCCGTTTGCATCTACCGACACCACATTGGAGTTAGAGCAGGAATACGCCGGCTGATTGCCGGAAGATACCGTCGCATTTACTCTTGCACGTTCCCCCGGATGAAGTGTAATTGTCGTCTGCTCAAATGTAATCTTTGGAGATCTGACCGTCACTTCACAATTTTTGCTGACTCCATCTACGGTTACAGTAATGACTGCCGTTCCATGTTTGACCGCGGTTACTTTTCCTGTTTCATCCACAGTCGCCACACTTTTTTTGTTGGTTTTCCACACTGGTGTTGTTTTTGATGTGGAAGATACCTTAAGTTTATACTTTTCCCGTCTGTATAACGAGATTTTAGACGGCATCAGGCGGACTGTCGGACTTTTTACTGTCACTTTACAATTCACAGATGTACCGTCAACCTTTGCAGTAACCGTAGTTGTTCCCGGCTTCTTTGCTGTTACTTTTCCATTTTCACTTACCGATGCAATGCTTGTCTTTGCCGACTTCCACGTCACCTTATGTCCGGTGGATGAGGCTGCAGTAAGTACTGCACTTTCCCCATTTTCCAGTGTCAGGCTGGTCTTATTTAAGGTAACTTTTGTCTTTGTGACAGTAACCTTACAGCTTGCCTCCGCATTTTTTGTTTTTGCCGTGATCGTCGTACTTCCCGCCTTTTTTGCGGTGATTTTTCCGTAGGTATTAACCGATGCGACCTTTGAATCACTGGATGTAAATGTCGGTTTTTACTGCCGGATGAAACCACAGACAGACAATAAGTGTCCCCTGTTTTTAATGTTTTTTCATATGCACTTAAGAAAATGAACCCATATCCTGAGGCTGCATATACTTCTACTTTCTGATACTCTGAAATAAAAAGCATGGAAACCATGCAGAGGATGGCTAATGCCACCCGGATGACTTTTTTTCCTGATTTCATAGATATTTCCCCCAATCCTTCTCTGATTAATAGATGATATATTTCACAGATAAACCTGTTTTTACGGACAGATATCTGTCATCAAAACCATCTATTTTTTCGGATGGCGGGAATCGTACAAAAGAAAAGACTCTCCGGCGCATTTTCCCCACCAAAGAGCCTTAATATTAAATTATCATAGTCAATTACGGTTGTAAATCGAACAAATCATAAAGTTTTTATAACTCTGTCAAATTCCATACAGATCGGGTATCCTCCATCACTCATCACCAGTTTTGCATCAATCCCATAAATTTCCCGGATATTTTCCCGTGTGATCACATCTGCCGGTCTTCCCTCACAGACAACCTTGCCATTTTTCAGTCCAATAATGTGATCTGCAAAGCGGCAGGCTTCGTTTAAGTCATGCAGCACCATCACGATCGTAAGCTGTTTTTCCCGGTTCATGCGCTCTAAAAGCTGCAGCACGTCCAGCTGATATGCCATATCCAGATATGTCGTCGGCTCATCAAGCAAGATCATTTCCGTCTCCTGCGCAAGTGTCATGGCGATCCATGCGCGCTGTCTCTGTCCGCCGGATAATTCTGTCACAAGGCGGCCGGAAATTTCTGTCAGACCTGTTTTTTCAAGTGCCCAGTCCACCTGCTCTATGTCGTGGCGGCTCATGCCTCCAATCGCTTTGCGGTAAGGAAAACGTCCGTAGGAAACCAGCTCACGCACGGTAATTGCATCCGGACAGGTCGGAGTCTGCGGGAGAACAGCAACTTTTTTGGCGATATGTTCTGCTTTTTCTTTGCGGATATCCATTCCATCAATCCGGACTTCACCCCTCTTTGCAGGCAAAATTCTTGAAATCACTTTCAACAGCGTGGATTTTCCACAGCCATTTGCACCGATAATGATCGTGATGTTTCCCTTCGGTATTTTTAAATTCATCTCCTCTATGATCATGCGGTCCTCATATGCCGCCCAGAGTCCTTTTACCTCTATCGCATTTATTGTTTCCATATCCTCGCTACTCCTTCCACATCAGGTATACAAAATACGGTACACCAACCAGCGACACCGCAATTCCCGCCGGGATTTCGATTGGTGAAAATAAATTTCCTGCGACCGTATCTGCAAAAATCAGCATGACTGCAGCGATCAAAGCCGCAAGAAGCAGTGATACCCGGTGTCCGTTTCCAACAACTTTTTTTGCTGCATGCGGCGCAAGCAGTCCGATAAAGCCGATATTTCCAGCAAATGCAGTCGATGCTCCCGCAAGAATAACTGCACAGAGCAACATTTTTTTCCGTTCACGCTCGATGGAAATTCCCCAGCCAATCGCCGTTTCATCCGAAAAACTTAACGCGTCCAACATTCGGCCTTTATAAAAAATATATGCCCCGCCAAGTAAAATCACGGGTACCAAAGCTCTGACGTATGCCCATCCGGCCCCCCAGAGTGAGCCGGACGTCCAGATCATTACCCGGTTGTAATCCCCAGGACCTCCCTTGAACATAAAAAAGTGATAAACGCATTTAGTCCGGCATTGATCCCAATTCCGGTCAAAAGCAGACGTTTTGGTTTTAACCCTTTCCTGCTGGAGAGAAAATAAATGCAAAATGCCGCTGCAAGTGCCCCTGAAATTGCCATAAGTGGAAGCAGATAAATAGAAAATGTCCCAAGTTCACTGAAATATGCGTTTGTCTGAAACTGGATAAACAACACTGCTGCCGTTGCACCGCCCGCATTGATGCCAATGATTCCCGGGTCAGCAAGCTCATTCCTTGTCATTGTCTGTAAAACACCGCCCGATATCGCAAGCCCTGCCGCCACAAAAATACCAAGCAGGATACGCGGTAAACGGATTCCAAAAATTGCCGTATTCTGTATTTTTGTTCCATTTCCAAGCAGCGTCGCAATGACTTCATGCACCGATATCTCATAACTGCCCCAGCAAAGTCCCAAGAGGATGGCACAGAAAAATAATACGATCACGCACGCAAAAACTGCTGTTTTTCTTTTTTTTCATACGCATCATCCCGCTCCTTTCCCGCCATGTATAAAAAGAATGGTACTCCAAGCATTGCTGTAAAAATTCCAATCGGTACCTCATATGGCTGATAGATCATGCGCGCTGCAATATCCGCATAAGTTAAAAGTACGGCTCCGCACAGAAAACTAAGCGGAATTACCCGCCTGTAATCCGTGCCTGCAAACAGCCTTATCGTCTGTGGAATCATAAGTCCGACAAAACCTATTGTTTTTCCCACCACCACTGCTGCCGCACATAACGGAATCATCAAAAGAATTGTGATAAAACGCACCCTCTGCGGATGGATACCAAGTCCGGTTGCCATATCATCTCCGAGACTGATCACATTAATTTTCGGTGCAAGGAGCACTGCTGCCAGAAATCCCGGTATCCCTGCCGCTAAAATAATTTTTACATCCAGCCACGTTGCCCCGCGAAATCCGCCGGATACCCAGAATCCAACCATCTGTGACTGATTCGACAAAAGACCCGCCACCGAAGTGAGTGCCGTAAAAAAGGTGCTCATTGCCGTTCCCGCTAAAAGTAATTTTGTAATGCTTAAATTTCCCGGATTTTTCATGGTAAATATAAGTACAGGCACACCGGAAAAAAAACGCTCCAAGCAATGCTGCAAGCAGCGTATTTCCTGCAGTTGCACCAATTCCTGATGCGTAAAGAAGGGCGACAAAAAGCGTCGCCCCCTGACTGATTCCGAGCAGTGACGGTTCCGCAATCGGATTTCGCGTCACCCCCTGCATCATTGCTCCGGTCATTCCAAGGATACCGCCTGTCACCAGTACACAGATCACCCTCGGAAGCCGTACGTCGCGGATCATCATATCCGTAAGAGATCCTGTATTATGAAAAATGCCATTCCAGATATCCACCGGCAGAATCTTCATTGCGCCCATACAGACTGCAAGCAAAATTCCCGGTATCAGCAGACAGACACCTGCAATCGCAACACCCCAGGTCCGCTTAATTCTTTGCCGTTCCATCTAACATCTCCAAAATCTCATCTAAAAGCAGCTCACGTCCGATCGGACTGTAACCCTGATTAAAATACGGTGATGCCGGAAGTTCTACCACCTGTCCGCTCTGTACTGCCGGCAGACTGTTCCAGACTGCATTCTGGTCAAGTTCTGCTTTGTCTTCATCCGTTGCCATCAGGAAAATATAATCTGCTCCGATCGATGCCAGACCTTCATATGTTACGACCGGCAGGGAAATATCACTCTGCTCCGGCAGACCTTCCGGTTTTGCAAGTCCCATATCTTCATAAAGCACACTTCCAAATCCGGCACCTGTGAATACAAAGAACTGTCCACCGCTCGCTAAAAATGACAGATAACTGGTATCCTCTCCATATGCAGCACGGACTGCTTCTCCGGCTTCTTTCGCCTCTCTTCATATGAGCTGATCCACTGATCTGCCGCATCCTCTCTGCCAAATACCTGTGCAAGCGTGCGGATATCTTCTTTCCAATTCAGCGCTTCTAACTGGATCATGACTGTCGGTGCGATCTCAGAAAGCTGGTCATACATTTTTTCCTGAACCGTGGAATGATGATCAGGTCAGGGGCTAAATTCATAACTGCCTCAATATCCATCGTATCCTGCATACTGTAACCTAAAATTTCAGCTCCCTGTAATGTA
>ENA-OQJH01000930-OQJH01000930.1-human-gut-metagenome-genome-assembly--contig:-NODE-930-length-13958-cov-2.299978_pt1 | contig 13958 bp, 11 predicted proteins | sample MGYA00242597_ERZ504763 | MGnify/ENA primary metagenome ERZ504763 (study PRJEB26092, sample SAMD00036359) | human gut metagenome | host: Homo sapiens | study: EMG produced TPA metagenomics assembly of... | reverse complement strand
TCTTTTGATAGAGCAAATATAAAAGAAGTTATGAAACTGTACAATAGATTTCATCTTCTTTTGTCCACAAAGCTCATTAGATAGCTAGAAAGGATATCCAGAATACTCCTTTTGAACAGTAGCGGACTAATTATGGATGTTATTTGATCTCTATTTCCACGCTTTGCACCTATATTTGCATAGTTGACACTAAATACGGAATAGTATTAAACCTTAAAAAAAAGACTATTTACTATGAATACATCCTAAAACTGTAGAATGAAGAGGTGGCGGAGTAATGTTGGGAACATTTTGAATGCCTTGACTTGTATCTAAAATTCCTAAAAATCTAATATTATTATATTCTAACTAAATGAAAAGTATATGGATAATCTAAGAAAAACGCTTGGCTGCTTGCTACTATTTCTTTTTGCAGCAGTTACATCTACTTATGCACAGGTTGCAAAGCAGTATTCGGGTACTGTTATGGATGCCGACAGCAATGAACCTATCATCGGTGTCAACGTAACTCTTAAAGATGCACAAACTGGTACCGTAACGGATATTTCCGGAAAGTTCTCGATTAGTGCTCCTGTTGGCTCTACACTATCATTCTCTTATATCGGATACGTGACTAAAGAGGTTAAACTGGGAACGAATACCAGTTTGAAGATTACAATGCAGGAAGATCAGAACCAATTGAGTGAGGTAGTGGTCATCGGCTATGGTGTAGTGAAAAATCAGATATAACAGGTGCTGTGGCTTCTGTTTCTTCCAAACAATTTAAGGATCAGCGGTAAAGCGGGTGGAAGATATTCTGCAAGGACGTACTGCAGGTGTGGCAGTGACGAGCGTAAATGGTTTACCTGGTGGTACAGTTAAAGTTCGTGTTCGTGGTACTACTTCTCTTAATACCAGCAATGACCCCTTGTATGTCATCGATGGCATTATGTCTGGTGGACTGGATGTAAATCCAGCTGACATTCAATCTATTGAAGTTCTGAAGGATGCTTCGGCAACGGCTATTTATGGCTCACGCGGTGCTAATGGTGTGGTATTGGTAACTACTAAAAAGGGTGGAAGGTAAAGTGCAGATTTATGCGGATGTGGCTATAGGCGTATCGAACATTCTTAAAAAATATGACTTACTGAATGCTTATGAATATGCGACTGCATTAAAGGAGTATAATGGTATCTCATTTGCAGATGATGAGATGGAAGCCTATAAGAATGGCTCCAAAGGCATTGACTGGCAGAATTTGATGTTGCAGACCGGTATTAGTCAGGACTATAAATTAGGTATTTCGGGTGGAACGGCTAAAAATAAGTATCTTATTTCAGCCAATGTACTGAATATGACAGCCATGACCATCACGACCAAGTATCAACGTGCACAGTTACGGATAAATTTGGATAATGAACTCACCAAGTGGTTGACACTTTCTACCAAAATTAATGCTTCACGTACTCACAGTCATAATGGGGGTATTGACATTATGAACTTCCTGAACTATTCTCCTACGATGGAAATGAAAGATCCGGTAACGGGCGTTTATAATATGGACCCTTATAATTCAGTAAACGGAAACCCTTATGGTGCACGTGTCGCAAATTATGGTGACTCATACGTGTATGCTTTGAATACTAATATGGATTTGACTTTCAAAATAATGAAAGGGTTGACATTGTCTGTACAGGGTGCTGCTAATTACTCTCATGTTCCGAGTTACTCTTTCACCTCGTCATTAGCAAAACCCGGACAAATTAGTGGTATGGAAAATGCGAGCAGGATGAATCTATTCTGGCAGAATACCAATAATGTGACTTATAACACAAGTTTCGGCGATCATCATCTGACTGCAACAGCTGTATTTGAAGCAAGTGGTGCCGAAGGCAGAAATCTAAAACTGACCGGAAGTGATTTAGCCAATGAGTTTGTTGGTTATTGGAATGCAAAAAATGCAAAGACACGCGATGGAGAGAATGGCTATTCCGCAGAAGCTATTGTGTCCGGGCTTGGTCGAATTATGTACAATTACAAAGGAAAGTATATGCTGACAGGTACTTTCCGTGCCGATGGTTCATCTAAGTTTCAGAAGAAGAATAAATGGGGATATTTTCCGTCAGCAGCTGTTGCTTGGGATGTTGCTAAAGAAAACTTTATGAGTAAACAAAACATTGTCCAGCAATTGAAACTAAGAGCCAGTTTTGGTGTTGTTGGTAATCAAAGTATCGGTGCTTACACAACATTGGGTATGTTGGCTCCTACAAATTATGACGGTTATGGTAGCGATGCAATCCATACCGGTTATTGGACTGGAAATCTCGCTACACCGGATGTAACTTGGGAAAGCACCTATCAGTATAACATAGGTTTGGACGCCAGTGTTTTAGACGGTCGCTTGAGTTTTACAGCCGAATGGTTCCGAAAGGATACTAAGGACCTGTTGCTTCGCAAACCTGCTCCTCAGTATAACGGAGGTGGCTCTTTCTGGGTCAACCAAGGTGAAGTTAGAAACTCTGGTGTTGAATTCACCATTACAGCTACTCCTTTGACAGACAAAGATATATTTGGTTGGGAAACATCGCTGAATGCATCTTATTTAAAGAATAAGATAATCGATCTGGCAGGTAGTGATTTTATCGTTGGGGAGAATTATACAAGTATTGGCGGTGGTCCCATTCAAATTAAAAAAGTAGGGTATCCGATTGGTTCTTTCTATCTTTATGAATGGGCAAACTTTAATGACCAGGGCGCCAACTTGTATAAACATCAATCTAATGGAAGTTTGACAACCAATCCGGGTGCTGACGATCTGGTTACTAAAGGGCAGGCCGAGCCTAATTGGACTTTCGGATGGAATAATACATTTACTTGGAAAAATTGGACGCTCAATCTCTTTATCAATGCTGCATTAGGACAAGATAGACTGAATGTAAGCCGCTATGCGATGGGATCTATGACAGGTGTATATCGTTTCATCTCTTTATCTGATGCTTATTACAAAAGTTGGGATAAAGTAGCCAATAAAGCAGATGCTGTGTATGCAAGTCATAAAAATTCAGATAATAGAAACTATCCTGATTCCGATTTCTGGCTTGAAGATGCATCATTTGTGAAACTGAAAAATATAAGCCTTACGTATAATATTCCTAAGAAGATAACGAAAGTAGCCGATATTCAACTGTCGGTCAGTGCTCAAAACCTGTTTACATTAACGAAATACACAGGTATGGACCCAGAAGTGTACAGTGAATCCGATTATGGCTTTAATGGTGTGGATATGGGATCTTATCCTGTTCCAAGAACATTCACTTTTGGTATGAAACTTAACTTTTAATCTTTTAACTATACATGGATATGAAAACAATATATAGAATATTCAAATCTGTCGGACTAGCATTGATAGCACTTTGGATGGTGTCTTGCCAGGATTTACTGACAGAAGATCCTAAAGGGCAGTTGGCGGTAACTAATTTCTTCAATTCAAAAGGTGATCTGGACTTGGCTCTGAATGGAATGTATTCCAAAGTTGCGAGTGATATGTATGCAAATATTTGGGCAGGTTTCGAATCAGTGATGGGTGATGATATTTCTACACACCCTGCAGCTAATAAGCAGGGGCTGCGTGAGGTAGATACTTATAATGTTTCGGACAACAACACTTGGGTGACTGAATTGTGGGGTGCTCGTTGGAGATTGGTAAAAGCGGCTAATTTCATTATAGATAATGCCGGACGAACTCCGGAAGTGAGCCAGGAAGAGAAAGATGCGGCCATTGGACAAGCTTATTATTGGCGTGCCTATTCTTACTTTTATTTTGTAATGGCTTGGGGAGAGGTACCTATGGTTGTGAAAGATGAAATCAATTATAACATGCCATTGGCAACCGTTTCTGAAATTTACGAACTGATTGTTTCTGACCTGAAAAAGGCAGAGACAATGGTGCCTGCTAATTATACTAAAGAACCTACGCAAGAAACGGGGTAAACATTGCTGTTAGTCAAGGAGCTGTAAAAGCAACATTGGCTTATGTGTATATGGCAATGGCAGGATGGCCGTTGAACAAGGGAACAGAATATTATCAACTAGCCGCTGCAAAGGCAAAGGAAGTAATCGATGCTTCGAAGAAAGGTACTTATTACTACAAGTTATTACCTGATTATAAGCAAGTATATTCGATGGAGTATAATAAGAATAATCCTGAAGTGTTGCTTGCGTTTACTATAATTTGGGAATAGATGCACTTACCAATGCCCCTTTAGCTGATTTCCTGGCAGACTATGCTTATGGTGGCGGTGGATGGGGAGATACGAACGGAGAAATTAAATTCTGGTATGATTTCCCGGAAGGCTCACGCAAAGATGCATCTTATTTCCCGAAAATCATATTGAAGAATGAAACTAAGTTGCGTGATTGGTGGGAAGACCCCAATCCGGAAGCGCCGCGTGTGGTTGTTGCTCCCTGTTTCATGAAGAAAGTAGAAACGACCACTGGAGAAGAATTCGATTATACGAATCCGAAGATTTCGATGAATCAGAATGGAGAAAAGACGCATCAGATTATTCGCTTGGCAGAAGTATATTGCTGGTATGCCGAAGCCGTAGGTCGTTCAAAAACAGGCAGTATCACGGAAGCTGTCAACTTATTGAATGAGGTACGCAATCGTGCCAATGGATCTGTTGTTGCAGACCGGGATATCTATAAGACAACCATGTCGTATGATGATCTGGCAGAAGCTGCCTATAATGAACATGGCTGGGAAATAGCCGGATATTATTGGGGAAATATTGCCACTAGAGCAAGGGATATGTTTCGCATGAATCGCATTAAAGATCATTTTGAATACAGAAAATTAAATCCGGAGATTGAAGTGGCTCCCGGAGTCTTCAGGAAAGAAGCTGTTTCCGTATCTGGTACGTGGAATGACAGTAAAATGTATCTTCCCCGTCCTTTTGTAGATTCGTCTATTAATCCGAATTTGAAGAACTGAATGAAACAATAAAAACAATCATTATGAAACTAAGATATTTATATTTAGCAATAGGTGTATTATGTAATGCCTCTTTAGTATCATGCGGTGATAGCTTCAAAGAGAAAACAGAGATTGTTGCATGCGGAATCTCCACAAATGCTTTAACATTCGGAGTCTCCTCTACTGAAGTTCAGACTGTAGATATTACGTCAGAAGCAGCTTGGGAAGTTGCAGTGGATCAGGCAGGTGGTGATTGGCTTACAGTTTCTCCTTTGGAAGGAACTGGTAATGGTACGCTAACAATTTCTGCTGATAAGAATAACGGCCCAAAACGCAGTGCAACCTTGACTATAGCGGCGAAAGGTGCTGAACTTCGAACCATCACAGTTATTCAGGATGGCTATAAAGGAACCATTTATAATTACGGTGACTTTACTGGATTGCAAAAGACGGGGCTTGTGGCGAGGGATCAATCCGATCACTATCGTAGATAATGACGAATGTGAAGATGGAAAAGCGTTAAGAATCTATACCCGGCAGGTGAAGAGTATGAAGGTACTAATGGGGACCGTTTCAAGGTGCAGACAACAACGCAATTCGGATCAGGTCGTTATGAATGGAGGATATATGTCCCTAAATTCGGAATGAATGACCGGGCCAGTATTGGAGCATTTTTATATTTTGACGATGGGCATGAATTGGATTTTGAAATTTGTTCCGGTACAGCTGCAGACCGTGCAGCACATAGTGCCGGACCAGATGATATGCTGTGCCTTGTGACTAGTCAGCTAATCCTTTTTTCTCTGAATTCACGCCTATTAAGGGGGATGCTTGGCATACGTTTGTATTGGATTTGAAGTTAGAGAATAAGAAATATCTGGCGGAGTGGTCGGTTGATGGTAAAGTTTTAAAGAGGGCACAATTAGATTATGGTGAAGAGGCTTATTTCCGTGCTATATCTAGTGTCGAGAATCTTTATGGTATGGGCGATCATGCGGCAACTCAAGAAAATTATGCCTTATTTGATTATCTTGAATATGTTCCTTATGATTATTCAATGAAGCCGATTATCGAAGGTCAGCTTCCTCCCGAACCAGAGGAACAACAGTGAAGTGGACTTTGAGGAAGCTGGTTTTGTTCCTGTTGGATGGACTAACAATGGAGGAACGATTGCGGATGGAAGTTTGAATCTATCTAACGGGAATAACTTCGTTTATAGTCCGGAAGTGGGAGCTGGAAAATATACATGGGAAATAGATGTTCCTTTGGTAGGGGTAGGTGAAAAATGGTTGGCAGGTGGTAATATCGCTGCAACTAACGCTGAAGAAAGGTCATTCTCTATGTTTGTTTTCTCGGGTACTGAAAATGATCGTGCGGCTTGTACGGTTCCTCCTGTTCCAGGCCAGATGCTGGTACGTTGTTATACAGAGGCTATGGGAGTTTACGGTGTACCTATTGATCCGGGTAAACACACTTTGACTATTGACCTTAGACTTAATGCAGATGGTGCATATTGGGCGGCATGGATTATAGATGGTGAAGTGGCGAAAACATTTACTACCTGGTATACTCCGGCACAGTTTAAATTTGGATTCTCAATGATGACCTTTGCTGATGGAGGTGGCTGGCAAGGAGATAAGCCTACTGCAAAGACATATACAGTCAAATATGACTATATAGAATATAAGAAGTATAATTATGATGAAGAATAACAGTTTACTTTACATTCAATGAGGTATTTAAGCATAATTGGAACAGCTATATGCTGTGTAATGTTGGTAATGACGAGTGTTTCCTGCAAGCAGGAAACACTCTCTTCCACCACCCAGGAGAAGAAAGTAGCTCCTTGGTATGTCTATATAGATGGAAGCTCTTTTAAGGATATAGAGCCAGTGAAAGAGATAATTAGTTCCATTAGCGTTTTCGGGAATCCTCCGAAATCATTTATCGATGATGTCATCAGAATCATATCGAAGTATATCAGGCTGTAGGTGGAAATGAAGAAACGATTGATACGCCACAGAAAAGAAAGGCACTTGTTGAGAAGTATGTAAGCGATTGCAATGCAAATGGATATGATGGAATAGATCTTGATCTCGAACATTTGAGCCCTGATATTCAGGATGCATATACCGAATTCCTGAAACTTGCTTCAAAAGAACTCCATGCTGTTGGAAAGAAATTAAGCCATTGCGTTAGTTTTTATCCGGCTTTGTATCAGGATAACGAAACTAAGATGTTTCACGATCCGGCAGTTTTTGAATACTACCTGCGACTTAATTAGAGTGATGTGTTACGATATGTATTTTGCACCTGGGATAGATAAGCCCGAGCTCAAACATAGGGATGATTGTATGGGCATTGGACCTACGTCTAATTATCTATGGACTAAAGAGGCGATGCTTTTCTGGATGAAACACATTCCGAATGATAAATTAGTGATGGCTCTGCCTGCTTATGCAAATGATTATGCTGTAACTGGTGACATCAAAGGAAGGCAGGTTTACCAATCTGTGCCTGACAGTATAAATGGAATTTTGCCTTCTCCTACCTGGTTATGTTATGAAAAGGTAAACATGTATCTGTATGATGGTACTGATGGTAATCGGCATCTGTTTTATGCAAGTGATGCCAGAAGTACGGAAGCGCTACTTGAATTAGCTGATGAACTGGGAATCTCTCAAATCGGTTTTTGGCACTTTAATAGCGTAGATCCGCAAATGTGGGATACTACCGCAAAGTGGCAAAAGAAATAATGAGATAATAAATCGACCTTGTAAATAATATAGCTTTATTCTCATCCCCCCCATTTAGAGAAAAGCTATTCTTAACAATAAGAGGCCGCAAAGGTATGAATCCGTATCTTTGTGGCTTTTTATTTTTTCTTACCTTTGGGGAAACTTAACATAACCCCCAAAAATGAAGAACATGAAAAAGATCTTTTTACTCATTTCCGTCATCCTATTTATTTTTCCAGTACAGGCTCAACATACATTGAGACTGATGACTTATAATATTAAAAATGCGAACGGCATGGATGATATTTGTAGTTTTCAACGGGTAGCCAATGTGATAAATAATGCTTCTCCTGATGTTGTGGCTATACAAGAGGTAGACAGTATGACCCGTCGGAGCAGACAGAAATATGTGCTGGGTGAAATAGCTGAACGTACACAGATGCATGCCTGTTTTGCACCTGCTATAGAGTTTGAAGGAGGTAAATATGGAATCGGACTGTTGACAAAGCAAGTTCCGCTACGTTTACAAGCTATCCCTTTACCTGGTAGAGAAGAGGCCCGCACCTTGATTCTGGCAGAATTTGAGGATTATATCTATTGTTGTACTCATCTGTCATTAACGGAAGAAGACCGTATGAAATCTTTGGAAATAGTGAAGTCATTGATTGCTTCCTATAAAAAGCCTCTTTTTCTAGCCGGGGATATGAATGCTGAACCTGAATCCGATTTCATCAAAGAATTGCAAAAGGATTTTCAAATACTCTCCAATCCGGAAAAGCATACTTATCCTGCTCCCGATCCAAAAGAGACCATTGATTATATTGCCGCGTCAAAGCAAAACGCTACCGGATTTGCTGTCATATCTGCGAGAGTAGTTAATGAGCCAATGGCTTCCGACCATCGTCCCATACTTGTGGAATTGCGTACCGCTGAAAAGGCAGACAAGATATTCCGTACTAAACCTTATTTGCAGAATCCTGTGGGTAATGGCATTACTGTGATGTGGGAAACAACCGTTCCTTCTTATTGCTGGGTGGAATATGGCACAGATACTACCCGGCTGGAACGTGCGCGTATGATTGTTGACGGTCAGGTGGTCTGTAATAACAAGCTGCATAAAATACGTATAGATGGCTTACAGCCCGGACAGAAATATTATTATCGTGTGTGTTCGCAAGAGATGTTGCTTTATCAGGCATATAAAAAGGTATTTGGAAATACAGCACAATCGACCTTCAGTGAATTTACTCTTCCTGTTGCTGATACAGAGTCTTTTACCGCTATTGTTTTTAATGATTTGCATCAACATACCAATACTTTCCGTACTCTATGTAAACAAATACAGGATGTTAAGTATGATTTTGTTGTTTTCAATGGTGACTGTGTGGATGATCCTGTGGATCACGAGCAGGCAACCACATTTATCAGTGAACTGACCGAAGGAGTGTGTGGCGATCGCATACCGACTTTCTTTATGCGTGGCAACCATGAAATCCGCAATGCCTATTCTATCGGTTTGCGTGACCATTTTGATTATGTGGGAGATAAAACTTATGCCTCTTTTAACTGGGGAGATACCCGTATCGTCATGTTGGATTGTGGAGAAGATAAACCGGACGACCATTGGGTATATTATGGCTTGAACGATTTTACTCAATTGCGTAATGAACAGGTTGATTTTCTGAAAAAAGAACTGTCTGCCAAAGAATTCAAGAAAGCAAAGAAACGTGTCCTTATTCATCATATTCCGCTTTACGGTAATTATGAAAAGAATCTCTGTGCAGATCTGTGGACTAAATTATTGGAAAAAGCACCTTTTAATGTCAGTCTGAATGCACATACCCATAAATACGCTTACCATCCGAAAGGGGAACTGGGTAATAATTATCCAGTTATTATTGGTGGAGGATATAAGATGGACAGTGCTACGGTGATGATTCTGGAAAAGAAGAACGATGAATTGAGGATTAAGGTGCTGAATGTAAGGGGAGAGGTTTTACTGGATATAACAGTCTAAAGTCTCTAATAACTTTATAATTCATGGAGGTGCGCCAGACTTCTAGACACACCTCCATGAATTAGTTATTTCATAAAGTGCTATTCGGAGAAATATGTATAATAGAAATTCTCTATATATCCGTCATAGTTTTTGCTTTCCTCTTTGATACAACTATTTTCGTCATATTCGAATGTGTAAGTAGCTGTACTGGATGAATGTTGCCAACCACTGCTCGTATGGCAATTAGCCGAAGCTTTTCCAAAGAGACCAGTTTCAACCAGCCAACGACTAGCTCCACTGCTTTCCGCATAGATGCAATGTGCTCCGCTCACATTAGGCACGGCAGAATAGGTCTGAACTTTAAACTGCTCTACTCCATCTGAAAATCTGGTCCATTGCATAATATTTCCATTTTCTATGGTGATGTTAGATGCAATATTGCCATTCTTTTCAACTTTGGTCATGTAGCCATTCTCATCATAAGTATATTCGTAAGTGTTGGAACCATCTACAAAAGTTGCAACATAACCTTGGTCATTTAAAGTCATGTTATATGCGTTCTTACCTGTCACTGTGATATTATTTCCATCATAAGCAAAGAGCCATTCTCTATCCAATTCTCCTTCATATAACCTGTATACACGTTTTACAGTACCATTATCATTATATTCGTAATACCATTTATCCCAGTCGTCCGCAAAAGTGGCTATTCGATAAACTGTTACTTCAGAGGTTGTTGTAAAAGTGATTTCTGCATAGTCTGAATCTTCAAAATAGATTGATCCGGTTTTTTGAGCTTTTACTTTGAATGTATAACTTTTTTCCGGCTCTAAACCTGTCAGTTGAATTGTATTTTGGTCAGTACTTTGTTCACTACCGTTGTTCAAGCTATAAATATAAGCTGTTGCGTTTCCTATGGCTTTCCATGTAATAACAGCAGAACTCTCTTTTACATCAGGAACAGTAACTTCCGGTTTATCCAGAATGTTTGTACTGGGATGATTGTCATCATCACTGCAAGCAGTCGTACCTAGTACTACTGCCAGCATGGCTAATAAGTAAAAATACTTTTTCATGTTGTTCTATTTAAGGTTAATAATTAGTTTCCGGCAACTACTATCATTCCCAAACCAACCAGGAAGAAGATAAACATCAAGGCCAGTAGTTGATTAACAGATTTCGTTGAACCTTTAAATTCTTTCCAGATAAATACTCCCCAAATAGCGGCAATAAGTGGTGCGCCTTGTCCTAGTGCATAAGATACCGCCGGACCAGCTTCTCCTGATGCGATATAGCTGAACGCGGAACCAAGTCCCCATATCGCTCCACCAAGCATTCCGCATATATGAGTTTTCGTGTTTCCTTTAAAGTATTCGGAGTAGCTGACTTTTTCTCCGACAAAAGGATATTTCATTACTAATGTGTTGAAAACAAAATTGCTTAGTAATACGCCTATTGAAAAAACAAAGATGGCAGAATAAGGAGTCATCATTCCTATAGCAGGAGAATTGAAGTTTTCTACGTCCATACCTTTCACTACGAACCTGTAGAACAAAGACATCAGTACACCGGCAATTAATGCAATGATAATTCCCTTTTTGTTGTTTTTCCTGCTTTCTTCTCCCTTTTGCATTTTCCGGAAGCCACTCCATTGCAAATGATAGCAATAACAATGAGAGCTACACCGCCAAATAAAAGCAAAGGATTACCAGTTGGAATTCCCAGATAATTGACGATTACCCCTAATACCAATGCAATGCCAACTCCTAAAGGAAAAGCTACAGACATACCAGCCAAGGAAATAGACGCTGAAAGAAGAATGTTTGAAGCATTAAATATTACGCCCCCCAAGATAACCCAACCAATGCTGTCTCCTGATGCTTGTCCCAGATCTTCCAGGAATGAACGTCCGGTATCTCCATGACTACCATAGTGAAGCCTAGCAAGATGGTGAACAATACCATTCCAATCACATAATCCCAATAAAAAAGTTCATAACGCCAATTTTTGGAAACTAGTTTTTGGGTATTACCCCAGGAACCCCAACAAATCATGGTTACGATGCAGAATATAACTGCCAATAAATAACTGTTTACTGTGAACATACTATTAGTATTTAATTGTTAAACATGAATTCTGTTATTTAAATATAGTATCCAATCTTCCCAATAAGTGAAAACATTGGCTTCCTTACATTTTCTTGACCGGAACTCATGTTCCAGGTCCGATTCTTTCAAAAGGATATGTATATTACTACTAAAACCATATTCTTTTGATTTGGGTAGTATCTCCATCCAGCATCTGGGATATCTTTTGTGAGAGTTGACTGCTTTTATAAAATTTTGAGCATCATTCTCGTTGCCGATGGCATTTACACAGACTATGCCGGTAAACAAATTTTCTCTCTGAATAGCTTCTATACCTTCTTTAATATTATCTCCCAAGTGATTAAAGCCCGCATACGTTGGGAACCTCTGATGCCGGAGAGTTGCTTTTCTATATCAGAAATTGTTTCTGACAGGTCTGTGTTAGCTTTTACGAAACAAAGAACAGCAGGCCATGTTTTATTCTCATCTACCATTTGATGAAACTGACTGACGAGAACCTTTTGCTGTTGTTCGTTGATTTCTCCCTGTACATAGATAATAGGATATTTTCTTGTGCTTCCTTGAGCCTGTTCCGGATAATAGACCGTTGCATTGGCTGTTTGGATAAACGGAGTCTCATTCGGAAGACTACTCTCACTATTTCCTGACTGCTTCCCATTGAAATATTCGTTTATGAATCTGAATGCTTTGGGCAGTGCAGTATTCCAGCAGGCGAAATCATGTCCTCCTGAACGTACTTCCCATTCATGAGGTATTTGTCTTTCCAGTAATAATCGGTGCAGTTCTTCATTACTTTCGCAAAGAGTACCTTCTTTATCTCCAATATCTAGCATGATGTCAAATCCTTTTAAATCGGGATTGCGGAGGGTGGAAAGAATGTGGTAGGGTGAATGTTGCTTATAGTAACTGGTTAGGCGCTGGTTACCATTCTTTCCCACTCCTCCGAAAATCCGTCCCCATTGATTGTCCCATCCTTTTTGTGGCCCTTCTTCCATGTATTGTTTTTCTGTACGGATGGATGGCGATAACGCAACGACAGAGCCGAATAAGTGGCGGTTGCGCAAACTAACGGATAATGCTCCGAATCCTCCCATAGAGAAACCAATGATCGAGCGTCCATTAATATCCTTGCGAGTACGATAGTTGTTATCTATATATGGAACCAGTTCTTTGATAAAGAAAGTTTCATAAAGGGAACTGCCATCATAAGTGTCACTGTAATAAGACAGGTAACCGTCAGGAATAACCATAATGAAAGGTTGAATCTTTCCTTCTTTTATCATTTTATCCATTACACGGGCAACGTTGCCGTATTCGAGCCAACTGGTATAATCACCTCCTATTCCATGAAACATGTATAAGACTGGATATTCTGTTTCTGAATGTTCATAACCTTCCGGTAAGATAATGGAGTAGGAGACTTCTTGCTTTAGGGACGGACTGTAAATACTCATCCCTTCTTTTCTATGGGAAGTGCCCAAGCTCCATCTATACCTGATAGAAATAGGATAATATATAACAGTATCTTCTTCATATTATTTCTTTATTAACTGTTCACCAATATAATAACTCATTGAATAAATACCTGTTTGGGCGGACTGTTCACTATCCAGTCCGTTTCTGACACGATATTGCACCGGAGCTTCTGCACCTCGCAATCCATTGAACAGAGTAAAGATGCTATTGTAGTTGCTGCCTTCGTCTGTTATGTCCAAATAATAGATTTTGGCACGATTCTCGGCAGAAAGGTTGATAATATCCGCGTCTTCTGCAAAGAAAAAGTTGATAGCAGGGGCATTGCCTGTTGACTGATTGTATAAGTAATTAGCTTCTGAACCGTATGTTAATCCTAATCTGAAATCTGCATTGCTTTCCGTATGAACCGTCTTTTCCACAGCATCGGTAATAGCTGAAAAATTTGTTCCATTTAGAATCATTTCTTTCACATTAAAACCTGCGATTATCATACGTTTGATTTGCATAAGAGAATCTAATGCCACTGCTACCTTCTTTGTTGTAAGATCAACATTACCTTCTCCTTTGCTGTAATAAAGAACTTTGTAAGTTAGTTCGGAATTGTAGTCATCCGGTAACCATAGTTCGATATTGGAATTACCTACTTTTTATGTTTTTATTAGTAGCATGTAATTCCTCTGTG
>ENA-OQJH01000929-OQJH01000929.1-human-gut-metagenome-genome-assembly--contig:-NODE-929-length-13963-cov-2.277392_pt1 | contig 13963 bp, 18 predicted proteins | sample MGYA00242597_ERZ504763 | MGnify/ENA primary metagenome ERZ504763 (study PRJEB26092, sample SAMD00036359) | human gut metagenome | host: Homo sapiens | study: EMG produced TPA metagenomics assembly of... | reverse complement strand
TTGAATAGAATATTAAAGTCAACAGAAACACAAGAGTTTTTATAAAATTATAACTCTTGTGTTTTTTGTGTCTCTGTATTCTTTTTCGTTTCTTTGTACTTACGTTTATTTTTAATTTATAAGAAAGGAACAATTAACATGGATGATTTTAGAAAATACGCAACCAAGCATTTAGGAATGAATGGCATGGTATTGGATGATGTGATTAAATCGCAGGCCGGGTATTTGAATCCCTATATTCTGGAAGAAAGACAGTTGAACGTTACTCAACTCGACGTTTTCTCCCGTTTGATGATGGACCGCATCATTTTCCTCGGTACACAAGTAGATGACTATACAGCGAATACGCTTCAGGCACAGTTGCTGTATCTGGATTCTGTTGATCCGGGTAAGGATATCTCTATCTATATCAACTCTCCGGGCGGAAGTGTATATGCCGGACTGGGCATTTATGATACGATGCAGTTTATTTCAAGTGATGTTGCTACCATCTGTACAGGTATGGCAGCTTCAATGGCGGCTGTATTGCTTGTTGCCGGTGCTGAAGGCAAACGTTCTGCGTTGCCTCATTCACGTGTGATGATTCACCAGCCGATGGGTGGTGCGCAAGGACAAGCGTCGGACATTGAAATCACAGCTCGTGAGATTCAGAAATTGAAGAAAGAACTTTATACGATCATCGCCGATCATTCGCATACTGATTTCGATAAGGTATGGGCGGACTCTGACCGCGACTACTGGATGACAGCTCAGGAAGCGAAAGAATACGGTATGATTGATGAGGTATTGATTAAGAAATAAAAATGGCTGATTCAAAGACAAAGAAAAGGTGTAGCTTCTGTGGACGGTCGGAGAACGAAGTCGGATTCCTGATTACGGGAATGAACGGCTATATCTGCGACAGTTGTGCTACCCAGGCTTATGAGATTACTCAGGAAGCATTGGGCGAAGGCAAGAAAAGCGCGGGAGCTACCAAACTCAATTTAAAAGAACTGCCCAAACCGGTAGAAATCAAGAAATTCCTCGACCAGTATGTGATCGGACAGGATGACGCAAAACGCTTCCTTTCCGTATCGGTCTATAACCATTATAAACGTCTGTTGCAAAAAGACAGCGGGGATGATGTGGAGATTGAAAAGTCGAACATTATTATGGTAGGTAGTACCGGAACCGGAAAAACGTTGCTTGCACGTACGATTGCCAAGTTGCTGCACGTGCCGTTTACCATTGTAGACGCTACGGTGCTGACAGAGCCGGTTATGTAGGCGAAGATATCGAAAGTATTTTAACCCGTTTGCTTCAGGTGGCAGATTATAATGTACCTGAAGCGGAACAGGGTATTGTGTTTATCGACGAGATCGACAAGATTGCCCGCAAAGGAGATAACCCTTCCATCACTCGCGATGTGAGCGGTGAAGGTGTACAGCAGGGATTGCTGAAATTACTCGAAGGCTCTGTTGTGAACGTACCTCCCCAGGGTGGTCGTAAACATCCGGACCAGAAGATGATTCCGGTAAATACCAAAAATATTCTCTTTATCTGTGGCGGCGCTTTCGATGGTATCGAAAAGAAGATCGCCCAACGGTTGAATACACATGTCGTAGGTTATACGGCGTCGCAGAAAACAGCGACGGTGGACAAGAATAACATGATGCAGTATATCGCTCCGCAGGATTTGAAGTCATTCGGACTGATTCCCGAAATTATCGGACGTCTTCCGGTACTGACTTATTTGAATCCGCTGGATCGGAATGCGCTTCGTGCTATCCTCACCGAACCGAAAAACTCTATCATCAAGCAGTACATCAAACTGTTTGAAATGGATGGTATCAAGCTCACATTTGAAGATGCTGTCTTCGAATATATCGTCGATAAGGCGGTGGAATATAAGCTGGGTGCCCGTGGATTGCGCTCTATTGTGGAAACAATCATGATGGATGTCATGTTTGAAATCCCTTCAGAGGACAAAAAAGAGTATAAGGTGACGCTGGATTATGCAAAGATGCAACTGGAAAAAGCGAATATGGCACGACTGCAAACTGCTTAAAATCAAAGAGTAAGACTATAAAAGATGATCGTAACTGTATTTTCTTAAAAATATTAGTCGCATTTTGCTTGGTAATTACGAAGTTGTTTATAACTTTGTTTGGCTCTCTTGAAGGAGGGAGCCTACTAAAGTTAAACCATGAACTGAATAAAACAACCTAAGTTAAGATGGCAAGGAAGATTAATTTAACAGATGAACTGAAGAAGTGTTTCGGATTTAATAAGTTCAAGGGAAACCAGGAAGCGATCATTAACAACTTGCTCGATGGTAAAGATACCTTTGTACTGATGCCTACCGGTGGCGGGAAATCTTTATGCTATCAGCTACCTTCGCTCTTGATGGAAGGTACGGCAATTGTAATTTCTCCGCTTATTGCGTTGATGAAGAATCAAGTGGATGCAATGCGCAATTTCAGTGAAGAAGATGGCGTCGCCCATTTTATCAATTCTTCATTAAACAAAGGCGCGATAGACCAAGTGAGGTCGGACATCCTTGCCGGAAAGACAAAATTGCTATATGTGGCGCCGGAATCGCTGACGAAAGAAGAAAATGTAGAATTTTTGCGTTCGGTGAAAATTTCGTTCTATGCAGTGGACGAAGCTCATTGTATTTCTGAATGGGGACATGACTTCCGACCGGAATACCGGCGGATTCGCCCTATTATCAACGAAATAGGAAAGGCTCCGTTGATTGCGTTGACCGCAACAGCGACACCAAAGGTGCAGCATGATATCCAGAAAAATCTGGGAATGGTAGATGCTCAAGTTTTCAAATCGTCGTTCAACCGTCCGAACCTTTATTATGAGGTACGCGCGAAGACCGCTAATATTGACAGGGATATTATCAAGTTTATCAAAAACAATCCGGAAAAATCGGGCATTATCTATTGCCTTAGCCGGAAAAAAGTAGAGGAACTTGCTGAAATCCTTCAGGCAAACGGTATCAATGCGCGTCCTTATCATGCCGGGATGGATTCGTTGGCGCGGACTAAGAATCAGGATGATTTCCTGATGGAAAAAGTGGATGTTATTGTAGCAACTATCGCTTTCGGTATGGGAATCGACAAGCCGGATGTAAGGTTTGTGATTCACTACGATATTCCAAAGAGTCTGGAAGGGTATTACCAGGAGACCGGACGTGCCGGTAGAGATGGCGGTGAAGGTCAGTGCATAACCTTTTATACAAACAAAGACTTGCAAAAACTGGAGAAGTTCATGCAAGGAAAACCTGTGGCAGAGCAGGAAATTGGCAAGCAGCTTCTGTTGGAAACCGCTGCTTATGCCGAATCTTCCGTATGCCGGCGCAAGACGTTGCTGCATTATTTCGGTGAAGAATATACGGAAGAAAATTGTGGAAATTGTGACAACTGTTTAAACCCTAAAAAACAAGTGGAGGCTCAAGAGTTATTGTGTGCCGTGATTGAAGCGATTATCGCGGTGAAAGAAAATTTAAGGCAGATTATATTATAGACATACTACAAGGTAAAGAAACTTCCGAAGTACAGGCGCATTTGCATGAAGACCTCGAAGTCTTCGGCTCCGGTATGGGGGAAGAGGATAAAACATGGAACGCAGTGATTCGTCAAGCACTGATCGCAGGTTACTTGAGCAAGGATGTGGAACATTACGGACTCCTGAAAGTGACGGAGGAAGGACACAAGTTCTTGAAGAAGCCGAAGTCATTCAAGATTACCGAAGACAACGACTTTGAAGAGACGGAAGAAGAAGTTCCGGCACGTGGCGGTGGTTCCTGTGCGGTAGACCCTGCTCTTTATTCTATGTTGAAGGACTTGCGGAAGAAACTCTCGAAGAAGCTGGAAGTGCCGCCTTATGTGATCTTCCAGGATCCGTCTTTGGAAGCGATGGCTACCATTTATCCGGTGACATTGGATGAATTGCAGAATATACCGGGTGTAGGAGCCGGAAAAGCAAAACGTTACGGTGAAGAGTTCTGTAAATTAATCAAACGCCACTGTGAAGAGAATGAAATAGAACGTCCTGAAGATTTGCGGGTACGTACGGTTGCCAATAAATCAAAGATGAAAGTGGCTATCATTCAGGCAATTGACCGTAAAGTGGCGTTAGATGATATCGCTCTTTCCAAAGGTATCGAATTTGGTGAACTCCTAGACGAGGTGGAAGCTATCGTCTATTCGGGAACCAAACTGAATATAGATTATTTCCTGGAAGAAATCATGGATGAAGATCACATGCTTGATATCTACGATTATTTCAAGGAATCTACTACTGATAAGATTGATGATGCGCTTGATGAATTAGGCGATGACTTCACTGAAGAGGAAGTTCGCTTGGTGCGTATTAAGTTCATCTCTGAAATGGCCAATTAAAAAAGCGAAAAAAATAAGCGTGCAGGTATGCAGTTTTGAATAAAAACCGTATATTTGCACGCAATAATTTTTAAACGCATAGCCCTATGTCATTTATTGCTGATAAGATTGTAATGGATGGGTTAACTTACGACGACGTATTGTTGATCCCCGCTTATTCTGAAGTTTTACCGCGCACTGTCGATCTCTCGACTAAGTTTCAAAAAACATTGAGTTAAAAATTCCTTTTGTGACGGCTGCCATGGATACGGTTACCGAAGCGAAAATGGCTATTGCCATTGCTCGTGAGGGTGGTATCGGCGTGATTCACAAAAATATGTCTATCGAAGAACAGGCAAGACAAGTTGCTATTGTAAAAACGTGCCGAAAATGGTATGATTTATGATCCCGTAACTATTAAAAGAGGTTCTACTGTGCAGGATGCACTGGACATCATGGCGGAATACAAAATCGGTGGTATCCCTGTGGTAGATGATGAAGGTTATTTGGTGGGTATTGTTACCAACAGAGATTTGCGTTTCGAAAGAGACATGGCTAAACATATTGATCTTGTCATGACTCCGAAAGAAAGATTGGTAACTACAAACCAGTCTACTGATCTGGAATCTGCTGCACAGATTCTTCAGAAACATAAGATCGAGAAACTTCCGATTGTCGGAATGGACGGAAAGTTGATCGGCCTTGTCACTTATAAAGATATAACAAAAGCAAAAGATAAACCGATGGCTTGTAAAGATGCCAAAGGTCGTTTGCGTGTAGCTGCCGGTGTAGGTGTGACTGCCGATACGCTGGATCGTATGCAGGCATTGGTAGATGCCGGTGCGGATGCAATTGTAATTGATACGGCTCACGGACACTCTATGTTTGTGATTGAAAAACTGAAAGAAGCTAAGAAACGCTTCCCGAACATTGATATTGTAGTGGGTAATATTGCTACCGGAGAAGCTGCAAAAGCGTTGGTAGAAGCAGGAGCGGATGCAGTGAAAGTCGGTATCGGTCCGGGTTCTATCTGTACCACTCGTGTGGTTGCCGGTGTAGGTGTTCCACAGTTGTCTGCTGTCTATGATGTAGCAAAAGCCTTGAAGGGTACAGGTATTCCTTTGATTGCCGATGGTGGTTTGCGCTATTCGGGCGATGTAGTGAAAGCGTTGGCTGCCGGTGGATATTGTGTAATGATCGGATCGTTGGTTGCCGGAACAGAAGAGTCTCCGGGCGACACAATCATTTTCAATGGACGTAAATTCAAATCCTATCGTGGTATGGGATCGTTGGAAGCGATGGAGAACGGTTCGAAAGACCGTTACTTCCAGAGTGGAACTGCTGATGTGAAGAAGCTTGTTCCGGAAGGAATTGCTGCCCGTGTTCCTTATAAAGGTACACTTTTCGAAGTTATCTATCAGTTGTCAGGTGGTTTGCGTGCAGGTATGGGATACTGCGGTGCTGCCAATATTGATAAACTTCACGATGCTAAGTTTACCCGCATTACCAATGCAGGTGTAATGGAAAGCCATCCGCACGACGTGACGATTACTAGTGAATCGCCTAACTATAGCCGTCCGGAATAATAGATAGATACGGTGAACTATTAACGGTGAACGGTGAACAGGCTGTGTTGTCAGCAAGGTGTTCACTGCTCACCGTTTGTTGTTTATCTGTTATTGCCTCTGTGATGTTTGTTGTTTATTGTTTGGAAAATAAAAAATGATGATGAAAAGAAGCCTGTTGTTGGGATGTATTTCTCTCTTTGTTGTCGCGGTCTTTGCGCAAGAAGATCCGGTATTGATGCGTGTTAACGGAAGAGAGATACTCCGTTCGGAATTTGAAAATGCATACCGCCGTTATGCGGAACGCTCAAATGCCCAGCTTTCACCAAAAGAGTATGCGGCACTTTTCGCTCAATCAAAGTTGAAGGTGGAAGCGGCCAGGGCTGCCGGACTTGATACGACTACAGTTTTCCGTAAACAACACGAGAAGCGTCGGACAGATTGGTAGAATCTTATCTGATTGACAAACAAGTGATGGATAGTTGTGCCCGTGTCTTGTATCAGAAGATGGGATTGAAAGCACGTAGCGGCCGGGTGCAAGTCATGCAAATTTTTAAACGTTTACCGCAGACGGTTACTTCCCGTCATTTGGAAGAAGAAAAAGCCCGGATGGATCTATATACGGGTGATACAGAATCAGCCGGATTTGAATTTTAACCGTTTGGTGGAAATCTATTCGGATGATAAGCAGAGTAGATGGATAGAAAGTTTGGAGACAACGAGTGAATTTGAGGATGTCGCTTTCTCTTTGGCGAAAGGTGCGGTATCACAGCCATTCTTCACTCCTGAAGGGATTCATATCTTGAAAGTGATTGACCGGGAGGAAGCATTTGCTTATGAAAATGTCAGTGGCAGGTTGATAGAGCGGTTACGGCGTAAGGAAATTTTAGACAAAGGCACGGCAGCGATGCTCGACCGATTAAAAAAGTCATGGCAGTATACCCCGAATCAGGCAGCAATGGAAGAGCTGTTGACGAAAGGCCGGACAGAACAAAATCTCTTTACGATTGATGGACAGGCATATACCGGAGCTATGTTCACGCAGTTTGCCTCTTCTCATCCTCAAGCTGCCAAACGCCAGTTGGAAGGGTTTATAGCTAAATCATTATTGGATTATGAAAGTCGGAATATAGATAAAAAGCATCCGGAAATTCGTATTGCCTTGCGGGAATCTGACGAAAACTATTTGGTAAAAGAGATCACACGGCAGAAAATAGAGTTGCCTGCCATTAATGACCGGGCCGGATTGGCTACCTATTCAAATTTCATTCGTCGGATTATCGGTGGGAGAGTCCCCGGTATAGAGGAGTCGTGCTTCATTGCGTTGATAAAAAAGACGGCAAAGCAAGCTAAAAAAAATGCTGAAGAAGTGCCGGAAAAAGAGTGGGCGGACCAGCTTCGGCAAACTTTTAATACATCCGGGACGGAAAAGATACAGGTTGAACAAGGTATTTTTGCCGACGGAGACAATAAATATATAGATAAACTGGTCTTTAAGAAGGGTGGTTTCGAACCCGTGATGTCTTATCCTTTTACCATTGTGGTAGGCGAAAAAATGAAAGGACCGGATGATTATCGGGAAGTAATTGAACAGGTGCGAAAGGATTATCGAAGCTATCTTGACACGTGCTGGGCGCGGGAATTGAGGGAGTTTGGTAAGGTTGAAATAAACCAAGAGGTTTTAAAAACAGTTAATAATAACTGATGTAACCGATTATTCACTATCTTCGTACCTTAAATAAGTAGATTTTAGTTGCCAATGCGAATATTAGTCCTCTTACTGATTACCCTTCTTGGTTGTGGAGCGTGCAAGGAACAGCGCGACCACAAAGGAAAGACTCCTTTGGTAGAGGTGGACGGTAACTTTTTATATAAAGAAGATTTGATGTCCGTGCTTCCGGTCGGATTGTCAAAAGATGATAGTATTCTCTTCACCGAACATTATATTCGTAGTTGGGCGGAAGAGATTTTATTATATGAGAAAGCTGCGAACAATATTCCCGATAATGTGGATGTTGACAAACTGGTGGAGAATTATCGGAAAGCGTTGATTATGCATACTTATCAGCAGGAGTTGATAAACCAGAAGCTGTCGAATGATATTTCCGAACAAGAGATCGCAGAATATTACGGGAAAAACAAAGAACTGTTTAAACTGGAAACCCCGTTGATTAAGGGATTGTTTATCAAAGTGCCGTTGACGGCTCCCCAGCTGAACAATGTGCGCAGGTGGTATAAGTCGGAAAAACAGGATGCTGTCGAGAGCCTGGAAAAATATAGTTTGCAGAATGCAGTGAAATACGAATACTTTTATGACAAATGGGTGTCCGTGACTGATGTACTGGATATGATTCCACTGAAAGTAGAGGCACCGGAAGAGTACGTAGACAAACACCGTCAGGTAGAATTGAAAGATACGGCCTATTATTATTTCCTGAATGTGAGCGATTATCGCGGAATTGGTGAAGAGAAACCGTATGAATTTGCCCGTTCGGAAGTGAAAGACTTACTGGTTAATCAGAAACGGGTGAGCTTTATGGAACAGGTAAAGAACGAACTTGTATCAGCAAGCAGTAAGTAAGAAGAAGATTATATATAATTATTAAATACAAAGAATGAAGAAGTTTGTGAACTTTAGATTTGTTGTTACCCTTGTCCTGGCAATATTTGCTAATGTGGCAACCTATGCACAAGATAATGTGGTTGATGAAGTAGTTTGGGTAGTAGGTGACGAAGCTATTTTGAAATCAGATGTAGAAGAGGCCCGTATGGATGCCTTGTATAATGGACGCAGATTTGACGGCGATCCTTATTGTGTAATTCCTGAAGAGATTGCCGTGCAGAAGTTGTTCCTGCATCAGGCAAAGTTGGACAGTATCGAGGTTTCCGAAGCGGAAATCATCCAGCGTGTGGATATGATGACCAACATGTACATTCAGCAGATCGGTTCCAGAGAGAAGATGGAGGAGTATTTCAATAAAACTTCCACCCAGATTCGTGAGACGCTACGTGATAATGCACGTGACGGATTGACCGTTCAGAAGATGCAGCAGAAACTGGTAGGAGAAATCAAAGTGACTCCGGCAGAAGTACGCCGTTATTTTAAAGACCTTCCACAAGATAGTATTCCTTACATTCCGACACAGGTAGAAGTGCAGATCATTACTTTACAACCGAAATTCCTATCTCGGAGATTGAGGATGTAAAAAGACGTTGCGTGATTATACGGATCGTGTGACAAAAGGAGAAATTGACTTCTCTACATTGGCGCGTTTGTATTCGGAAGACAAGGCATCTGCCATTAAAGGTGGTGAATGTGGATTCATGGGACGTGGTATGATGGACCCTGCTTATGCGAATGTAGCGTTCAGTTTGCAAGATCCGAAGAAAGTTTCCAAGATTGTGGAGTCGGAATTTGGTTTCCACATTATCCAGTTGATTGAAAAACGTGGTGACCGTGTCAACACTCGCCATATCTTGTTGCGTCCGAAAGTATCGGAAAAAGAACTGACCGAGGCTTGTGCCGTCTGGATTCTATTGCCGATGATATTCGTGCCAACAAATTTACATTTGATGATGCGGCTGCCGTTATCTCACAGGATAAAGACACCCGTAACAACCATGGTATTATGGTGAACATCAATGAAAATTCAGGTGTGACTACTTCTAAGTTCCAGATGCAGGATCTTCCTCAAGACGTTGCTAAGGTAGTGGATAAGATGAATGTAGGTGAAATTTCCAAAGCCTTTACAATGATTAATGAGAAGGATGGAAAAGAAGTATGTGCTATCGTGAAGTTGAAAGCAAAAATCAACGGTCATAAAGCAACCATTGCAGAAGACTATCAGGACCTGAAAGAAATTGTGATGGAGAAACGCCGTGAAGAGATGTTGCAGAAATGGATTCTGGACAAGCAGAAACATACTTATGTACGCATCAACGAAAACTGGCAGAAGTGTGACTTCAAGTATCCGGGTTGGGTCAAGAAGGACTGATGTAACCTTGCTTTGATTTTATATGCTGAAAACAAATAAAAAAATAAACAACAAGACAGGCATAGATGGCTCCTTATAGGCTTTCTATGCTGTTTGGTGTATGTCTTGTAGCACAAGTGAGGCCAACGGGACAGAAACCTGTGACAGGGGATTCAATTAAATCGGCTGCGGATACGTCTAAGTCGGCTTCAAAAGCCAAAACACCGGCAGGCAATAAGAAACAATCGGACAACAAGAAACAACCGGAGAATAAAAAGACCAAAGTTTATCTGCTTCATGCTGATGAAGGTCAGGCGGATAAGTTGGCGCGTCCGGATGTGCAGGTGTTGATTGGTAACGTGAAATTGCGCCATGACAGTATGTATATGTACTGTGACAGTGCACTGATTTTTGAGAAAACCAACTCTGTGGAGGCCTTCAGTAATGTACGTATGGAACAGGGAGACACTTTGTTCATCTACGGTGATTATCTTTATTATGACGGCATGACGCAAATAGCGCAGCTTCGTGAAAATGTGAAGATGATTAATCGGAACACCACCCTGTTAACAGATAGCTTGAACTACGACCGTCTCTACGACCTCGGATATTATTTCGAGGGAGGAACCTTGATGGATGAAGAGAATGTATTGACTTCCGATTGGGGAGAATACAGTCCTGCAACGAAACAGTCGGTATTCAACCATGATGTGAAGTTGGTAAACCCAAAGTTTGTGTTGACTTCCGATACGTTAAGGTATAATACGGAAAGCAAAATCGCAGTTATTCTCGGACCTTCCAATATCGTCAGTGATAATAATCATATCTATTCGGAACGGGGATTTTATAACACAATGACCGAACAAGCCGAATTGTTGGACCGTTCGGTACTGACCAATCAGGGAAAGAAACTGGTAGGCGACAGTCTGTTCTATGACCGTATCATCGGTTATGGCGAGGCGTTCGATAATGTGAAGATGACAGATTCCATTAATAAGAATATGCTGACGGGTGATTATTGTTTCTATAATGAATTGACAGACTCCGCGTTTGCGACGAAACGTGCTGTGGCAATCGACTACTCGCAAGGGCCTGACAGTCTTTTTATGCATGGCGATACATTGCAGTTGGTGTCTTACAACCTGAATACCGATTCCGTTTTCCGGTTGATGAAAGCTTATCACAAGGTACGTATGTATCGTACGGATGTTCAGGGAGTATGTGACTCACTGGTCTATAATTCGAAGGATTCCTGTATGACCATGTATACCGACCTATTCTTTGGAATGAAGGGCAGCAACTACTTGGCGAGCAGATCAAGATTTATATGAATGACAGCACGATTGACTGGGCGCATATCATCAACCAGGCGTTGACGGTGGAAATGAAAGATTCTATTCATTATAACCAAGTGTCCGGCAAAGAGATGAAAGCTATTTCATTAATGGAGATATGCGTCATATTGAAGTGATTGGTAATGTGTTGACCGCTTTCTATCCGGAAGAAAAAGACAGTACGATGACCGGCTTTAATTGTCTGGAAGGTAGTGTGCTTCATCTTTATATGAAGGATAAGAAGATGGAAAAAGGACTGTTTATCGGTAAATCCAACGGAACGATGTATCCGATGGACCAGATACCGCCTGATAAATTGCGTCTTCCCACTTTTGCCTGGTTCGACTATGTCCGTCCGCTGAATAAGGATGATATCTTTAACTGGCGGGGTAAGCGTGCGGGTGATACACTGAAACCGACCACCGATCGGCGCCCCAAAACAGAAAAGCGAAACTTAATAAATATGAAGTAGTATGGGAATGTTTAACTCAATGAGAAAGCCCCGTGGCTTTAATCATCAATACATTTATGTAGACGAGCGGAAAGAAAAGCTCGCAAAGATGGAGGAGAACGCCAAACGTGACTTGGGGATGCTTCCGGAAAAGGAATTTAATCCGGAGGATATTCGCGGTAAGTTCATCGAAGGTACTACGCATTTGAAAAGAAGAAAAGCGAGTGGCCGCAAACCGGTCTCTTTCGGAATCATACTGATAATCATTGCTTTCCTTCTTTATCTGTGGCATTATTTGGCGACAGGAAGCTGGAACTTTTAATTATTAATTTACGAAGAATGAGCGATATAATTCATTTGTTACCTGATTCGGTAGCTAACCAGATTGCTGCCGGTGAAGTGATACAACGTCCCGCGTCTGTCATCAAGGAGCTAGTGGAGAATGCGATTGATGCAGATGCACAAAATATACATGTATTGGTGACTGATGCAGGTAAAACCAGCATTCAGGTGATTGATGATGGAAAGGAATGTCCGAAACGGATGCCCGTCTTTCTTTTGAACGGCATGCCACCTCCAAGATACGTCAAGCGGCAGATCTGTTTGCTTTGCGTACAATGGGATTTCGCGGAGAGGCATTGGCTTCCATCGCTGCAGTGGCACAGGTAGAGTTAAAGACACGTCCGGAATCGGAAGAATTGGGTACGAAGTTGGTGATTGCAGGCTCTCAAGTGGAAAGTCAGGAGGCTGTATCCTGTTCTAAAGGAAGTAACTTCTCTGTAAAGAACCTATTCTTTAATGTACCTGCCCGTCGTAAATTTCTAAAGGCTAATTCAACGGAATTGAGTAACATCCTTGCCGAATTTGAACGGATCGCTTTGGTGCATCCGGAGGTTGCCTTTTCGCTTTATAGTAATGATTCGGAGTTATTCAATCTTCCGGTATCACAATTACGTCAACGTATCCTGCTATTTTCGGTAAGAAGCTCAATCAGCAGTTACTGAATATAGAGGTCAATACTACCATGGTGAAAATCTCCGGATACGTAGCCAAGCCGGAGACTGCCCGTAAGAAAGGGGCACATCAGTATTTCTTTGTCAACGGGCGTTATATGCGTCATCCTTATTTTCATAAGGCGGTTATGGAGGCTTATGAACAGTTGATTCCCACCGGTGAACAGATTTCCTACTTTATCTATTTTGATGTAGATCCGGCCAATATTGACGTGAATATCCATCCGACAAAGACCGAAATCAAGTTTGAAAATGAACAGGCCATCTGGCAGATACTTTCGGCATCCGTGAAGGAGTCGTTGGGCAAATTCAGTGCGATCCCTTCCATTGATTTTGATACGGAAGATATGCCTGACATTCCGGCATTTGAGGAGAAAATATCTTCCGAGCCTCCGAAGATACATTATAATACAGATTATAATCCGTTTAAAGTTTCTGCCGGTGGCGGTGGTGGCGGATCGTACAGCCGTTCGAAAGTGGAATGGGAAGATTTGTACGGAGGGCTGACGAAAGCCAGTAAGATGAATAACCCGCAACCGGAACCAGAAATGGATTGGGAAGACTCTTCTATTGGCGGCCAACCCACTTTCGTTGAAGAAAAGATGGAGACGGTCACCTCTGCCGCTTCTTCTACTTTGTATGCCAGTGAACCGGTGATAGAGAAAGGAAATCAGCATTTGCAGTTTAAAGGGCGGTTTATCCTGATTCAGTTAAATCCGGTTTGATGCTAATCGATCAGCACCGGGCACACATACGGGTGCTTTTTGATCGTTATATGGTACAGATCCAACAGAAACAGGGGGTATCACAAGGCGTCCTGTTCCCGGAAATCTTACAGTTGCCGGCTTCGGAAGCTGCTGTACTGCAAAGTATTATGGATGATTTGTCTGCAGTCGGTTTCGATTTGAGTAATCTGGGAGGCGGTAGCTATGCCATTAATGGTATTCCTTCGGGGATTGAAGGTCTGAATCCGGTGGAACTGGTGCGTAATATGCTGCATACGGCGATGGAAAAAGGAAGTGACGTCAAGGAAGAAATCCAAAGTATTCTGGCATTAACATTGGCTCGCGCGGCGGCTATTGTTTACGGACAGGTGTTGAGTAATGAAGAAATGGTAAGCCTTGTAGACAACCTTTTTTGCCTGTCCCTCACCGAATTACACCCCTGATGGGAAAACTGTTTTGACAACAATCAAGGAGGAAGAACATCGAAAGATTATTCAAATAAAACAAATAATTTCATCTTTTTCTAAA
>ENA-OQJH01000928-OQJH01000928.1-human-gut-metagenome-genome-assembly--contig:-NODE-928-length-13964-cov-1.618559_pt1 | contig 13964 bp, 10 predicted proteins | sample MGYA00242597_ERZ504763 | MGnify/ENA primary metagenome ERZ504763 (study PRJEB26092, sample SAMD00036359) | human gut metagenome | host: Homo sapiens | study: EMG produced TPA metagenomics assembly of... | reverse complement strand
TTCCGAAGCATGAGGCCGGAAGAGATTCGTTGCTTGCAATCTTGGATAATGTAGCAGTTCAGGTAAAGAAACTGCAAGACCCGGAGACCGGTGGATGGTATCAGGTGATGGACAGAAGCGGTGACAAGGGTAATTATCTGGAATCATCCTGTTCGGCAATGTTCATATACAGCCTGTTTAAGGCAGTACGTATGGGATATATCGATCCGTCTTATCTGGATGTAGCAAAGGCTGGTTATGAAGGTTTTCTGAAAAATTTCATTGAAGTGGATAAAGATGGAGTGGTGACTATAACGAAAGCCTGTGCGGTAGCAGGGCTGGGAGGGAAGGTTTATCGTTCCGGCGATTATGACTATTATATAAATGAAACAATCCGTAATAACGACCCGAAAGCAGTAGGACCATTTATTATGGCAAGTCTGGAATACGAACGTTTGCAAAAGTAAATTCTATCGATGAAAAGGAGTATTTTGAAAGGAATGGCGTTGTTTCTTCTGCTTTGTTCAGGAGGAACTTTGGCCTGTGCACAACAGCAAAAGCAAGACACAATAGTCGTGTCACGAGACGGAACGGGAAAATATCGGGATATTCAGGAAGCCGTGGAAGCGGTACGTGCTTTTATGGATTATACGGTGACTATATTTATAAAGAATGGTATATACAAAGAAAAACTGGTGATTCCTTCATGGGTGAAGAACGTGCAGCTGGTAGGTGAAGATGCCGAAAAGACGATCATCACGTATGATGATCATGCCAATATCAATAAAATGGGCACTTTCCGCACTTATACTGTAAAGGTAGAAGGAAGTGACATTACTTTTAAGAATCTGACCATTGAGAACAATGCCGCTCCTTTGGGGCAGGCAGTTGCGCTCCATACCGAAGGAGACAGGCTGATGTTTGTCGCTGTCGTTTTCTGGGAAATCAGGATACTATTTATACAGGATCGGAGGGTAGCCGCCTGTTATTTACTAACTGCTATATTGAAGGAACTACAGACTTCATCTTCGGCCCTTCTACAGCTTTGTTTGAATATTGCGAATTGCATAGCAAACGCGATTCATATATTACCGCGGCTTCTACTCCGAAGGAGGTGGAGTTTGGTTATGTTTTCAAGAACTGTAAGCTGACAGCCGCTCCCGGTATCAAGAAGTCTATCTGGGACGTCCTTGGAGACCTTATGCTGCTACGGCTTTTATTAATTGCGAGTTTGGCGGACATATCCGTTCGGAAGGCTGGCACAACTGGAAGAATCCGGAAAACGAAAAGACTGCCCGTTACGCTGAATTTAAAAACACGGGTGAAGGTGCGGATGCTTCCGGACGTGTGAAATGGGCTAAACAGCTGACTGATAAAGAAGCGGTGCAATATACTCCGCAGAATATATTTAAGGAATGCAGTAATTGGTATCCTTATAAATAACATCAGTTCGATATAAGAGTAATCCGCATGGTTTCCCCTCCTTTTGGAAGGAGGAGAATTGAGTTACTCAAATTTATATCGAATTCACGTTAAATAGAAGTCATAAGGGAACTTTAATTTTGAACCAACAAAATAAGATTATGAAAAACAGACTGCTATTGCTGTTTATAGTATTTATCCTTTTCTCCGCCTTTCGTGCGGATAAGCCCGTATTGACCATCTTTACGATAGGTGACTCTACGATGGCTAACAAAAATCTGTACGGTGGAAATCCCGAACGCGGCTGGTGTATGGTGCTCCCCGGATTTTTTTCAGAAGATATACGTGTTGATAATCATGCCGCCAATGGCCGCAGTTCCAAAAGTTTCATATCTGAAGGCCGATGGGCAAAAGTGATTTCCCAGGTAAAGAAGGGAGATTATGTCTTTATCCAGTTCGGACACAATGATGAAAAGGCTGATTCTGCACGCCATACTGATCCGGGAACGACCTTTGATGACAATCTCCGTCGTTTCGTCAATGAAACTCGTGTTAAAGGAGGGATTCCTGTGTTGTTCAACTCCATTGTTCGTCGTAATTTTGTACAGCCGGAAGATGCCTCGATTGCCACAGATGCCCGTCGTGCTCCGGGTGAACAGGAACTGCCGAAAGAAGTAAAACGTCTTGTACGATACGCACGGTGCCTACCTTGATTCTCCGCGTAATGTGGCAAAAGAGATGGGAGTGGCGTTTATCGATATGAACAAAATTACCCATGATCTGGTGCAGGGACTGGGCCCCGCAGAATCGAAGAAGTTGTTTATGTTTGTCGAACCTGAGAAAGTTCCGGCTTTTCCGAAAGGCCGGGAGGATAATACCCATTTGAATGTGTACGGAGCACGGACTATCGCCGGGCTGACTGTAGATGCTATCGCAAAGGAAATACCGGAACTGGCAAAATATGTCCGTCATTATGATTACGTAGTGGCACAAGACGGAACAGGTGATTTCTTCACAGTGCAGGAAGCGATAAATGCAGTACCCGATTTTCGCAAGAATGTGCGTACTACTATCTTGGTCCGTAAAGGCACTTATAAAGAGAAGATTATTATTCCGGAATCCAAAATAAATATCTCTCTGATAGGAGAGGATGGTGTGGTACTGACAAATGATGACTTTGCCAATAAGAAAAATGTGTTTGGTGAGAATATGGGAACTTCGGGATCGTCGAGTTGCTACATTTATGCTCCCGATTTCTATGCGGAGAACATCACTTTTGAAAACTCGGCAGGACCGGTAGGACAGGCTGTTGCCTGTTTTGTATCTGCCGACCGTGCGTTCTTTAAGAATTGTCGTTTTCTCGGTTATCAGGATACCCTTTATACGTATGGCAAGCACAGCCGTCAATATTACGAGGATTGCTATATCGAAGGAACGGTTGACTTTATCTTCGGATGGTCTGTAGCTGTATTCAATCGTTGTCATATTCATAGCAAACGTGATGGTTATGTGACGGCACCCTCTACAGATCAAGGCAAAAAGTATGGATATGTCTTTTATGATTGCCGGTTGACTGCTGATCCGGATGTTGCCAAAGTATATCTGTCTCGTCCGTGGCGTCCGTATGCACAGGCTGTATTTATCCGTTGTGAACTGGGGAAACATATCCTTCCGGAAGGCTGGCACAACTGGGGAAAGAAAGAAGCGGAGAAAACCGTATTTTATGCCGAATACGATAGTCATGGCGAGGGAGCCAATCCGAAAGCCCGCGCAGCTTTCTCTCGTCAACTGAAGAATCTGAAAGGCTACGAGATGGAAACGGTTTTGGCAGGTGAAGACGGCTGGAATCCGCTAAAGAACGATTCTGTTAAATAAACACCGAATATAGATGTAAGTTCAGCTAAATCATTATCTTTACACCATTCAATATGTGTGTAATAATGATAAAAAGAATCTTATATCTAATTCTTTTGTGCCTGACCGCACCTGTAGTGCAGGCACAACAACACAGTTTTTTCACCCATTATTCTACCGAGGATGGGTTGTCTCAAAACACGGTGATGAGCATGTTGCAGGATCACAAAGACAACCTCTGGTTTGCCACATGGGATGGAATCAATCGTTTTGATGGCTATAACTTTAAAACTTATAAAGCACGTCAGGGCAATTACATCAGTCTGACCAATAACCGTGCCGACCGGATGTATGAAGACCGGTACGGCTTTCTGTGGTTATTGACTTATGACAACCGTGTCCACCGTTTTGACCCGAAAACGGAGACGTTCGAACAGGTTCCGGCAGCAGGTGAAGAAGGTAGTACATATAACATTCACGCTATTCAGGTATTGCCCGATGGTACGGTCTGGCTGCTAACAGAACATGATGGAGCTATCCGTGTAGTCACGCTTCCTCAGAAGAACTATACGACGAAATCAGATATTTATTCAACGAAGTCCGGTCTGTTCCTGCCGATCACTTTTATCAGGTCTATCAGGACAAAGCCGGCAATCACTGGCTGCTGACTGATAACGGTTTGGGAATGATACGCCCCGGTGAGCAGCAACCCGTGAACTACTTTGTGGAGACGAAAGGGAAACAAGACGGCATGAATCAGGCATTTTATGCGGTCCGGGAATGTGAAGACGATATCTGCTTTGCTTCAGACAGAGGGAGAATCTGGTGTTATCAGAAACAGGGCGGAGAGTTTCGCCTGCTCGAACTTCCGACGAAAGCCCGCATTACTTCTATACACACCGTGAGCAATGGCAATACTGTAGTGACAACAGATTCGGACGGGTTCTTTCTTTGCAACCTGAAGACAAACAAACATACGCATTATTCTCCCGTGACCTGTAAGGAATTGTCTGCACAACCGATTCTTTCGGCTTATGTAGACCGCACGTCAGAGGTATGGTTCGAACAGGAAGAGCCGGGAGTTGTCGTTCATTTTAATCCTGCCACCGGCGTGGTAAGGCGTGAGCAGATGCGGGTGGAATATAGTAACGCCGATCGTTCGCGTCCCGCTTTTCATATCCATGAAGATGTACACGGGCATATATGGGTACATCCTTATGGCGGAGGATTCTCCTATTTTGATCGTGACCGGAACTGTCTCGTTTCCTTTTTATGATGATTTGGGCAGTAACAACTGGCGCTTTTCTAACAAGATACATGCCGCTTTTTCTGATAAACAGGGGAATTTGTGGCTTTGTACCCACTCCAAAGGACTGGAGAAAGTAACATTCCGCAACGTACCGTTTTCAATGCTGACTCCCGTTCCGCATGAATATGAATCTTTGAGCAACGAAGTGCGGTCGGTATGCGAAGATAAACAGGGGAATTTGTGGGTCGGACTGAAGGACGGAATGATCCGCCTGTACGACTCGAACCGGAAATTCATAGGGCATCTGACAGGTAATGGAACCATTTCGATGACAGGTACACCTATGGAGGGTACAGCCTATTTCATTATGCAGGATTCAAAAGGGATTATCTGGATTGCTACCAAAGGAAACGGTCTGGTGCGTGCCGAACAGATTTCTCCCACAAGTATGTCTTATAAACTGACCCGTTATCAGCACGACTCCAACGATATGTACAGTCTGAGTGACAACAATGTATATTGTGTTTATGAAGATCATCATGGTCGTATCTGGGCGGCTACTTTTGCAGGCGGTATCAACTATATTTCCCAGGGAGAACATGGAGAGACCGTCTTTATCAACCACCGGAATAATCTGAAAGGATATCCGATTGATGTCTGTTACAAAGCACGTTTTATCACTTCGGATAATAACGGACGCCTTTGGGTAGGTACTACCACAGGCGCCGTTGCCTTTGATGAGAATTTCAAAAAGCCGGAAGATATACAGTTCCACCACTTCTCGCGTGTCCCGAACGATACGAAGAGTCTAAGTAATAATGACGTGCATTGGATTATCGCTACCCAGCAGAAGGAACTCTATCTGGCTACTTTCGGAGGGGGACTGAATAAACTGATTTCCATCAGCGAAAACGGTCACGGTGAATTTAAATCCTACTCAGTGCTCGACGGACTTTCTTCGGACGTCTTGCTTTCCATCCGTGAAGATCATAAACAGAACCTTTGGATCAGTACGGAAAATGGAATCTGTAAGTTTGTTCCTTCCGGCGAGCGTTTTGAGAATTACGATGAACGTAGTATCAGTTTCCGTGTCCGTTTCAGTGAAGCGGCTTCTACGCTGACATCCGGCGGAGATATGTTGTTTGGAACCAGCAACGGATTATTCATGTTCACTCCGGATTCTATCCGGAAGAGTAGCTATGTGCCTCCTGTAGTTTTTTCTAAGTTGATGGTAGCGAATGAAGATGTAATTCCGGGAGAGAAGTCCATATTGAAAGTCGATTTGGATGATACACAGGAACTGGTGCTTTCTCATGATGAGAATATCTTTTCCGTTCAGTATGCTGCACTCGATTATACGAATCCGCAGAACATACAGTACGCATACATTCTCGATGGTTTCGAGAAGCAGTGGACTTTTGCCGACCGGCAAAGAAGCGTGACTTATACTAACCTTCCGAAGGGAGATTATATATTCCGTGTCCGTTCTACCAATAGTGACGGGGTGTGGGTGGACAATGAGCGCATCTTGAACATTACGATTCTCCCTTCTTTCTGGGAGACGCCTTTGGCGTATGTGCTGTATGTCTGCTTTGTGCTGCTGATTATTTTTGTTGCGGTTTATATCCTGTTTACCATTTATCGGTTGAAGCATGAGGTGTCTGTAGAACAACAGATTTCTGATATCAAGCTGCGCTTCTTTACGAATATATCCCATGAACTCCGTACTCCTCTGACATTGATTGCAGGTCCGGTGGAACAAGTTCTGAAGAACGATAAACTGCCGGCTGATGCACGGGAACAGCTGGTAGTGGTCGAACGGAATACCAACCGTATGCTTCGTCTGGTCAATCAGATTCTGGACTTCCGTAAGATTCAGAACAAGAAGATGAAGATGCAGGTACAACAGTTGAATGTCGTTGCCTTTGTCCGCAAGATTATGGATAATTTTGAGTCGGTGGCGGAAGAACACAACATCGATTTCCTTTCCAGACAGAGAAAGAGGCTTTGAATCTTTGGGTGGATGCCGATAAGTTTGAAAAGATTGTGTTTAACCTTCTGTCCAATGCGTTTAAATATACTCCTAATGGGAAAATGATCACGTCTTTATCCGTGAAGATGAGGGCACGGTGTCTGTCGGCGTACAGGATCAGGGGATTGGTATTGCCGAAAATAAACGGAAGTCTCTCTTTGTGCGCTTTGAGAACTTGGTGGACAAGAATATTTTCAATCAGGCAAGCTCCGGCATCGGTCTTTCTTTGGTGAAGGAACTGGTAGAGATGCACAAGGCTACGATTTCCGTTGACAGCCGGCTCGGTGAGGGAAGTTGTTTTAAAGTGGACTTTCTGAAGGGCAAAGAGCATTATAATAGTTCAGTGGAATTTATTCTCGAAGATTCGGTTGCTCCGCTGAGTATGGAACGTATTGTGGATATTGCTAATTCTTCGCTTCAGACAGAAGCTGCCATCGCAGATGCGCCGGACCTGGAAGTATCTGCTGTCAAAGAAGAGGCTGAGGAAAGCAGTTCGAAAGAGCTTATGTTGCTGGTAGAGGATAATCAGGAATTGCGTTCCTTCCTGCGCAGTATTTTCGCTTCAACTTATCGGGTGGTAGAGGCTTCCGACGGTATGGAGGGATGGAGCAAGGCTTTGAAGTATCTGCCGGATATTATTATCAGCGACGTCATGATGCCGGAGAAAGACGGTATCGAAATGACGCGTGAACTTCGTGCGGATATGACGACCAGTCATATTCCTATTATCCTGCTTACTGCCAAGACGACGATAGAAAGTAAATTGGAAGGACTGGAATATGGGGCGGATGATTATATTACCAAGCCTTTTAGTGCGACTTATCTTCAGGCCCGTGTGGAGAACCTGCTGATGCAGCGTAAGAAACTGCAAAATTTCTATCGTGATAGTCTGACGCATGTGACGGTGTCTGAAACTCCGGTTGCTCAAGGGGTAGACTTAGCAGGTCATGCATCTGCTGAACCCGTAAGTAGTGCAGCGGAAGAGCCTGCGATGCCGGAAATGTCTCCTAACGATCGTAAATTTATGGATAAACTGGTTGATTGATGGAGCAGAATATGGATAACGGGGAATTGGTAGTGGATGATTTGGTTCGTGAACTGGCTGTCAGTCGTTCGGTGTTCTTCAAGAAACTAAAACGCTTACGGGACTGGCCCTATCGAGTTCATAAAGGAAATGCGTATCAAGCGTGCCGCACAATTGATTGAAACGGGAGAGTTTAATATGACTCAGATTTCTTATATGGTCGGTATCAATGACCCGCGTTATTTCAGTAAATGTTTTAAGGCGCAGGTCGGTATGACTCCGACAGAGTATCGGGAGAAAGTCGGTCGGTAATTGGAGCTTCTTGCTGTTTTATCTCCTTAGAAGTTTCATTGAATAAATAGCGTTCAGCCGTTTCAGCTTTCTTCGGAAAAGCCTTGATAGAAGGTGATAGCGGCTGAAGGCACCATTTCGTACCCTTGCGTAGACGTGCTCTGAGCGGGGGGGCGTGGTTTCAGTTCTTTCAGGTTTATAGTTTGAGTTTCTGCTTTTATAGTCGATAAGCTATGTATATCTTAAATTCTGAACAAAGGCTGGTTGATATGTAGGCAAAGGCTGACTGACGTACGGGCAAAGGCTTGCTGACCCGTCGACTCAGGCTTGCTGACGTGTAGGCTTAGGCTTGCTGACCTCCGAGCTAAAGTTTGCTGACAAATAAGGTGAGAATGATAGAAACAGTGCTGAAAATATGATGAATGAATAGAGCCTCTGTTTAAGTAAAATAGACCTTTTACTTTTAGTAAATAGAACTTCTGATTGGAACAAACGCAGGCTCTGTTTTTGAAACTGAAAGAGCTGAATGCTGAAACCTCTTTTCAGAGACTACTGCTTTCAGCTGTATCTCCTTCTGACAGGGATTTTGCGGAGATTACTGAAAGAACTGAATACCTGGATTTCAACTTTATTTAGTAGGTGGCTGATTCTTTCATTGTTAGCCTGCCAAGCAGGCTTTTTTATTTGTATTAGAGTAAATAGAAAGAAGTACAAGAGTTGTTATGATGATGTACTAGAGTCACTCCAAGGATGTAGAAGATTTAAGGAAAAGATGTATAAGAATTGGATGAATGGTGTACAAAATGCGAGCGAATGATGTACGTCATTACTTCTTTGGAATAATAATAAAAAAGATAGCGATGCCCGAATACGAGTATCGCTATCTTGAGAAAAGAGACTAAAATATTATTTGATTTTAGCCTCTTTTAGCTTAACTAGATTTTATAAAATCTTATTTCTCCAGCGTGGATCACCAATTTCATTATCTATGATTGTTTGGTTAGATACTTTGAAATTACCGTTTGCTGCATCTGTAAAGCCTGGATCAAGAGTGACTCCAGTTGCGTCTACCACTTACCGGCTCCACCTTCAGGTATTGATAGTAAGGAAGGTGCCTCGAAATAATAGTTCGAGTTAAATGTCAGATTATCAGTTTAGTATCTTGACTAAAGAATACTTTATTACTCATGTTAGCAAAATGCATTTTGTGATATTTGCAGTAAAATCTTTATTACCAACTGAGTTGGAACGGACATAGAAGAGACCTTTACTTGTTGCTTCAATTCCATACAGAGTGCAATTCGATATATTTATGATATTGCCTTTCGTTGAATGTCTGTCAAAACGAATAAAATCAGAACCAGAGCAACAATTATAGAATGTGGAATTTTTCAATGTAAACTCTGCTATAAAGGATTTCTTCTTTTGATAGTCTACAAATCTTTTGCCACTTGCCATATCATGGAAAATACAGTTATCTACAGTAAATGTATTGATAGTACCAGTTTGTGTATTATCATTCTCTACTAACAACGAACCAAATCCAGTTACATCACAATTTGTAACAGTTATATTTCCACCTTTACTATCAAGTACTGTAATAATTGTACCTCCGTCACTAGCAGTTAAATTAAGGTTCTCTATTTTGAAATTGTTACATCCACTTAATACAAACTTGATATTAGTAGTTGGACGGTTTTCTGCATATAACCTTTTATAGTAACATCTTTGGTTAATTCTATTTCCAATGTTTTTGCAGTTCCACTTTCATCTGTATATATGAAGCTATTATTGTCGTCTTTAGGTAATAGGACAATAGTAGCATTAGCCTCGGCTGTTGCTATGATTGTTGCAAGATTGTCACCCGGATAAGCAGGTAATGCTCCATCCAAGTTTATGAGAGTTGTGAATACCATCGTACCACGAGTTTTATCACCATTCTTTAAGTTGCAGTATAAGTAGTTTCAGACTTTAAGTTTTTAATAGTAGCGGCACCGGCTGCAATTTCATCAGAAGTCACACGGTGTGCTGCAACATCATTTGGAGTTATGATGATTTCCGTAGCAACTTGTCCGGCGGGCCAGCGAAGTGTTACTTCTGATGCTGTCAGATCTTCTTCTGCAACTTCCAGAAGAATTTGTTCTGCATCTGTTGAACGGGTAGCGCTAACCATTTGGAATCAGTAATTCCTTCTGCTACACTTTTTACCCGGATGGAGTATGATGTTTCTCCTTCTAATCCTGTAACCGTATAAGTTGCTTTTTCAGATTCTAACGTAGAAATAGCAGTTCCTGTAAATCAGGATCTTCTTTAAATACTTCGATTACATAGGATTGGGCTCTATCCATTTCATCCCATGTTAATTCTATATTTACTTTGTCTCTAACTCTTGCGGTCAGATTAGTCGGGGATAATAGACGATCTAAATTTAATTCTTTTATGTCATCTATATCTTCACATGCAGTGAATGTAACGCTGCCTGTCAACAGTGTGATAAAAGCAAATGCTGTGATTATATATTTTTTCATCTTATCAATATTTAAGTGTATGAATTAATTATACCAGGAATAATTTTTCAATTCCGGATTGGCATTAAGATTAACCTGGAAGATAGGCCAATACATATATTTAACCGGGTCTTGTGCATAAATAGCTTCTATCTTCTCGTCTTTTAGTTGGCTGGAAGATATCCATGTTTTCGTTTCACCCGAACTGTTGGTGTATTCTGTGTAACCTGCCGGATTGATATTTTGCTCATCGCGGTTCAGACCGTATGTTACGAGACTGCCATCTTCGATTGTATTTGATGCTCCGTTGCGCGTCCATGTGTAATCTTCCATTTTATAATATAAATGCCCGCTTAATTCAGCATATTCTCCTTGCAAATCACGTAAACGATACATTTTAGCTTTAGCCTCATCAAGTTTGGTTTTTAATAGATTCCAACGGATCAAGTCAGCTTTGCGAACAAATTCACCGCAAAATTCCAAAGCGCGTTCTTGAACGATTGCATCAAACATTGCATCTTTATTACCTTGAACAGCTGCGACATATTGGTCTACTTCTGTATTCCAATCGGCTTGATCAAACGCACGTTGGCGAATCTGTTTCAAATATGGAGCTGCTGAGGCCGGACCATTTAATTCGTTTTCTAATTCTGCTCTCATCAATACGATATCAGCATAACGCATATATTGTTTATTGATACCATCGTCGGTGCTTTCAATATAGCGGTTCATCCATTCATAACGGAGTTTCCGAAATACCATTTATCTATTGAATTGAGTTCTTGGACTCCTTTGTTCCATTTGTAAGGAACACATGTTACATCACGTCGTTTATCCTTTTGGGAATAATCAAAGAAAAAGAAAGGAGTAGGACCTGCCTGTCCACCGGATTGTTTGTAGTTTACTATGACATCAGCGGTCTCATGTCTTAAACCGAAAGTATATACTTGGCGTCCACGTGCAGTCGGTTCATTGTTGTATGGTATTTCCCATAATGATTCACTACCTGCTTTAATAATATCACGACAGTTATCAATAAAAATATCTTCGAAATTTGTTTTTAAAGCCACATATTTTCCTTCTTCTGCCATTACGTCTTACATGCCTGCAGGGCGATAGGGTATAATACAGATTTTGCTAGTTCTGGATCACTGCTTAATGAACTGTTACCATCGGATCTCAAAGAATAACCGGATGCCTGAAGGCAAACTCGTGCTAATAATCCTTTTACAAAAGCTTTGTTGATTCGTTCTACAGTAGTAGTTGCATCCATTTCGTTGGGCCATGCTACCATATTTTCTGCTTCCTGTAAATCTTTTATCAGTTGTTTGTAGATAACGTCTTTGTCAGTTCTTGCAGCATACATTGTTTCTGTGGTTGTTGGTTCAAAGCGAGCGGGAACATCTCCCCAAGCGTTAATCAGATCAACATATGCCATAGCACGCATGGTAAGAGCCTCACCATAAAGGTGTGCCATATTTTTATCTGTCAAATCTGCGTATGTTCTAAGTCCTTGGATGGCAAGGTTAGCCTTTTCAATGCCTTGATAAATATTAGACCATGGTTCTTTACCATCAGCGAGATTCATCTGACTATTATTCGAAGAAACCTTATAAACCGCTAAATCTGCTTTTCCGTCACCTACCTGTTCAGAACTACTATACCATTCTATGTCAGTATTATAACCATACCAAGGCAAATAACGAGCACGATAGTTCTGTTCGCCATAATATATATATATGTTTTTAATTGTTCCTTCTGCTAAATCATAGATTGAAAATATATTGGAGTCGTCCATAGATGAAGGAGACTTTGTATCAAACAAGTCATCACAAGAAGTCATAAGTAAAGAACTTCCGCAGAATGGCATTGCTGCTATTACTGTATATAATAATTTTTTCATATTAGTCTTTTTTTAGAATGTTAAGTTTAAACCAATTACATATTGACGGCTCTTTGGATATGCTGAATAATCAACACCTGGGGTCAATGCGCTTTTAGTACGTGTAGATACTTCAGGATCGAACCGCTGTAGTTGGTAATGCAGAATAAGTTATAGCCGGTTGCATAAAAACGGAGATTCTGTATTCCAACTTTTCTGGTCAGAGTTTGTGGCAGTGTGTAGCCAATGGAAAGAGTAGCTAGGCGAAGGAATGATCCATCTTCTACAGCCCAGTCTGTCAACACATATTTCTGTGTCCATGGAGACCACATTGAGGTATTTGCATTCATTGCCGCCAATTGTGTAGGATCATTACAGATAGTTCCGTCGGCATTTAGGTTAGTCCAACGTTTCTCTTCTGCCATGACATCAATCATGTTACGGTATTTATATTTGCTTGAAGATGTATATTCAATTTTGTTTGCATTATAGATATCATTACCAATACTATAGGTAAAGTTTGCAGTCAGATCGAATCCGTAAACACGGGCATTAACAGAGAACCCACCACTACAGAATGGATTAGTATCACCAATTACTTTTTGGTCGTCTTTAGTCACTTTATTATCTTCACTTCCATCTACGTTTTTTAGTTTCATAGCACCTGGACGGAGATATTTCTCACCGATGATGTCAGAAGCATCTGCTACGCCAGCTTTCAATACCCATTTACCATCAATGAAACCTTCGAAGTCACTGACTTCATAACGTCCGTCACTTACAAAACCGTAAATTTCTCCGACAGAATGTCCTGGTTGTACTTTGAAGTCTGATTGAATATCTGTTGATGCCCAACCTGAATCAGCAGAATAGTCCATTAAGCTACCTAAGGATTTAACTTTATTCTTATTGAATCCTACGTTTGCATTAAAACTCAAAGCATAATTCTTTTTATTGATGGCATTCCAATTTAAGGTTACTTCCCAACCTTTGTTTTCTGTTTCACCTAAATTTCTGTATTGGAAGCTATATCCAACACCGGAAACGGGGAAGTTGATTAGCAAATCTTTTGTAGTATTCCAATAATATTCAACTGTACCACTTAACTTTCCGTTTAAAAGAGTAAAATCTAAACCGGCATTGCGAGTATGGGTTGTTTCCCATTTCAAATCAGGATTGGCCATTTGTGCACCAGTAGTCCAATAACTTGACATATTATTCATCCAGCCTATTGAAGCACCGGAACCAGCAGACCAAATAGTACTTGTTTGGTCACTTGGAATGTTGTTATTACCAGCTGTACCATAACTAATACGAAGTTTTAAATCATCTAACCATGATTTAGTACTTTCCATGAAGTTTTCAGATGACATACGCCATGCAAGAGCTGCGGAAGGGAAGAATCCCCAACGGTTGTCTTTTGAAAATTTAGAAGAGCCATCGGCACGGAATGTTGCACTCGCAAGATATTTACCTTGGAAATCATAGTTTGCACGTGCAAAATAGGATAGCAGGATATCGTCAGCATTATAGAATTTGTCAGTTGAGAAAGCTGTGCCTTGACTTGATAAGTTGAAAGCTTGGTCTGCCGTAAATAGTTTTGGATAAAAACGAACTTCATCTGTATCCGTATTACTTTTCACCTTAATCAATTCCTGACCAACCAAAAGACTTAAACTATGATCTTTGTTCTTTAGTATCTTCTTGAAATCGTAATTTAAAGT
>ENA-OQJH01000926-OQJH01000926.1-human-gut-metagenome-genome-assembly--contig:-NODE-926-length-14001-cov-2.129523_pt1 | contig 14001 bp, 13 predicted proteins | sample MGYA00242597_ERZ504763 | MGnify/ENA primary metagenome ERZ504763 (study PRJEB26092, sample SAMD00036359) | human gut metagenome | host: Homo sapiens | study: EMG produced TPA metagenomics assembly of... | reverse complement strand
TTAGAATTTCAAGTTAATACCCAATTTGACAGATTTCGGTTGCATTACTTTCGCATAATCAAATCCTTGTATTGCACTATTACCGGACGAGTAAGCAAATTCCGGATCCAGTCCCAAGTATTTAGTAGCAGTAAGCAGATTTTCTCCTGTCACATACAGTGTGCCGGAACGGAAGAACTTCCAAACTGGCTTATCAAAACTATAGCTTAACGTAACACTCTTCATGCGCAAATAAGAAGCGTCTTCAATCCAGCGAGAAGAAAATTTGTTATTGCCAATAGCGTCTCCATAATTGGCACGCGGAATATTGGTCACTTGTCCTTCCACACTCCAACGATTGGCTACAGCAACACTTTGGTTGGAAAAAGATGAAGCTGATTCCAGTGTCTGCCTTACTGCATTGTAAGCTTCGTTTCCTTTTGAATATGAGAACTCAGCAGCTAAAGCAAACTGTTTGTAACGGATGTTGGTGTAAAATCCTCCAAAATAATCAGGAGTAGCACTACCCAAAGATACATAATCTTTAGAATCGATCCGACCATCATTATTCTGATCTACATAACGTACATCACCGGCACGGTATGGCTGATTACTACTGTTCAGCAATGCTGCCTCTTCTGCCTCCGACTGAGTGGAGTAAACACCCGTTGCCTGAAGTCCGTAAAACTCATATGGATTACCTCCTACTCGACTCACCAACATGGAACCGTCTTCATATTCAATTACTTCTTGTTCCTTGCCACCTAACGACTTGATTTTGCTTTCCATAAAAGAAATGTTACCTCCGACAATCCATTCAAAATCACGCAGGCGAACAAGTGAAGCCTGTAAAGAAAGCTCTACTCCATTATTGTCAATCTTACTGACGTTTGCATAATAAGCAGACGTACCATAAACTGCAGATTTACTAATGTTCATAATAACATCTTTACTTCTTCCACGATAGTAATCAACCCCTACGTTAATACGATTTCTTAAAATGCTTGCGTCCAAACTCAAGTTCATTTGTGAAGTTACTTCAGGTTTCAAGTGTGTATTCGGAATTTGTGTACGCAAAATACCTGACACTGCCATATATGGCGAACTACTATAATACGACTTTCCGTAATTAGAAGAAAAACGACTGTTTCCCATCAGACTATATTCCGCACGAATATCCAGACGATTTATCCAATCTTTATCAATCAGGAAAGACATGTTTTTCATCATCCAGGTGGCACTACCTGACGGATATACCTGGAAATGATTTGTATATCTTCCGTTGGCAGAAGAACCGTCAATTGCCATATTGAATGCAGTATTCAGAACATTATTATAAGTATAGTCGACATGAGCATAGATATTCGCCCAGTTCCATTTGTTCTGATAACCATCGAAATAACGACCAACAGCATTTGCAGATCCCAACACCTGATAGAAATCATTAGTAGTGTTACGGGCATATGCTCCGTCATATTCCTGCAAAGTAGTCATTGCCTGGAATCCTGCCATAACGTTCAGTGCATGACGGCTGTTGAACAACTTGTTGTAGCGCGCATTTAAATTATAAAAGTAGTTAGTGGCTTCCGCTACACCTTCTCGTATCGTATTTTCTTCTGTACCATATGAGTCGGTGATAGGAACAATGGTAAGATCCGTACGTCCCGGAACAAAAATGTGTTCTTTATTGTAATTATAATACAACCCAAACACACCACCAAGAGAAAATCCGGGAAACATTTTATAATTGAAACCAGCTTTGATATTGACGTCATACTGCCGACTTCTCGCATCTAATGTATTAACAATAGCCAGCGGATTACTTACGGCATAAGCCATATTCTCGCTAATTCCATAATAATAGGTAGAATAAACCGGAGTAAATATTCCATTATCAGATTTTTGGTAAGGGGCCAGCAACGGAGACTGTGCATAAGCAGTGAGTAACGGATTGGTACGCATATTCATTCCTTGTTCCTGATAATTGCCATTGATATATGCCAATCCGACAGTAGCATAGACTTCAAAATTCTTACTCACCAAGAAGTTTCCGTTCAACTGGGTATGGTAGCGATTCTGCTGGGTACTTTTCAATATTCCATCTTCTTTAGAGTACCCCAAAGATAAATCATATTTAGCGATAGCATCACCACCTTCTACCCGAAACAGATTCTCCGTTACGAATCCTCTCCGGTAGATTTCATCCTGCCAGTTCGTATTGTTATTGTAGTAGTTAGCATATTTGCTGTTATTAGGATCACTCATAAAAGGAAATTCAGTAAAGAACTCATCCATATTACCGAAATAACTCATACCCATATCCGACAAATACGAACGGTAGTTGATTCCGTTTAATAATGGCATACGCTTATTATTCCAATTGATACCAAATTGTCCATAGTAACTGATTTCCGTATTCATGTTGTCCGAATTAGCACCATCTGTCTCAATCAGAATAACGCCATTAGCACCCATAGAACCATATAAAGCAGCCTCTGCACCTTTCAAAATTGTAATATTCTGAATATCCTGCAGATTGTAAGCTTGGAAAATATTACGGCTCAATCCGTTAATCAACGGAGAATCATTCACGTCCGGTATATGAGGTATACCATTAATAACAACTAACGGAGCATTGTTACCCACAAACGAACGTACTCCACGGAAATTGAGATAACTTCCCTCTCCAGGCATACCGCTACCACGAGTTACCTGCAAACCGGCAATTTGTCCAGCCAAAGCACGGTCTATCTTCATGCCGGCAGGCACAAAGTCTTTTTTGGCAATATCTCAGCGGAAGTAGTAACACCGTTTGTCTCAATACGGAAAGGCAACACCGTTGTCTCATTATACTTGTACTCCGATTCGGGAATCAGAATAATAGACATCTCCTTACGGTTATTTACCGCCTGAAACACTGTATAATACCCGGCAGCCCAAACAGAAATATTGGCTTTCTGCGGATCCTTGCATTGAATTTGAAATACTCCATTTTTGTCCGTAGTGACATCTTCACTTCCGGTGACAGAGATTACCGCACCCTCAATCGGAATATTCAGGGTAGATAATATTTTACCGCTTATTTTGCCTTGTTCCTGTGCATACAGATTAGCTGCGAACAGGCAAATTAACAGGGCGAAAAATAAAACTTGTATCTTTTTCATGTTGTCTTTATTTTCATAAGATTAATAACAGTCCTTAGTTGGTCTTAGGCACCAATGATATAACGATGCGTGTTTCAAGTTGCTTCCAGAGCCTTTAAAGCGGATCACAATTTCAGAAGCTTTATCACCTGGAATAGTAACTGTGCCTACAGTACCACCGTCACGATCGTATTTTGCTTTATCTTTAAATCCTTGTTTAACAGCTTCATCTATATTTTCCGGGTATCCCCCTTCTTTACCACGGTCGTAATGGAGAGCAGAATTGTTGTTTAATTTAGACTGTGAAAAAGTACCAACTTGAATTTCCTCTCCATCTTTGAAAATTGAAAAATCAATCGCTCCCAAGTCTTTAGCTTGCCGGAATCCCATAGCAAACGTGTAAGTTCCAGGTGGAATTTTGTATGAAGTAGCGACATAATCTTTTCCTACCATTTCACCTCTAAACGGGGTATAGTCCAGCGTATAATTTTTATTTTCCAAATCTGTCAGAGTAAAATAAAGTACCCTATATCCTATCTTGGGAAATCCTAATGCCGGCCATCCATTTATAGTTGCTTCGTCTGTTTCACTGATCTTTCAAATGAAAGATTCGTAGTGTTGAAATACTTTTCTTTATCACTTGCGCTCAGATATTCATAGTTTCTGAAAAGTTCCTTAAGACGGTAAATCAATACGTTAGTCGGTATTTTCATTTTTGTGACACGGTAAGCCGTTCCGTTACTCATAGGAATCGGATTTTCAAGGTCTACTTCCTGTACAGTAGTACGCCATTGTTTATCAAACACAGAAGTCAGATCTTCGTTTGTTTCAAAATCTTCCTTGCTATAAACGCTGTTAAAAAAAGCAGCTTGGAACACCCAATTCTCCAAGATGCTGTCTGCGCGTACCATATTCCAATCAGCCAAATTTTTCCGTGCGGTACTCAAGGCCTGATTCACCACATCATTGGAAGGGAGCAACATAGTAGCAGTGAGATTCTCAGACATGATGTTGAATTTCTATTCTCGAAATAAGGAGCTTTGACGGTAAATACAGAATCATACACAGTATTTCCTGTCTTATCTACTCCTATCACCGTACTTGCATTTTTATCAAATGTCAAGACATAACGTGATCTGACCATATTACGAAAAATAGAATAATCGTCTCCCAAATTCTCAATAATTTCATACAGACTTCTCGGAGACTCTACAGCCTGATCCAATAAATACAAATATCCATTGGTTAGCTTAATAACTTTAGTAACATTTGCATTGTTGAAACGAACACCGGCAACTGCTCTAGTCTCAGGAGAAGTGGTAGAAATATTTAGATACTTACCACTCCACATCAAAATACGCTGTCCGTCTTCCAAATTAGAAGGAGAGATGGATGCATCAGAAATATAGGTTTGAGCAGTATATATAGGATCATCCCTGCTGCAATACCTGATTCTACAGCTAGAATAGTGTACATCTGTTCTTTCTCCAATAGTTGCTCCACCATACCTGTTTTGTTAAACAATTGGTACATATCGCTCAATGAAGCTCCTGAGCCAAATAATCGGTAATGGTTGCATTAACTACAGAAATCTCCGTATTATTCACCTTACTGGTATCTTGGGCATAATGCTCATCCATGTGTCGGTACAACTACTCCCTATCAATCCGATTAGAGCAATGCCAAATATATATTTTTCTTGTCTTTCATAATTTAATTCGTCAAATATAGGTTCAAATAATAAGTAATCAATAAGTATACGATAAGTTGGGGTCTTTACTTGCAGCAGGGTCATTCATCACTAATCGGAAAGTGTGAGTAGAAGTCTCTGTAAATTCCAGTTCAGAATAAAGCACATAGGAATAACATCCTAATGTTTTAGAAGGAACTGTCGTATAAGGAGCGCATGTAACAGAGTTTTCTCCATCAAAGCTGAAAATCATTTTCCCTCCGTTACTGCCGCCTGTACTGGTTCTTATAAATTCCATGGAAGTGGCGTAACCAAATCGTAATGTCACTTTGTACTTTCCTTTAATAATAGATGGCGTTTGCATGGAAACCCAACCTGTATTACCCAAGTTTAACATCAGGAAATCCATATTATTTGCAGTATTCCATCCATTATTGGTTCGGGTAGTAAAATAAGTGACATTGTAATAACTACCATAAGTTCCAGAAGGATTATTAAGGCTATATTCATAACAATTGAGACCTGAAACATCACACTTTTTCTCTGCTGTACCAAAGATTCTTGGAATTTGATCCCATCTTCTCCGTTACCAGCCGCTATCCAATCGCCAATAATAGAATAATTGCATACGTCAAACAAAACAGTTTCCGGTTCGGCTTCCGCCACAGGCAAGTAAGAAGAAACTTGATGAATATAACCATTTTTAGCTTGTAAATTACAATAGTCTTCTACAAAACAAGCTCGATTCTCATCCCTGTAGTTCAAATAGAATATCTTGTCTTCTTTGCTGATTCTTATCACGCTTCCAGCATTCAGTGTATTCCATATTTTGGAGGTTGCGTCCGGTGTATCAAAGCTACGTAATTTACTCAAATCATAGCTTCCATCCAAAACATGATAAGCTACATATTGATACAATACATTCTCTGGATTAGTATAATCACTGCCTGCTCCTAACAGTTGTACCAAGTCTTGCAAACTGTTGACACCTGCTTCCTTGAATACATCGTCCGATACTGCCAACAATGTATAATTGCGTTTCTGCTGAGTGGTCTGACCCAAATCATCTACTATATCATCATATATAACATCTAATTCCGCACCCACTCCTGTAGCATCCATTGCAGATTTCAGAATTGTGTAGGGACGTCCGCTTTCAGATATACGAGCATATACACTTTCTGTAAGTGGCGTCAGCGTATTTTCCAATACATATACATAACCGTTAGATACCTTATTTGCAAACTCTATTACATGAGCTTCATTATTCAGGTAAACAGACTGCATACCACCACCTCCAACTTCCGCACTTCCGAAAGATACCATCAAGACATCATCAGAAACGGTCCTTTTTGCTAATGCCCCTTCCTTCTCTATAAAAATTTCCTGACTAATGGTATCCTGTACTATGTGATAGGACACTAGGTACGTGCATACTCTGTACCCAAATCTTCAATGGAAGAAACTCCCTTTCGATTATAAAATTCTTTTACAGCAGCATTATTAGGTACAAAAAGTGTAAAAGACTGTGTTGCCTGATTTACAGCATTGTACAAGTCTGCATACTTCATAATGTGAATCCATTCGGAAAAGTCGTCTGACCTGTTGGACAAATAAGTTCCTGCAGGCTGCATATCGAAAACAACATATGTATCTCCGTCATACGGATCATTGCAAGCTGCACATAAAATAATGAACAGCATCCAGTATATTTTTTTCATTTTTTCATTGCATTATCGTTATTTAATTATTCATAATAAGGATTTTGCTTCAATAACGAGTTGGTGGATATGTCACTGGCAGGAATTGGCAAATACCAAGCATTGTCGTTGTCTAAAACAGAGCCCAACCATCTGCTTTCCGCGGTAAGATTATTCTCCATTATAAGTATTTTGAAGCGACTTTTATATTTGAAGTTCTGTTGCTTGCCATATCGTAACAGATCGTACCAGCGTTTTCCTTCTGCAGCAAATTCCATATCCCGCTCGTCCAGCAACATTTCCAACAATATTTCCTCAGTAGCTTCATTAATATTTTCCGCACTGACTTCATCTCGTGGTCTCAACTCAGAACGTTCACGTATTCTATTTATGATAGCCAATGCTTCTGTCCAATTGCAGAACCGCCAATACGAATCAAAGCTTCCGCTTTCATCAACATCACATCTGCCATACGATAAATAATATAGTTGGCATCCAAAATTGTACGTACTGCTTCCCGATCGCTACACCCAACCCTGAGTATTTCCAAATAATACCATTTTCCGGATAGCTGGTATAAGTTATACCAGCAAACGAACCATAATAGGTACGATTTACTTCATCCTGATTTTGGTAGAATTCATTTATCAAGCGGATATCATCGGTTCTGAATACATATAAGTATTGACCGTGACATCAGAGCCATAAGGAAGAAGTTTTGACGGACTTCCGCCTCCTTGTGCATAATTCGTTTCGTCATACTGTATCTCAAAGATAGATTCATTACTATTACCAGGATAAAACATATTGTACCATTGTCCAGGTGTTGACATAAACACGGGACGTATGGGAGCTGTGGAGTTAATCAAGTAATCAGCGTATGTAACACATTCTTCATAATCTTCCGCCCAAAGACAGGTTTCCGCCATTAGTGCATATAGAGCCCATTTGGTAGCACGTCCTTTAGTAGCCCATGTTCCGTTAAATGTTTCTTTAGCGGCATCAGTTGCCAATGCTGCACGTACATCACTTTTAATTTGTTCCAGAATCTCCACTTCGGAAGACTTTGGCACGTCAGTAGGCATGGCATCGTCTACATAAGGTTCAGTAATCAAAGGAACTTCCCGAAAGTTGCGTACTAAATATAAATACGACAGTCCACGCAAGAAATAAGCTTCCGTCAAATGTGAATCCATTTGCGATTGATAGTAACTCTCGTCTTTCTCAATTACCCCTGGTGCATATTTCAATACAGCATTTGCCATACCGATTACTTGATAGAATGTTCCCCATTGAACGGCTGATGTACTGGGCAATACTGTAAATTCTGAATTTGACCAGCCGGAGTCGACCTTACCGGAACAATAACGGAACTTCCTCTCAATTCCCCCCAATCTATGATATAGGAACGCAATCACGCAAACGACTGTAACCTTGTGCAAGAATTGCCTCTACATCTTCGGAAGATTCCCAATACATATCGGTAGATTGTTTATCTTTAGGCTGTACATCGAGCCAATCGCTGCATCCGCTCATTAATAAGCCACCGAATAGTAACAATATAGTAAATATTTTTTTCATTTTCGTATATCTTTTAGAAACTTAAATTAAAGCCAGCAACAAGTTGAATAGAAGCAGGTGTAGTGGCTGTATCTTTGGCATACGTATTCTCAGTCTTTACCTCTGGGTCCTGCCCTGTGTAATTAGTCCATGTGAAAAGATTGTATCCGGTTACGTACACATCAATATTGTTGAATCCCCAACGCTGAATCGCTTTCTTCGGCAAACGATAGGTGAATGATAAGGATTTTAAACGCAAATAGGAAGCGTCTTCCACAAAGCGATCAGATCCCAGTGTATTGTACCCCTCTCCATAAAGTGCACGTGGAATGTCGGTTTGATCACCTTCATTACGCCAACGTCTGAGGACAGCCGTACTTTGGTTATCAATACCACGCATAGACTCATTATTCAAGCGAGTAGCGTTAACCACATCCTGCCCGTAACGCCCATAGAAAATAGCAGATAACTTAAACTGCTTATAGCTGACATTGAGTCCTGCACCTCCTGTAAGTCTCGGATTTGAATTACCCAAATAGACTATATCGTACTGATTGATAACACCATCATGATTTACATCTTCATAGATTGCATCTCCGGGAGCCACGGTATATGATCCATCCTCATAACAATTGCATTACCGGAAATATCTTTCATCACGTTACCTTCAATGTCACGTGCATAAGTTGCGTCTTTATTTTGATAAACGCCTTTGTAACGATAACCATAGAACGATCCCATCGGACGACCTTCTTCTCTACGATATGCGTAATTACCATTACCGAAAGTATAATTCTCTTCGATATAATTATCAGGCATTTCCGTAATCTTATTCTCATTGTGGGCAATATTGAAGTAGACTCCCACACGCCAGTCTTTGTTTTGGAACGGAACAGCGTCAACACGGAATTCCCATCCTTTATTTGTCATTTTCCCGGAATTCATGTAGCTAATTTGATAACCATTTCCATAACCGATAGTGGTCGGCATCTTTACCTTTGGTTGTAACAGGTCTTTTACATATTTCTGATAGACATCAACAGTAAAGCGAAGTTTGCCTTTTAAGAAAGTAGCATCAAGCCCTGTGTTATATTCGGTTGTTGTTTCCCATTTCAGTTTATTAAGTTGCATAGAACTCGGAGTAATGGCACTCATATCCATGTAGTTATTCCCGGAAGCATAAGAACCCAGATAGAGTGAAGCACCACTGGCTGAATTCCCGGTCTGTCCCAAACTAAAACGAAGTTTGAACTCATCCATCCAGTCATTCGAAAAATCCATGAATTTCTCATCTGCCAAATGCCAAGCTAAACCAACAGTAGGAAACATACCAAAACGTTCCGATTTACCCATGGTCGAATTGCTTTCCATACCTAGTGAAGCATTGATAATGTAACGGTTCAATAAGGTATAGTTCATTAAAGCTACACCGTTAATATTGCGTGTTTTGGAATCACCAGAACTAATTTTGCGTACAGCACTTCCAATGGTAGGATCAGCAAGTCCTGAAGATACGTTACCAGAAGTTTCGCTTCCATAGCTGGATTTATTCGTTTCCGTAGTACGGAATACTGCAGTCGCGATAATTGCATGTTTATCGTTCCAGTTTTGCGATACATCAACTTATTTTCCGTATTTATAGTTAATAAGTCAGAAGAGGTATCCGTACTACGATTTGACATTTTGTCTGTCCATGCAAGACCAGTAGCCACCTGTGGCAAAAACATACGCCCTTTAGTATTACGGATATTCATGTTAACATATCCTTCATAAGTCAGTCCATTCAAAATGTCATATTTAATACGAAAATTCATTTTACTTTCCCGCTGTATGGTTCGGTTGACACTCTCATTTGCCATAGCAATAGGATTATAGTACTTATCACCATTAAAAGCAGGATCCAATGTAGAATTTTCATTGTGATTGAAATACTGTGATGTACGATTCCCTGTCTCATCGTCAATGTAGTAAGGTGATTTGTTCGGTGCTTTGCGGAAAGCTTCCCCACGTACATTATAATAGTTATTATTTCTCTCAGATTGAGTATAAGAGAACTGTGCATAAAAATTCAATTTGTCAGAGAACTTATAATTTACATTCAATGAAGAATTCAAGCGGCTGAAATCGGTTCCGACAGTCGTACCTCCTTCGTCCAAATAACCCAAAGAAAAACGATAAGTCGCTCTTTCACCACCACCACTCATAGAAAACGTATTTTCCCATGACTGAGTATTCCGACGCACTTCGGACAGCCAATCTGTATTCTGGTTATACTCGTCAAAATATGTCCAATCCGGTTGATAACCGATCTCAGGAGAACCGTAAAGCATTTGCAAGTAGCTGGTAGAGTTGGCAAGACCAATATAATTGGCACTATTCCACAACGCTTCAGATACCAAAGCAGAATATTGGTTACCGTTCAACATCGGAATGGTTTCCGGCTCAAACTTAGCGGAAAATTTGGATGAGAAACTAAAACGTGTTTTCCCTTGTACCCCCTGCTTAGTCTTGATAACCAATACACCGTTGGCACCGGAAGTACCCCAAACGGCAGTAGCTGCTGCATCTTTCAACACTTCGATAGACTCAATATCTTGCGGAGAGATATTCAACAAGGCACCCAAATCGTTCATTATTGATGGTAGAGAAATCAGTATTATCATCAATTTCTGCCGGATAAGGAACTCCATCTACTACAATCAGTGGTTCTGCATTAGCATTCAGTGTACTACCACCACGAATCTGTATGGAAGCACGTGCTCCAGGGTCGCCACCACCTAATACAATATCCACACCACCGAGCTGTCCTTGCAAGGCATCTTCGATGGAAGTTACAGGAGCAACAGCCACCAAATCTTCCATACTAACCTTCTGCGTTGCAGAAGATTGTTCTCTAGCACTGATACCTAAGTCATTCCGTTCGATTCGTTTTCCTTGCACAACAACTTCATTAATGGTCTGTGTATCATCTTTTAGGACAACATTCAACCGTGTCTGACCGTTGTATTTGATTCTTTCACTCTTTTTTCCAATATAAGAAAAACGATGATCAGATTGTTCTCATTCGGGATCGGAAGGTTATAAATACCGTCCAGATTTGTGACAGTACCACCTAAAGAACGGTTTTGGGAGTTGAGAATATTTACGTTCACCCCTATCATAGGTTCTGCTGTCGTCCCGAACATCTCGGTCACTTTTCCAGAGAGGACTTCGCTTGTCCGAAAGCTTCGCCAGTAGTTGCTGCGAATACGATAGCAATCAGTATGTATTTTAATAATTTCATAATCTCTGTTTTTCTGTTAATCAAAAGACATCATCAATCAGATGGAAACAACCTCCTTCGTATGCAAATGGGAAGTAATCGTAATCTGATACCACTTGACATTTGTTTCCACCTTCCAATTGGATACTTAGTGAAGTTCCATTATCTGTATAAATTAGCTGCGGTGCAGTAGCTCCTTCCGTCTGTACCACACGTTCACTCCAATAACGCCCATTTTTAAAATCGGATCCTATATACGGATAAGATGGAATAACGTTTTGAGCAGCAGTAATAAAATAGGAATTCAAATAATTTGCCAATTCTTTTGCATCAAATGTACCACTTAACTTACCTTCAGCATCAAATGAAGCATCAATCGCTCCTGGAATTTTATTTGATGCCAATGCCCGCTTTATAGCATCGTTAGTCGGGATAAATGCAACGAACCGTCCTTTACCAAATAAATTCATCATAATCTGATTGGATATAAGATTTGCCTCACGCAATAACTGAGCAAAACAGTAATAGGGATAATTGTGATCCGCACAGATAGCAATGTTATAAGCCAAATCCCCGCTCTCTGCTGCAAACAATTGTTCAGCATCAAAGCTATATGTACTTCCGTTACTTCCATTTTTAAGTTTAGTAAATGGTGTAAAAACTGTACCATTGAACTGAGGATTCAACTGTTGATTGAAAGTTGAGCTACAAGTGATGTTTCCATCTTTAACGAACCAGTAGTTCCAGGTAGACTCCGTAGGAATCACACGCGTTCCTCTTTCTGGTAATTCACTTGATTGTTCACTCGAGATACTAGCTGAATGCAAATACACGATATTTTGCTTGGCAGTATTGCTGATTTCCGCCCATCCATCATCTCCTTCTGCTTCCAACCCCTGTGTACTGTAAACCGTCCGAATGCCAGAGGCTTCAAATTGTTCGGCTGTAGGAACCAAGACAATATATTTACTCAAGTCAGACACATAAGAAGAGAACAGTGAACTCCCTAACAATGCGTAGAGAAAAGAACGTGCACTTTTATATTGAAACAAAGGTCCGATAACGGAAGCAAATGTGCTAGGTTCCTTAATTTCATCCATACCATAGAGAGCACCATTAACACACATCGTTTTTTCATTCAATGCAGCAGGATTAATATTAAGAGATGAGCCCGCCAAATTCTTCAATTCATCGTCTCCTAACTCTTCAGGGAATAACATACTACCTCCATAAATAAATTGATAGAGGAAATAATTCAACGCTAGCGCATCTACTTCCTGCATAGAAGAATAACCACCGATTTTCCAAAAGCTATCAAAGAAACTATTAATAGCAGTGTTTGACGGTGCAAAAATACTATAAGAAAGAGCTGTCAACGCCGTAAAATTCAAATAGCTGCTTGTAGGCCATTCACAAGCAATATTTGGCAATCCCCCATGCTGATACTGATAGAGCGTATCCACTCCGTATGCTTTAGCATATGACTTACTCAATTCATCATCTGCAACGTAAACGCCAAACGAATCATACAAATCAAGGAAAGTCGAGTATTTTTCTTTATTTTTCAGTTCCGTATAAATCGTTTCTAGCGGTTCAACGACTCGATCAACAGCATGAATATAGCCGTTATTAGCAATAATTCCATATTCTTTTACAGATGCATTAGATACATTGAAACCATCATCTCCCGTCCAAGTAGAATTGGGGTAGAAAGCCTCGTAATTATTTTTAGCATCTATACCTTTCGTCTGGAAATAACGGTAGGAAAATATAGGCAAATAACGTTCTAAGTGATACACCATGACAGAAGCCCCTGTAGGGGTTGTCTCAACAGTAGGAGCATCGCTACTTCTTGTGCGGTGTTTGTAATACAATCCTGCTTTTATGTTCTGCTCCTCTTCCGTTTCCGTACTTCCTGTTGGACGGAAATTGACTAGTTTCTCCTTATTATAAGAATAATAGAGCACGTGGTACCCAATCAATTTACTCACTTCGTTAACAGGCATATCACTGATGCTGGTAAATCCTCTCTTATTCAAATAAGTTTGAAAAGCATCGTCGTCTGGAGCAATAATAGTTAAAATTGCTTTACCCTCCAGCATTTGCTTGTAGCCAGCAATCTCTAGCCCCTGCAAGAAAATAGAATAGTTTCCGTGTTCACCGGAACTTAACACTTCCCATGCATTGTCTGCTACCCAATCAGGTACTTCATAGTGCTCATCCATGCTATCTTTACATGCAGTTAAGAGTAATGGAAGACATAGCAGCCAAAGCATTCTCCGTAAAAATACTTTGTTGTTCATTTTTTTTATTAATTTAAAATTAGGAGTTCTCTCTATCATTATTCAAAATTCAGATTAATTGATAATGTATAATCTTCATTATTTATTGTATTTCACTATTTATTCACCGTATGCTTCATTCCAAGCCTTTTCATACTCATCTGGGAATTCGAGTGAAAGAGCATAGTTTTCAATCATCGTATATCCGTTCTCTGCAATACGAACGGCATCTCCTGCATTATTTTTATTTAGCCCCCATTTGTCCTCAAAATCATCGGGTATGCCGTCGCCATCCGTATCTTTTCTAGCAGTGCCAACATTAATATTTGCAGTCTTGGCAAGAGGGTATTGTGTCTCTATGTTTGATTTCTTAAAATTGTTCCGA
>ENA-OQJH01000925-OQJH01000925.1-human-gut-metagenome-genome-assembly--contig:-NODE-925-length-14015-cov-22.290179_pt1 | contig 14015 bp, 20 predicted proteins | sample MGYA00242597_ERZ504763 | MGnify/ENA primary metagenome ERZ504763 (study PRJEB26092, sample SAMD00036359) | human gut metagenome | host: Homo sapiens | study: EMG produced TPA metagenomics assembly of... | reverse complement strand
TTTTGCATCCAGTAAGATATGCAGCGTATGCGGACATAAGAAGAAAGAGCTGGCATTATCAGAACGGATATACCTATGCGAATGTGGAAACCGGATGGACCGGGATGTGAATGCGGCGGTCAATATTCTGAAAGAAGGAAAAAGAATATATAAAAAATGTGCATAATAGCACAGAAAAGCTCCATAACCAGATAAAAAAAGAACCGCGGGACACGTGGGGATAGCCTGTTTTAGCTTTGTCCTGAAGGGCAATTGAGCAGGAAGCTCCCACTTCAAAATCTGTAAGATTTAAGTGGCGAGAGCATGTCACAGAAGCTATTCGTCTGGCAAAGCCCAATATCGAACTGAGTGCCGAAAAGACAACCGCAATGTTGTATACACTGGCTGATAAATTCTTAGATAAGGCTGAGTTAGACGAAATTAAGGAGGTAATCAGAATGACCAGACTTGGACAGATGTTAATGGATGAGGGAATGGAACTTAAAGAAACCGACTCCATTAAAAAACTTATGAAAAATATGAACTGGACCATTGACCAGGCAATGAACGCTTTGGAAGTTCCAGAAGATAAACGTGAAAAATATCGCAAGGCAATCATTCCTGACAATTAACAGATAAAAGTACCGCCATATTGACTTATTATAGGTCAATGTGGCGGTATTTTTCATCTTATCTGTATTGTAAAATTATCTCCTATTGGTATTGCTGAGTCTATAGGGCTTTCGCTCCATCATATACATAGGTTGTAGATTCTTCGTAGATATCATCAGAGGAATCCTTATCCATTTTTTCTTCAGACACCTGATGAGCTGTGTCGTTTTTTACTTCATATAATTGCAATGTGATTGTGTTTGCTTCCGGGGAGATTTCTTCATAGCCGGGATATAGACCTATCGTTTGCCGGAACATAGTTTCCTGACCATTTCTTCCTGTTTCCTGATAGCAGATTTTGTTTCCCTGATCGTCTGTTCCAAGCAGATAATAATCACTGTCAATATATACTGTTCCATGATACATTCCGTAAATTGTACTTTCGAATGGATTCCATCTGAATTCTGTGAGGTTCAGGACATTGGAATCCATTTTAATATTCTGATTCAGATTTAAATCCACAGTGTTTTTCTCCAACTCTTCTTTTGATGTCGCAAGTTTAAATGTATAAGGTTCTGTATCAGCCTGTATTTTCTGAACATTTTCCCATGTATCAGCATCGTCCATTGCAATCGGCCAGACTTTGAACTCTATGTTTACAGTTCCCTCAGTGTTAACTTCTTCTCCGATTGTGAAATCTTCCACTGTTATTGGATTTTCTGAGAAAGCATTAACTGTTCTTTGGCCTAAGCCCTGCTGAATTTTCTGACCGTTAATGCATACTTCTGTATATAAAAGTTTGTCTTCCACCGCATCCTTCATATCTGCGTCTGAATCTTCGCTGTCGGAATACGCAATCCATAAATTTTTGCTGTCCATCACAATCTCATTTAATGTTATGGTGATTCCATCTCTTGAAATGCTTTTTCCTACAACATTTGTATAAGAATCGGTATCACCGTTCTTAATTCCCAATGCCTGTCCGATCCATGAAGTTACTCTCTGTAATGCTGCTTTTACATCTTCCTGATATCTTAATGTGCATCCAACCATAATAAGCAATATGATCCCGGCGACTGCTGTTTTCCAACTCCTTTGTATATGGAAAAAACGATGCTGTTTTTTCATGGTCTGGAAGCTTCGTAAATATATTTATCATCCAGATCACCAAGCAGTTCTAATGTCTTAAATCCTTTTTCCATATAAATGCTTCACCCTTTCCCATAGTTTTTTTCTGCTTCGATAGAGGCTGGATTTGATTCTGCTTTCTGAAATTCCATGACGGGCTGAAATTTCGCTGATGCTGTCCATATACCAGTAGCGTCGTATAAAAATGTCACAGTCACCTTTTTTCAGGGATTCCAGAAATTTTTCAAGAATTTCCAGAATCTCTTTTCTCTGAATTTCATCATTCAAAGAATATGCTGTTACATCCTCTATCTCTTCCAGTTCTTTGCATAATTCTAATATGTGCTCTGTTGACCGTTTTGCAGCTTTTTTCCTGCGAAAACAGTCAATTGCCAGGTTTCGGGTTATTTTTCCAAGAAAAGCAGACAGAATTGCCGGTTTTCTGGGTGGTATAGAATTCCATGCAGCCAACCATGTATCATTGACGCATTCATCGGAGTCTTCCTTATCATACAGAACATTCCAGGCAATACTGAAACAGTACTTGCTATACTTTTCTTCGGTCGCCTGTATGGCTTTTTCTGATCTGTCAAAATACAAATTGATAATTACTGTATCTTCCACTTTTTTCACCTCATGTTTCTTTTTTTGCCTTCATAAGATAAGACGGATTTTGAATGGTAAAGTTGCAGTTTTAATAAAAATAATTTTCTTTTTCCAGAGTAAATAATACACTGTCGAAAAGTCAACCTGTCTTTTCAAAATTTCGACTGGAGAAATGGAGTGTATTCTGATAAAATAGGCATATAAAGGAGGACAAACGGAAATCCTTACAAATGATAAAAGCAAAAAGAACAGCCGAAGGCATTTTCAAGGCACGAATGAGGACTATACTTAACGAATAAGGGAGTACCTTATGGCAAACGCTAAACACGAAGATGCTGTTATGAAGATGGGCTTCGACTATTTTCGGAATACGATTCTTAAGACTCTGGGAATTGATTACCAGTATGAAGAAATCGGACCAACAGAACTGGTGGAACTGACAATTCAGTCTTTGTATATGGACTTTACCTTTCTGACTACGGGTGGTTTCTATATACATACAGAGTTTCAGACTACAGATAAAAAAGAAGCGGATTTGCGAAGATTCCATGCATATGATGCAGTATATTCCAACAAGACAGGGAAGAAAGTTATTACTTACGTCATTTATTCCGGCGGGATTACGAATGTGAAATCTGAACTGGACTGTGGGTTATATACTTACAGAGTGCAACCGATTTATCTGAAAGATAAGAATGCAGATGAAGTATTCCGGAAATTAAAGCAGAAGCAGGATAACGGTGACGTTTTTACTGAAGATGATTACGCAGCTCTTTCCCTGACACCATTGATGTCCGGAAAAATGAGCCGCAAGGATATGTTTAAAGAAGCAATTTGTCTGGCAAAGCCAATATTGAGCTGAGTGCTGAAAAGCAACCGCTATGTTGTATACACTGGCTGACAAGTTCTTAGACAGAGCTGAGTTAGACGAAATTAAGGAGGTAATGCGAATGACCAGACTTGGACAGATGTTAATGGATGAGGGCATGGAAAAGGGTATTGAACTTAAAGAAACCGACTCTATCAAAAAACTTATGAAAAATATGAACCTGACCATTGATCAGGCAATGAACGCTCTGGAGGTTCCGACAGATAAACGTGAAAAATACCGCAAGACAATCACTCCTGACAATTAATGGATAAAAGTACCGCCATATTGACTTATCACAATCAATAATGGCGGTATTTTTTTTAATACAGTTTTTTTACATTTTCTATCTGTTCATTTCATTGTACTGCACAATCCTTCTCATATTTCCAACCAGAAGCAATATCAGTACAATGGCTATAATTTTAAACGGAATATTCATATAAGCCTTGCACAAATCCCAATATATGGCAATGCACATAACAGCAACAGTGCCTCCTGTCAATATGCACATGGACATTTTTGAGACATACAGGGCTTTTCTCGCTTTGGTTTTATCAAATTTAAAACCTATTTTCAGATGCCGTGGATAGATATTTTTATATCTGTATGTACTCAGTACAATCCCCATCAGTCCATAGGAAACTATAATGCAGCTTCCTCCTGCTGATAAAAAGGGAAGAAATGTTACTGATTGTGGAAATACACCCAGATTTTCCAGGATATTTATGGAAAAGTTTACAAGGAATACAATTCCGCATCCACATCCCATCATCATTCCAAGCTGATTCTTCTGCTCATGGAAGTGTTAAAAAACTGCGAAAATCAAAACTGCCAGAACACAGCATAAAAGCACGGCTGCAATTGTTCCATATACAGATGACAGATAGGTCAAAATATAATCCGCATTAAAAGCCGGCAGATTTCCCATTACATCTGATTCGCTTTTCCCTATCCATTTATTCTGCTGCCAGAATGAATGTAGCATTCCGGTGAAATAATCTTCCTCTCCACCACCTGAAAAAATAGCCTGTAAACGTGCAATCCGATATTCTGTCAGACTGCTGCTCAGATACCTGATCAGAAAAGCTGCCACAGGCATAGCCAGAAAACCAGCCCAGATTCCGCAGATGGCTTTCTTTTTTCTCACAGTGAACCAGTTCTTTTGAATTGCGATTGTCAGCATAACCAGCATAGATACCAGCATCATGCAGGCCGGCATAAGCGCCGGCATGGCATAGACCAATATAACCGGTGCAATCATCCATATGATTGCTCTCATCAAGCCCTTATATCCCCATCCATGATATTTATACAAAATTGCTCCATATATGGGAACATAAAACAGCATCAGAGTCTGCATGGATATTCCTCTTCCTCCCGGCAGTACAATGAAGTATCTTGCCCCATTTAACTGATAGCCACCCAACAATGTAACCAGACAGGCAAACAGTAAAATGACGCAATTATTTTCGAAAATCTTGCCAGTACAGTGTAATCCAGAAGATATAAAATCATCATAACTGCAAGTCCGATCACAACATGGAACACATATCTGTCCGAACCGGCCGCAGCGTTCTCACTGATTTTTCCGGCAATCCCTGCATGTATCAAAACGCCTGCAATGCTGATAAGAACGATTATCCCCAGAAGTTCCATGCAACCTGAGGCCTGTGGACACTGTCAAGAGAGATTCCTGTTTCCACAGGATCTCCCATATCCCGGACAGCTTCCCTCTCTGCCTGTTCACGATCCATACCTGCCTGCATATTTGCCTCGATCTGATCTTCTATATGATCCTGAAATTCCTGTTTTACATAAGGCCGCGCTTTCTTACAGCGAATCTGTTCCAGTAATGTTTTCAGATATTCGTCCATAGATCACACCTCCATTACAAGCACGTTGGTCACTGCTGCAGAATACTCTTTCCATTCTTCTACTTTTTTTTCCAGAAATCCCCTTCCCTGTCCAGTCAGACTGTAATACTTTCTGGTCTTTCCGGCTGCCTCCTGTTCGTATACTGTCAGAAATCCCTTATCCTCCAGACTGTGCAGTAACGGATACAGAGTTCCTGCTTTCAGTTCAAACACGTTCTGAGATTTCTGTCGCAGGGTATCGATCATCTCATATCCATACATATCCTTTTCTGACAGCAATTTCAGTATAAGCATTGTCATACTCCCGGAAACCAGTGATTTTTCAATAGCCATAGTATTCACCTCCCATTGTATAGATTGTCTATATATCGGTTATCTATATAATATAAGAACCTATATGCTATGTCAACTGTTTCCGGAATAATTTTGAAAACTTCACTGCTATGGCAACCGAGTTCAGGTATCTACATACTTTTTCGGACAGAAAAACCACCGCATTGTCATATAGTAACACAATGCGGTGGTATAAATCTCTCAAAACAGATCCAGCATACTGTCCAGATATATTTTTTCTCTGACATGTATCTGGTATTCCGGTCTGGTCATGTAATAGAGCAGAAATTCCAGTATCAGGCACTGCCGAGTCCTCTTCCTTCTATTTTAAAATTTGAAAATCCCATTGGCAGATAGATATCCCGGATATCATTGATTCCAATAAACCCTGGATTCTCTATAGCTTTTGAAAAAAGATAGCCCCTCTCTCTCTCCGGTGCCTTGCAGTAATGCTCCAGGCAGTTTTCACCCAGATTCTTGCGGCTGACCGTTTCATAGCAGGCTTTTCTGTCCCTGCAGCCGAACCAGCAGCATTCATTGCAGAGAAATTCTACTTTGTCCTTCTCAGCCTGAGACAATGTATTTAACTTATCAAAAGCCTTGTTTAGCCGGAAATCCGGCACAACATAATGGAAATCTTTTCTCCTGATTTCTTCCTCAAGCTGTGTAAAATCTGTCAGAACCTTGGTAGTGGAGGAAACAAAATAGAGTCCCGGATACTGCTCCTTAATATATTCCAAGAGCAATTCTGAATAAATGATCACGCCGTTTTGCGGTTCTCTGTTTCTCTCAAACAACCGGCACAGTGCATTGCATTTTCTGTCTGAAAGGTGCTCCTGGCGAAGCAGGGAATTGCTGAAAGTCAGTCGGGCAGAAATCCCATATTCCTGCATCAGTTCAAGAACCTCCTCCGGGTCATTCTCTCCGAAGCCAGCCCTGCCTCCACCCCAGATACAGTCTGCCGGAGCACCATATATGGAGCCAATTTCACACCAGTCGTAAAAATATTCCCTGTGTTCCCGGAATAAAGGCAGGAACATCCGGTACAGCTCATAAAACTCAAACAGCCCGGGCAGGTGAAAATATGCTTTCTCCTTCATTAATTTTCCAGCACATCCTCTATGGTTTCCGAAGCATCCTCAAGAGCATCCAGGGCTTCGATCAGTTCATCTGCTTTTCCTGTATGTGTCTCCTCTTCTTCATACTCATCAATCAGTGCTGTCAGCTGATCTTTTATCTCTTCCAGACCTTCATAGATTTCCTTTAATTTTTCTTCCCTTTCCATTACGGATGAAAGCTTTACAACTTTAGACATTGCGATACCTCCCATATGCATTTTCTTTAGGAAAATTATAACACTGCCCTCTTTTTATGTCTATATAATCTGAAGGCACTTGTGATACCCTTTTCCTCTGTGGTATTCTATAGATATGATCATTGCGTTACGCAAAATATAAAGTGGAGGATTTTTATGTTAGTTTGTGATTATATCGTAGAATCTATTGACGGTGACTATGCACATCTTCGCAGAACAGATCTGCCTGAAGAAGAGTTAAAACTCGTAGCACGGGCACTTCTGCCCTTTGAGATTACAGAAGGATGCAGATTACATTATGAAATGATGCAGTATAGTATCATTGACTGATTTGACAGTCTCCGCCTCACAGCCGTTACAAAAAGTTTACCAGAAAAGGCAGATAAGTGACTTTTTTATCCTTTATCTGCCTGTAACTTCATACACTCTCTGTAATATCATTTTTCATCAGATACCCATATTTACGCATCTGCCCTCTTAACAGCTGCTCCACGCGTCTTATTACTTCCCTGGGATAATTTTCCGAATTCTTCTGTAAGTATATCTGAATATCTTTAAAGGTAAATTGGAAACCAATCTGAATGCCATACAGTTCTTCTGCTGCATCCAGCTGTATATCAAAATCAGAGCTAAATGCTTCGCCTCAATTTTTTCCAGACAATATTCCAATGACTGATCAATAGGATAATCCTGATTTATGTCGGCAAACATACAAAGTCCCTGATCAAAAAAGGACTCAGTTCATATTTCTGTGTTTTTTCATTATAAATGACCGCAATATTGTTGGTATGTCTGTCCTCATTCATGAAAAACGCATCTATTTCCAGCATTGCAGTCAGATACGCTCCAAAATTATCTATTTTAGTAATTTCTTCCACCTGAGTTACCAGGTACTGAATGCGTTCTGAAACATCCGCAAAATCTGAGAGCTTTACTGCCAGACTTTCACCTGTATATCGACGATACAATTTTTCCAGCGGAATCAGAACCTGATTTGCTTTCAGAAAATCCAAACTGGAACAGCCCTGAAATATTTTCCCATTATACTCAATTACAGCTGCTTCATACTCAACAAAAGGGAAAGGACAGGTACTCTTCTGCAAAAGGTCAGATACAAGAACTTCAGATAAACCTTCATATCCCATATAATCAGCCTTATACCACCTGTCATCAATTTTCCATTTGAGCTGATCTCCCTTGGAAGTATGACCGCTCTTATGCAAGGGAGAATATGCATCAAATTGCGAATTTCCATTTTTGATCAGCCCTCCTTTTTTAGAATCATAATCCATTGATGATCATCTGACATGCGCCCCTGTGTTTTTTCAATAATTAATAACGGATCATAAAATGGAAGCCCCATCTCTCTCAGAATATCTTTCCTGTGATCGCGTGTTCTGGGAAAACAGCGTTCTTCCAGAAAATATTCAAAATCAGCCCAATCCGGATCAGTTACAACTCCAAATGCCCGGAAAATAATCTGATCTGTATAGTTTTTAATCTTAATTTTTTCATGCCTGAAATCAATATCTATCGTTGTACACAGATCATCATGATTCATGAAATTCATACGCATTTTCACATCCGGATCATCAGAAAAATTATAGGCTCGCTTTATCTGACTGTAAATCGTCTGACGGGAAACGTGATACTGTCTGGCAATATCTGTAATTTTTTCTCCCCGGTCCTGCAGTGCCAAAATATGTGCCAGCTGTTCTTCTGTAAACGAATTTTTCCTTCCGGTATTTTTTTTCTTTTCTGAAATAATGCTGTTATTCATATCAGCATTCAAGCATCTGTAATTGTCGGCATCTCTGGATATCTGCTTCAGTTCATGAATATCTGTTGTTCCAAAAATCTGCTGTATCTGATCTTGAAAGTTCATATTCACATCACCACCTAAAAAGACATTATGGAAACCACTTTCACATATAACAGTTTGTCTAATTGAGTATAGCATGGAGCAAAAAGAAGTGTCAAGAAATAGTTTCTTGACACTTCTTCACCCATATCTACTCAATATGATTATGTGCTTTTTCTTATTTCCGCTCCAAAAATCCCTTGGTTTTCCCCATAACATCCTGGAGAATTTTCAGGTTTTCCAGTGTATCTGTTGTTTCCAGTGAATGGTTTGCATTTTTATAAGTATACATTGGCACCTGCTGTTTTTGTGAAAGAGCCTGTACTTCAGGAACAATACTCCATGGATCTGAAGTTCCGATAAAGGCAATGGCATCTCTATGAACAAAATTATATGTGTATTTCAATGGTGTGTATAGTATCTGCCGACATCTGATGCTGTGTTTCTCTGCATATGCGGATGCTATGATCGTGCCTACGCTTTTTGCGACAAATAATATTTCATCATATTTGTCAAAGTCAATGGCAGAAAGACTTTTCTCTGCCTGTTCATAAAGGCTTTCGAATGCTGCTGCATTTTTTCTTCATTTCCCCGGATATTTCCGCCATCATAAGTATAGCTTAATGCAATTGTTTCTTCATAGCCACATTCCTGCGCCAGCTTTCGTGAATAATATAAAAGTGGCTTGTCACAATGATACCCAATACCAGGGAAAAATACTGCTGCCTTCATGTTCTGCTCTCCATTTAATAGCTGCTCCATCATTTTTCATCAGATTGCCAGAAGATTCTTAATTGCTTCCATATAAACCAGAACTGCCTCTTCCATACCGGATACGAGAATAAATTCATCTGCGCTGTGGATACGATAATCAATTCCCGGCTTCTCAGGTCCAAATGCAATGATATTCTTAAGAGATTTTGCATAAGTTCCACCGCCGATCACCATCGGCTTGTTCTCTGTATCGCCTGTTACATCTGTGTAAGCTTTGTATAAAGCATTTACCAGTGGGGATTCTCTTGGGAAGAATAAGGCATCACCAATTCCCAGAATCTCTATACGACCATTCTCATCCTCAAGTCTGCTCTCACACATCCTGCGGACTTCATCTGCTTTCAATGTTACAGGTACTCTGATATCAATTGTACAGGAGATCACATCATTCTCTGTTTTGATCATACCGTTGCAAAGAGTAAGTTCGCCATACTCATCTGCAAATTTCAGTCCAATGCCTTCACCATCGCAGGATGTGCCGATATGTGTATTATAGAATTCCACAAAATCGTCCTTAAATCCTGCTTTCTCCAGACATTCAAAAGTAACACCTATTGCATTGACCCCAAGAGTCGGAGTGCTGGCATGTGCCGGAACTCCCTTTGCATAAATACTGATCTGTCCATTTCCCTCTGTTACCTTATATTCCTGAAGCTTTGTCTCTGCAAGTACAGCTTCCAGTCTCTCCTTCAGTCCTTCTTCGGCAGGAACAACTATTGTGGAGGAATCGCATACTGCGTTAAAGACAAACCCTCCATCTGCAGAGATGATTTTCGTGTTCTTGGAATAAGCCATCATCTGCAGAAGCCCCTTTTCGCCATGAATACATGGAAAACTGGCATCCGGGGTAAAGCCGCAGGATAATTCTTCTGCCACTTCATTATAATGTTCCATACATTTGGAACCTGTTTCCTCATTACATCCCATAATGAGACGTACTCTCTTGTTCAGCTTCACACCTGAATCGCGAAGAAGCTTCATTGCATAAAGAGCTTCCAGAACAGGTCCCTTGTCATCTGTTGTTCCACGACCGTAAACATAATCACCCTCGCGTGTCAGTTTAAAAGGATCATAACTCCAGTCGCCGCCTACAGGTACAATATCCAGATGTCCGGCAATACCAACAATCTCATCACCCTCACCCATCTCTGCATAACCACAGTAATTGTCCAGATTGACTGTCTTAAATCCAAGCTCCTGTGCAATCTTAAGACCTTCTTCCAGTGCTTTGGCAGGTCCTTCTCCAAAAGGCTTCCCCTCTGCGGGAGTGCCAAGCTGAGAATCAATGGCAACCAGCCTTCCCAAATTGGTAAGCATCTCCTCTGTTAATCCATGAATCTGTTCTTTGATATCCATAATTTTTGCGCCTCCTGTTAAATACTTTCTCTATCTTTGAAATATCTTTATCACTATTTTCTCATTTTATCATATTCGGGCACAAAATAACAGTAGATCGCAGGAATGATTTTTCAGACCCACTCTATGGCCAGATAAAATTGCAGTTTCCGGCCTCCAGACCGTCAATTAGAATGTTCTGGCCTGTACAGAAACGGTTTTTTACCGCCATAAAGTAAATCCACTCTGCTGCCTCTTCCACAGACATCCATCGTTTCAGAGGTGTGAGTTCCATGATCTGATCCCAGAGCTTTTCATCCTCCATCACCGGCCGGTTCAGTTCAGTCATAACCCCACCGAAATCCAGACTGTTGCATGTGGCCTGATAAGGAGCTATCCTCATAGCCACGTTTTTCGTGTAAGCAAGGACCCCTCCTTTACTTGCTGCATACTCCGGAAATTCAGAACCTGTATGCCCGCTTGCTGATCCGATCATAATAACAGAATAAATATTAGGATGAATGCCGTAATGTTCTGTAACAGAAATCGTCCCTTTCAGATTTACATCAATATCATCGCCATTCTGAACCCCTGCATTATTGATCAGAATATCTACCTGTCCGATTTCCGGATAAGAGCTTTTGTCTCTGATATCCAGACAGAAATGAGTATATTTCGGATGTTGGATCGAGGATATATTTTTATCAAATCCATAGACTTCATGATTTTCTTTCAGGAAAATTCTGCACAGCCCTTCCCGATCCCGGATGCTGTGCCTGTGATCAGGACTTTCATCAAGCAAAATTCTCCTTCATACTTTTACGCAACGCTGTAATAAGAACTGCTGCTACTGCAATACACAGAACCCTGTCAATGTAGTCCGTGATAAACTGAACTACAAAACAGCTTCCTACCATTCCAAGAGGTGTTTTTGCCAGAAGCTGTACAAGAACAGTGGATCCGGAAGAAGTGATTCCTCCAAATAAAAATGCCGTAATACAGGAACTGATTATAGTAGATGGAAGTGTGATCACAAGAGCAGCCGGAAATATCTGCCACTTTTTCGGCTGGAATTTTCTGTACACAAGACCTGTCACAAAACCAAGAAGAATTCCTACCGGTGCATAATACAGGGAATAAATATCTACAGTCATTCCCATCAGCAGGCCGCTGAGCAGATTAGGAAGCATTCCATAAAAGGGTCCCAGAACAGCAGCCACAAATACAGTTCCAATACTGTCCAGATAAATAGGAAGTTTCAGAAATAAAGCAATCTGTCCTCCCACAAAATTAATGCAAATAGCAAAAGCGATCATACAGATCTTCTGTACACTTATTTTTTCAGTTTTCATTTTAAATCTCCTCGTATTAAATCTTGTAAAATATCCAGTTCTTCCGGTTCCTGATCTAGGATCCTTGAAAGAAACATCTGAAAGAATCCATACACATCTACCTCAGTCAACACCCTTGTATTTGAAGTTTTCCGGTAGAAATTCATAGAATCCACAACAGACTGTCCAAGAGAAATCCCCTCTGTTTCAATCTGTACATAGGAATCAAAGCCTTTGCAGAGTTCCGGATTGATAAAATATGCCACTGCCAGGGGATCATTGATCACACAGCCAATGATATGCTCCCATTCCCAATGAAAATCAAAATAAAATTTCGTAATCTTCTTTACAAATTCCCCTGTTTCTTTATTCAGACGGCACATATACTCCAGCAGATCAGGCGTGAGCACAATCTTTCTCGTCACATCCAGCCCCACCATATGGATTTTCTGACCATTCTGATGGAGTGTCTCATACACCAGGGAAGCGCCGTCCGGGTCACACCAGTAATTGTATTCTGCAACAGGTGAACAGTTTCCATGACTTTTAAAGCTGCCGCCCATGGAAACAATTTCCTCAATACAGGAAAATGCTTCTTTATCCTTCTGGATCAGTCTGGCAAGATTGGTCATAGGTGCCAGTTCGATTATGGATACTTCTCTTTTTTCAATACATCAGCCAGAAAATCCACAGCACTGATCTGCTGCTGATAACCGGTTACTTCAGGCAGAAAGCTCTCTCCAAGCCCGTCTTCTCCGTGAGTATCCAGAGCATTCACGTAATCCCGCCTTAAGGGAGTGCTTTCCCCAATGTACACAGGAACATCCAGACGATTCATCTGCTTCAGGATTTTCTTTGCATTTCCAAATCCCATCTCCACCGGTGAATTTCCACACACAATGGTGATTCCGATCACTTCGATCTCCGGTGATTTCAGTGCAAGCATAATCGCAAGACTGTCATCAATCCCCGGATCACAATCAATAATTACTTTTCTTTTTTTCATTTAATTCCTTTCTGTCAAAGCAAAAAAATACTTTTGTTTATCCCTCAATAAACAAAAGCATCAGCAAACAGACCGCTTATGATAACTCATAAGCGACCGCAATATTTTTTACTTTGCCTAGTTTTTTATACTGGGAGGGTTTCGAACCAGTTTCGGTGGTTATTTTAACACATATTTTTATGCATGACAACAGTTAGCGCATACACCATTTGAGATTTGCAGCATATTCTAAGAGCAGAAATCTCGTGACATGCTCCCGCCACTTAAATCTTACAGATTTTGAAGTGGGGGCTTCCTGCTCGATTGCCCTTCAGGGCAAAGCTAAAACAGGCTATCCCCGCGTGTCCCGCGGTTCTTTTTTATCCGGTTACGGATCTTTTCTGTGCTATTATGCACATTTTTTATATATTCTTTTTCCTTCTTTCAGAATATTGACCGCTGCATTCACATCCCGGTCCATCCGGTTTCCACATTCGCACAGGTATGTCCGTTCTGATAATGCCAGTTCTTTCTTTTTATGCCCGCATACACTGCATATCTTGCTGGATGCAAAATATCTGTCTACTTTTATCAGATATTTTCCGCGTTCTTCCAGCTTATATCCAAGCATGGAAAGGAACTGACCGTATCCGTTATCCTGTATCCCTTTTCCGAAATGCAGGCCTCCGGCTATCCCCTTCAGGTTCAGATCCTCCACACATACCGCGTCATAGTCTTCTGCAAGGCTGTGGCTGAGCTTATGTTGGAAATCCTTCCTCTGGTTCTTTATCTTTTCATGATATAAAGCAACCTTTTTCTTCTGTTTCTGATAGTTACGGCTACCCTTTTCACATCTGGAAAGCTTTCTCTGTTCACGGGCAAGTTTTTTCTCTGCATTCCGGTAAAACATGGGATATCCGGCTCTTTCACCGGTAGAAAATACACACATCCCATGCATGGCAAAATCCATCCCCAGGAATTTTTCCGCCTGTCTTTTCTCCGCTGTTTGGT